>Ga0123355_10007699_pt1 | contig 16181 bp, 7 predicted proteins | sample TergutEmb28metaG_3_FD_89872 | JGI IMG/M metagenome (GOLD analysis project Ga0123355, IMG submission 89872) | Embiratermes neotenicus P1 segment gut microbial communities from Petit-Saut dam, French Guiana - Emb289 P1 | ecosystem: Host-associated > Arthropoda: Insects > Digestive system > Gut ...
AAGTGTGTGGAGTCCCAAGGGAACTACTTTGAGGGTGATTAGGTGTCCAACGCTCCAAGTAAGCCAGTTTCTTTTTCCCGGCCAAAGGTCGGATACTTTTCTAACAGACCACGTATATACGTAAAACGGACACACATAAAGACAGCTGCGCGTGTTTGGCGCTGGATTTCTGGTTGGTCGCATGGTATTCACAGCTACCCATAAAAAGCACCGCAATATTATTCGTGGCTTGGATGTGTGCGCAAGTCCGGGTCTTCTGTGCTGTACTCTAAAAATGTACTTATATACACACACACACAAATATATGTATATATATATATATGTGTGTAAACATATATATATATATATAGTCCGTATAGAGACTACGTTACGGGCTGGACGGTCCGAGGTTCGAATTCCGAAACGTACCAACCGGCTCTGTGGTCCACAAAGCTTCCTACTCACGGGCTCCCGACATCCATGTACGGGGCTTATGGATCCCGGGACGTAAAATAATTTACATCCGTCTAGTAGCGGGGTTAAGAATGAGTAGAGCTATAACTCTGCTCTCCGTATTCCTTCATAGCATAGACAGGGCTAACTTTATACATAAATATATCGCTCATTTGCGACAAAAGTGTCACAACTCAAATTTGGCATTTTTGAGTTACTGGTATAGAAAGAAATGTTTGCAGATGCACTTTTAACAGGTATAGTGTCATAACGCTGTTTGCAAAACTCGCCACTGGAGAGCAGTTGTGTCGTCGTTGCACTCATAGAAAATTACAGCACTTCAAAATTTTTAAAATTTTCTCCCGAAAAATAACTAATTTTGAATTGTGACACTGGACACTGTTGTCGCAAATGAGCGGTATGTATGTGTGTGTGTATATATGTGTGTGTGTATATATATATATATATACACACACACACACACACACACACACATACACTACACAATACTGGCAGCAGAAAACCCATCGACAAAAGAATACCACCCAATATGACAACCTTACCAATTACAAATTTGCAATGGGGCTGATTAGGGAAAAAATATGTGCGTCGCTGTGCATAATATTCTAAAATAAGGAAATTTAACTTCATGTCTGTCAACTGATTAAATACTTGATTCCCAATAGAATGACATTACTTACCGATATCATTCCTCACAAAACATTAACGTAACATTTTCAAAAAACCGAGTAATAGATGCCCTTACCTGAACACTATCATTGCAACTTAACAACGGAACAGTGCTGTTAACCATGCATTATCACTTTACGCTTAGCTATACTGCAAAAGTTTCAGAGAATGGCTACTTCAAGGTACTGTCACGATTTTGAGAAAAGATACCAAGTAAAACCACGAAATAAATTAAACTCAAGAGAACAACATGAATTCGTACAACTCGTTAAGAGGGTGGATATGGGCTGCAATGCCCCGGTTTGATTCCCGGTACGGACACAATTATTCCTTTTCGCCATAAAATCTGGACTGGCCACGCATTCCAACTAGCCGTATTCCTAATGGGTGCCAGAAGGACTTAAACGGAGAGTAACGCGGAATAATCGTGCAGCTAACAACTGAGCTCCATGCATCTGCGAGGTTCACAGTGAGTCCAGCCATACTTCTCCCCCACGACCGTGCCTTCATGGAGCGGTGCGTAAATATGACCAGTTTCGCTTTAATATTATCTACGATCATCTTTATCGGGCTGACAATAAACTCTCGTCTCTGTGTCTAACGCAACCGGAAGCCATTACTTTCGTAATGGTCTTTTTACATACCTGCAGCTACAGTAAATTTTTCCATACGTGACACATTTTGATTTCGGGATTTATACTCTCACATCCATCATTTAAACCTTTTTCTTCCCCGACGAAATGTGACACAAGTATACGTGTAAACAAGTCGACTAGTAATTGACAAACTCACACCACACCATTCAAACCCGTGGCATTTTGTCAGCTGAAACATGTTGATTCACTGCAGCATTATGGGGGGCAGTACCACGAAATGTTCAAAGCTCCGATCTCATGCAATGTAAAGGTCAAAGCGATATTTAGTTTCTCTCAGTACCTATACATGCACATCAAACTAAATTCTCTAATGATGCCCAACGTTTCAATTAATTTGACATTTAGAGGACCGTGAATCGTGATATACTCTTATAATAATACCAGCGAGATGAATTAATTTCTCAAATTTATTTTTGGAATACAACTCCACGTGTTTCGGACAGTTTCTCTGTCCATCATCAGGAGTCTAGTACCGAACATACAGCAACAGGTATATGTCGTACAGGCTACGCTGACTGCTTGCTAGCGGGGTCAGGATGGAACTGATCCCGCTAGCAAGCAGTCAGCGTAAACTGTATGACTTTTTTTTGAGACAGAGGCCACCCCGTTGTGTATTATCAAATCTGTATAATATATTATGCACCGTCAATACACAACACACATCAAACAAGGTGCAATAATTACTATTAGGTCATATTTGGCAAATATCACCTAATTGTAATTATTGCATCTTGTTTGATGTGTGTTGTGTATTAATGGTGCAAAATACACGGTGATTCAAAGAGATGGACTCAATTTTGTACGTCTATATTTCCTGAACTTTATAAGATCTGTGAATGATCTACATAACATTTGAAAGAAGAAGTCCTAAGTTTTCAGCTACCATCGCCAGAGCGCTCGCCTATTGCACAGCCGTGCAGCAGCGTCAGTTGAGAAAAAAATGACTACTAGGCAACATAAGACGTTTTGCGTGTATCAGAGGAGAACGTGAGAAGAATTCAAGAGCTTTGAGCGTAATCCACGCAAGTCAACCCGTAGAGCGAGCAGAAAACTTGGAATACCTCAACCAACTGTCTGGCGTGTTGAGGTGCCGTTTACTGTTCAATTGAGTCTATCTTTTTTAATCACCCTGTATATTATACAGATTTGATAATGCACAACGGGATGGCCTCTCTCAAATTTATTGCCAGCCAAGCACGTTCCAACCATCAATATAAGAACTTAAAGACTGAGGTACTAAAATTTTGTGCCAAATATCACCTAATTGTAATTATTGCATCTTGTTTGATATATGTTGTGTACTGACGGTATATAATATATTATACAGATATGTATGATATATACCTATTGCTGTGTGTACGGTACTAGGCTCCTGATGATGGACAGAGAAACTGTCCGAAACATGTAGAGTTCTATTCCTAAAATAAATTTGAGAAATTGGTACATATCGTTGGTTTTATTATAAGAATCTTCGGTTAATATTAACAGTGACGGGTTTATCATTCATTATGAGTGTTCTATTCTGAGGGTGTGTCAAACTTTCGTCCTCCCCGTATCCGAAACGATCCCTTATGCCCAATTTTACGTATTCAGTTCCTAAGGATACAGCTGCTTTGCCAATGCCTATATATAAATATGTAAACTATTACTTACGGTTTTGCGCGTTGGTTATGAGATCTGATTCCTAAAACTTCTCACTAAAGACGAACCTGGCAACGGCACATAAGTTATAGACTCACCACAAGCAGACAATAACGCAATGTTCATTCGCTGAACTCTGTACTTTTAGCTGAAGGAATACATGAAGACGTCGATGTTGCAGGTGACACCTTCTTAACATTCATTAAGGTAATTGGAGCATAAATGTGCCTACGGCATAATGACCGTAAGTGTCTGGCATCTCTAACACCTTCTCTGTGCAAATGAAATACGACGGTTAGTGTTTTTGATTCATCCGAATAACATAAATCTTAGTCATAAACAGTCTAACAAAATTGCATTTATTTATTGTATTAGTACCGTCAATACACAGAAAAGAATAATCAGAATTATGATGGGTTATAAAAATAATTCGGTTTCCCCACCAACACCCTATACACCCCCCTCTCCTCACCCATAAAGTCGCACATTTGAGCTCAATTTTAAAACAAATTCAACAGTATCTGACATAATTTTATAGTTTGAATGCCTACGCAACTCACAAGTTCAATGCCAACATACCTTCAGCCTACACAACTCAAAATTTCTCAAACGGCGTCGCTTTAGGGGGCAGACATTTTAGGTGGCAGGATTCTTAAGCAATAATTCCGAACAGCGGAATTCATTTATACACAAAATATTTATACAAACGTTCCATAACATATAATTAGTTTTAAGTATTACATATTGAGTAAATACTTATAATGTGACCACAATTTATTCAGGATAGAAAAGAAAAATGAGTTCGAACACAAGAAAAGAACATACCACCCTAAATCTAAGTATCATTTATGAAGACTACAAATGCCTGTCGCAAACGGAGATTTTTGATGCAGCAAACGTTCGTTGCATGTCAGGAATATATCTACACTTATGGTAAAAGCAGTCCCGTTACAGGCCTGGAGTGGCCCAGAGGGCTCCACGAAGTTAAGCTTCTCAGATTTCATGACAACGGTACAGGATGGTGGTAGGTTGTCAGCCTTACGCACCGGCCGCCTTTACCCCCTACTAAATGCTCCTGGTTCTCATTTCTGTTGGAGGCTGAGTCTATCCCAGGGCCATAGTGGAATCGGAAGGATTTTATGTCAATGAAAAATTCCAATGACACGACCTGGTAACGAACAAGCGACCCCCCACTCATATAGTGCAACCACTTATTTCGTTTCCCCCTGTGAACGTTTAAGAAAGAATGATTCATTTGTGACATAACGAACAACAAAAATCGAAAGCTGTAAATTGAGATGTCAGTCTCGGGTATTACTTTTGACACAGTGACTATGCACGGGTACGTTGTGTTTGATACAGTAAGAGCATTTATCACATTTTTCCATACAAAAAAGAAACATAAATGGTGAACTGGAATTTGCATGTTATGAGGAGGTACTGTTTAGCATTTGAAAATTTGTTCGTTATGCGTAAGGAATAAACTTGAAAACGGAACAGCTGACTTGAAAACGGAATAGCTGATACAAGAGAATTCACGGTTTAGAATACCAGACCGAATGTAAATACATATTTCGCAAAATGAAATACATAATTTTTTTTTTCAAATTTAGAAAAACGGTTGGACCAATCCGCAAAACGAATAAAAGTTAAAAATTTACATGTCAATCACTAGGTGTTGTAAATATAATCAGCTTCCGTGAAAAAATTGGAAGCACGCTATAGAATTTCTTGTGGAAGTTACTTGAAGTGCACTTACGCCAAATTCAGAGTGTATAATTTTAAAATTATTGTATTATTCGATGCGAGGTAACCAGTGCAATAAAAGGCTACAGCGTCGTTAAACAAAATTAAGAAGCAATTAATTATAATATGTGACTTCCACATATTGCAAGCTGACACGATAACTACTCGTACGCACGCCATGAAGGAGAGTGGTTTGTAAATACGTTCAGTAAATTACCTGCTTTTAAGGATCCCAAATAATGACTACCTATTCAGAAGACATTGCTCCTGTACCTTAATCTGAATCAGATAATTTCGTTCCACATACATTCTTATTTCTGTATGACGCCCTTGAATGTATGTATGTAATAAGCAACCAAATGCACATTTTTTTACATTAATGCCTTAATTGAATTACAAAGTCTTCGACATGTTTCGAACGGGGACCGCGGTGGTACAGTGGTTAAGGTGCTGTGCTACAAATCGGAAGGTCGCTGGTCCGATCCCAGTTGGTGTCAGTGGAATTATTCATTGACATAAAATACTTCCGATCGCACTATGGCCCTGGGGTAGACTCAGCCTATAACAGAAATGAGTACCAGGGCATTTCCTGGGGGTAAAGCCGGCCGGTGCGTAAGGCTGACAACCTTCCCACCATCCTGTGCCGTTGTCATGAAACCTGGGAACCTTAACTTCCTGGAACCCTCTGGGTCACTCCAAGCCTGTAACGGGACTGCTTTACCTTTACTTTTACATGTTTCGAACATCCAAGTGTTCATCTTCAGGGAGACATGTACATGCAGTTTTGTGGTATTTCTTTCATGCATCCATATAAGCAGTCTGGTCGCTGGCAGGATGTGCCTGATCCATCAATTAAACTAACCATTAAAAAAAACGTGTACATTGTGTTGGTTCTTATTACATAGGTACAGTACATTACAAGGCACGGTTCAAAAACATAAAGTACGCCGTTTAATAATTTTTATCGTTGCAACGTGCATTCTGAAGTTTATTTAATTACACGTACCAATACATGCATATATATATTATTTAAGTAGTCTAAAATTTACATTAAAACATTTAAAAACGCTCCTACATGTTTCGAGCACACGATCATCCTCAGGGAGCATGTATTGTTCCTTGCTAAAGTTATAATTTAAAACATTCAGTGAATTACTTCGTTATGTTAACTTTGGTGCTGTGGCAGCATGTCGTGTTTTTGTGTGTGAGTCGAACGCTGTTTAGAATGAGACTGATTATGGTAACAATATATGCTCCCTGAGGATGATCGTGTGATCGAAACATGTAGGAGCGTTTTAAAAGTTTTAATGTAAATTTTAGACTCTGAAATAGTATATATATATGCATGTGTTGGTGTGTGTAATTAAATAATACACCCTATAATATTATCCACCTATCTCGACACCGGCCAGACAACCGTATTACTGTGTATCCTGACAGTTTATAAAGGTCAGAAAGCTCATTCAGTATGGCTACTAGGGTAAGGGCTGGAGGACCGAGTAATCGGGGATAAATTACCAGCGAGAGCAAAATTTTCTCTTCGCGAAAGCTTCGAAATCGGCTCGATGGCCCGACACCCTTTTATATAATGGATTTATCCTCGGAGATAAATCGGCCAGGGGCAAGAAGCAAACCTCTCATCTCCATCAAATGCCAATTTTAAAGCCCGATTCTGTCTACAGGGAGAGCCGCCTTCCCCTCGAGACCCCAGGCAAATATTTTTCACTGTATTGCTATAGAAGCGTCCACAATAGCGAACATGTTGAAGGCAAAGTATGGCCTGGAACCGGCCATTTATATACAAACAGTATTTTCGTTTACCTTCAGCATAAAACGTGAGAACCAATGGTGAGATAAAAAAAAAGTAAAGTGATCCCGTTACAGGCCCGGTGTGGCCCGAAGGGTGGGTAGAGGTATAGCTCTATTCTTCCACGACTGCGGCACTACAAGGGAGTGAGTGGTCAGCAGCACGCCCCGGCCGCATTTTACCCCCGGGAAAGAACCGGTATATATTGTACAGGAGGCTGGGTGGGCCCCAAGGCCGGTCTGGACGGCCGGAAAATCTCGTCCCCACCGGAATTTGATTCCGGATCGTCCAGCCCGTAGTCAGTCGCTATACCGACTGAGTTACCCGGCCCACAATGGTGAGAATTAGGCCTGAGAAAAAGTGGAGCTGCACCTCCACAAGAACGTCGGTGTTAGTATTGTGACATACTACTTGCATGTTATCTGGCAATGACAGAGAATTAGGTGTTGTACGTGGAGCAAAGTTTTACGATGAGTGTTAAAAAACTATGGAAAAACGAAAAGAAAAAGGTCTGCGTCTGTTTTGGTTCTGATTGGGAAAATCTGTATATGCTGAGTACGTGGTTTGCTAACAGGATATTAAACTTCAACGAATCCTTTTCTAAGGCAGACGATCGGAAATAATGTTTTGTAAACAGAAGAATATTCATGTACATCACGTCTTGCAGCTTTGGGTAAAATCTGTAAAGAGCAAGCTTCCAAATATGCATCGCACTAGCGCAGTTTCCATTTGAAATTAGAATGTGGTGGTGATATCTGTTCAGAAAAAAAGCGGAGAAAAATTTACATTCAGACGTCAAGTTATATAGATGCTGTGACAGGGTTCGTAATGACTGCTGACTTTAATGTCATTGGTACTTCGCTCGATGCCCCCAGCTGTCGATATTCTCTTTACATCCGTCTGGCTGGGGGGAAGGGGGGGGGGACGGTATGGACAGCAAACTGTCACGCACAACGCCTAACTACGTGCTGTGGTAAATAAACCAAACTCTGACCTGGAGGTCAGCAAGATGAGAATTCATTACTAATGTCAGTTACTGGCATTTTGCTGAACCACAACAAGGAAAAATATCAAAACGTCCAGTGGAGTCAAGTGTTAAGAAGAATGAAGGAAAATGCACATGCCAAAATTATTTTAGTACTATTACAATGTGTATAGCCTGCAAGCAATACAGAGGACTAACGTATTAGAACAGACAAGGTCTCTTATGAGCTTTTACTTTGAAGGAACTTTGCCAAATAAATTTAACGTTTCACATCTCCCGTGCACCGTCCAATATGCACAAACTTTCACCTCAAATTCGGCCTCAGGATATCACAGGATATAACGGTGAATTAAATTTCCTATACCGCATTGAACGCGACTTCTTGTCTCAACACGCATGAGTACAAGAAAGATCTTCTTGTTTTTAAGCTTTCGCCGTGTTCTAAAAGTAATTTGTTCCTTTTTGGGTAATTCCCCGGCGTCTGAGTTCTAATTGCCGACGTTTCGGAACTCACTATCGGTTCCGTCTTCATAGGCAGGTGAATGAAGTATGAAGTACTTCATTCACCTGCCTATGAAGATGGAACCGATAGTGAGTTCCGAAACGTCGGCAATTAGAACTCAGACACCGGGGAATTACCCAAAAAGGAACAAATTACTTTAAGAAAGATCTTATTTCAATCTACAGTACAGGTTTAGAACATCACTCCGTTCATTCACAGTGTACAAACAGAGGGCCTTAACCTTTGGGAATGTACTAGGAATTGTGTTATAATAAAATCATACAAATTTCCTAATTTTATTTTAAAAATACGTGCAGTTTATAGACCCAAATTAAATCTAAGATTATGTCAAATCACATATATTTGGATACAACAAATTATTAAATTTTAACATCTTTTTGTATTATAATTTTAAAACAGTTTCAAGATTACATCTATTTATTTACTGACATTACAACATATCAACTTTGCCTATAGATAAACGCCAGCATGTTAATTTGTGCTATTTACGTAAGAACACTTGCGATACATGCTGTGTACATCGATGAAGTGTGTAGATCCCAGAAGATGGCCATATTCTGTGGCCGAAACATGTAGGAGTAGTGAATAACAAACATCGTGCAAACAACTGGTAGTGAAAGTTTGTGTGTAATGGCCAAACAATTTGATACCCTTTTATAACAGTGCGCGCAGATACAGGCTAATGCGTTTCCTTTCCCTCACCATGAGATGTAAGGTAGGCGGAAGTCCCTATAGTTTATTAGCACACGCGAAATATCAACAGACAAATCAGTTACTTTGCGGGTTTGCTAAGCCTATAGTAAAGGCCTCCACTTTATTGACACCTGGTATGAGAAGCGACTATAGTGCAGCCTGCTGCGGGGAATAATCTACAAGCAGATTATTCATACATATAATAATAGATATACAAACCTGTGTCTATTTGGCACAGTACTATGAATATCAACATTAAACATCCGACGCTTAAGTAACCAAACTTGGGACACCTGATTATACTAAATACGCACATTTGAAGTCACAATGTAGCGGCAGAAATCAGCTAGTGAATATCTACTGCAAGTACGGTCAGACGAATAATTCATTGTTACAGATTTTCATAGATTCGCGTAAGGTTTCGTTTACAAATAACTGAAGGCAATTACAAGAAGCAAAAGCCTCTTAATGCTTTTCATATTCAAATTTTAAACGTCATTGACGATGCTTAGAGTAGATGAAGAATAAAAGACCAACTTGACGTCACTTGCTATTTTATTTCACTTCTTATGTACCCAACATGTTTCGGACATTAATATATCCATCATCAGGAGCTTGCGACTATTCTGTTGAATTATCACATTGGTCGTATTGTTCTTGGTTCGATGTGTGTTCGAGTTTCGGTGTGGTTGGGTTGGAGTGGTATCCGTGTTGCAGGCTTCAGCCTGATAATTCAACAGAATAGTCGCAAGCTCCTGATGATGGATATATTAATGTCCGAAACATGTTGAGCACATAAGAAGTGAAATAAAATAGCAAATGACATCAAGTTCGTCTTTTATTCTTCAACTATCACAATGATGCACGGTCCAATAAACATAAGATAAACGTAAGATGCGTAGAGTAGTTCATAATAAGATAGTGACAATGCAAGACTACCGGTCTCTCTCAAATTTCCCAATTTTAATTCATATTCTGTGCAACAATGCAACAGTGAAGCTTGCAGAATGGATGTAGTGCAGCTTTTAGACACCAGCACTGCCTAACAATGGATCTAGTGCAAAAAGACTGATACTGTACAAGAAAGTGTAATGCATGTTAAATTTACACATGGACTTATATTAGATTGAAACTTAAAAAATTTTATTACTTTCATGTTCAGGAAGAGATCGAAAAGTCACAGCCGCAGAAATCAGCAATACCTATCAGTTTATTACTCTTTCACTACGCTTGAACCCGGCAGTGACATGATCAGATCGTTATACTTTTAGGAATGCATGACTTGTCACCTCATCTCCGTAAAGCATAGCGCAACCCGGTAAACGTCCTCACTCGTTAACAAATTGATCACCGGCTCTCAAGTGTCTGCGACTGAAGAAATATTGTGATTCCGTATAGTTATTACTAAGATTGTGGTAACGATACTACAATGCTCTGCCGTCTACTGTTTGTACAAGGTAAGGCGCATTGACTGTGTTAGAAATTCACTTTATATCGAGTTGAGCAGTTTGGTAAATACACTTTAGGTTAAATTACAAATTTACGCGTATTGATTTGTAGAGACAGGCAAGTTAATTATTTAAATAACTTATACTACATTTTCGGCAACGTCTGACTTATTAAGCCTGTAGCTGATGATTTGTTAGTTATTGTAATTTAATATTTAGTCTAATAGAATAGAACATATACTTTTTTCTATTTTCTACTTAAATTTGGAATGAGTCGAACGATTGTTCTATAAATCCTTGAGAACTTGCCATAACAGATTTGCCAAATTATTGATTGGTGGCGGCGAAAATTACTACCATACGCTTTAGAGTCCTTTCCCTGGAAAACGTGATGTAAGTCAAGCTATCATTCGAGTAGGAAAGCACTACAAAAGATTACTTACTTACTCCATGGTGCAGAGTCCTTCTTGATAAGCTAACTGGTTTGCAGCTAGTCAAGAAATTCCCCGCATTGCACGGAACACGAAGGTTCATTACCGCACTCACAAGCGTCCGCCACCTTTATGTATCCTGGGCCAGCCCAATCGAGTCCATATACCCACATTCCACCTCCTGGAGATCCATCCTAATATTCACCCATCTACGCCTACCAGTACAAATTAACACTGTACAAGATATGCTGTATTAAGTACAAAGACTGTACAGAAACGGAAGTAGCGTGCGCGCACGCATGCACATACACACACACACACACACACTATCATGTGCGAGGTTGGATGTTGTACTTGTGTATACAGGATAACAATGTGCAAGAACGGGTGTAGCAGTCTCATACTGTCACCGCACAAGATTGAATGTCATTCATAAAGATTAGCACTACACAAGAATGGATGCATTGAGCAGTGACTATACCTGTACAGATCATGACACTAAATACAGTACATACAGAGAGTGTACTACAATATATTTAGTACGCTGAGACCAACAATGTACAAGACTAGGTGTAGTATAAACAGACGAAACACCTAAAAGAAAGTATTCAGTACGCACAGACTAAAACTGTACAAGAAGTGATGTACTGAACACCGAGCAGGTACAAACCAATGTTTCATCTGGCTGTCAAGCCTTTGTGTACATTCATATACTTCACAGAGCATTACATAACATATGTCAGGATTATTATGCAAGGAAGAGGGGGTGGGACGGGGCGATAGCCTACCAATATTACGTTCCATCCATTTTTCTGTTCTTTGTCATTTCGTCATCTTCAAAGGAAAATTTTGTTTTGTGTCAGACGTCACAAAGTTTCAAAGTAATGAAATTAAAACAAAACAAAAAAAAACGAAAACACTCGTGTTTAACAGTGGCTATGAGAAGTTACACAGCAGAAACAGTGCCTCCCACTAAAGAGACCTGGGGTTTAGACCTCACATCGAATTGGAAAATTGATGTATATGTCGCTCATTTGCGACAAGGGTGTCACAACTTTAAAAAAAAATGGCATTTTTGAGTTATTGGTATAGAAAGAAACGTTTGCAGAAGCACTTTTAACAGGTATAGTGTCATAACGCAGTTTGCGAAACTCGCCACTGGAGAGCAGTTGTGTTGTCGTTGCACTCATAGAAAACTATAAAGGTAAACGGTAAAGTGATCCCGTTACAGGCCCGGTGTGGCCCAGAGGGTGGGTAGAGGTATACCTCTACTCTTCCATGACCGCGACACTAGAAGGGGGTGACAGCAACACGCCCCGGCCGCACTTTACCCACGGGAAAGAACCGGTACCCATTGTGCAGGAGGCTGGGTGGGCCTCAGGGCCGGGCTGGACGAGCGGAAAATCTCGTCCCCACCGGGATTCGATCCCGGACCGTCCAGCCCGTAGCTCAGTCACTATACCGACTGAGCTACCGAGCCCACTCATAGAAAATTATAGCACTTCAAAACCTTTAAACGTTTCACCCGAAAAATCACAGATTTTTGTGACACTGTTGCCGCAAATGAGCGTTGCATCTACGAAGCCACCATTGTATGAAGCCAAACAACAGGTTTATAAGTCTGTAAGTACTGATATCGGTGCATAGGCTTGTATTGTTACGCACAACTGTAAGATGCCACGATTCGAATCGGGTACACTAAAAATAAGAGAGAAAAGTATTTACTATATAAATTATAACCATCAACGCAGCTAAGGTTTGGTGTTTTTTGAAGCAACATGTTTCGACCATTGTGAATCATCTTCAGGGTAAACACAAAAAGAACAAAGGGAGCGTCCTGTGAATGAAGAGATCTCCATTTACAATTCGTTACATTATTGCAGTATGTTTTAAACTTGGTGCTAAAATACGAATAAAAGCTAGTGGTAGTGTGGAAATGTAAACACCCTGTATAATTGATGGAAGATGTGAAGCTATTCGTTGTTACACTCCTGTAATGTCAGTGACAGAACAGGGAAGAATTAAATATGTTTATATTATGTAGTTATTGTTGTGTTTGAAATTGTTGAAAAGTAATGAAGCGAATTTGTAAAAAAAAAAAAATGAGATCATAGTATTCACAGAAAACACTGTAAACCGCCTTTAAGTGTTTTTCTTGTATTTGGCCTGAAGATTATCCACACGTTTCGAAACATGTTGCTTTACTAACCATTAAAACTTCGTTGTGTTGACGGTTAAAATTTATACCGTTTTTTTGTACAATGAACCAAAAAATGCTAAATTAATTGACAAATTGTGCATTTGTTGGTCACTGTACAAAGTGATAAAAGGTGGAGGTACAAGTTGAAAGGAAAATATTTAGAACATTATATGGTCCCAAATACGAAAACGGGGAATGGAAAAGTCGGACGAATCGAGAACTAGAGGAGATGAGCAAAGGAGAAAATATAGTAAAATGGATAAAATGGCAAAGGATGAGCTGGTTAGGTTACCTAGAGAGAATGGAGGAGGATAGGATGCCCCAAACAGATCTTCGCTCAAGAACTGGAAGGGACGAGAAGAAGGGGAAGACCCAGGAAAAGATCGAAAGAGGAAGTAGAAAGATATCTTCAAGTTCTGGGAGTGAGAAGATGGAGAGAGATGATGGTAGATAGGAAAAAATGGAAGGACATTTTTCGACAGGCCTAAGCCCACAGTTGGATTCAGTGTCAATGGAAGAAGAAGAAGAAGAAACAGGTACATGTAGTAACATAAATTTATACCGCTATCACACAACGGGAAGTCCACCTTAAATAGAAGCATTTTCGCCCAACCATACCGAACAATATGCGTTTCTGGCAGACAAAGATTAACAACACTTCCTGTTTGGTCTGTTGTTTGCGCAGTATTTCGCCTTATTTCCGACATCGTTCAGAGCCCACAAAGTAGCCTAATAACCTCAGTAGCTGATACAATTGCAATAAATGGCGAACAAACCATTAATCACAGATCCGCAAGCGTGAATGTTACCGCACTACGCTTCAGGTACATCTCCTGGCGGATAATTGTTCGAATCTCGCCTAAGGCGTCAATATTTGTGTGTGTGAGGCATTTTATCCTGTTTCCTAATCATAAATTCATCTGACAGGTTGCCTGAGGGGAGCGATCTGTACAGATGTTCAGATTCAGGAAACTGTACAGCCCAATATGCCCTAGAGAGATAGAGAGAGAGAGAGAGAGAGAGAGACAGGAGAGGGAGAATTGTGGATCCTATTATGTAACAACCGAGAGACTATACGTCGGTAGTATGTCTACGAAAGAGATATAAAACACACGAACGCTGTTCATAGCGAGTGCAGTTAGGACAATTAACCCTTTGACGCCTAACGACCCCTATAGTGGTCTACCGCACCGCTAACCTCTAAGCGTTGCATTTTATATATTTATTCAAGAAATACAGGTACTGAATATTTTAAACATGTTATATACTCTCCGTTTTTCTCTCTTCAAAATGCAGTTTGTTCCATAATTCTAATATATTTGGTTCCTGTTTTATTCACGTTTTATATACAGAGTGTGCTAAAATTTAAAAAAAAATTCCTGCGCCAAAAGGTTAATTAAGAATCTCCAAGTGACGTCAGAAGTCAAAATGCTGAGACGCATTGATTTCGGAATCTGGGTATACCCAGAATCGTACCTAATAAAGGAGAACAGTTAACAGGATGCTCCCTTTGAAAAAGAGCGGCCCAGTGGAAGTAAAATTACTTATCTGTGATATTTAAATTTCAAAAACGGCCAACTGGCATGGAGCCTGTAGATTGAATATGTAGGGTTGGAACTGTCTCAAATATCCTTCCCACAGAAACGCGTGTCGGCCTCATTTGCAGTCTTTTTCTGTCTACATCACTCTCCTAACAGAAAGCATAATTTTTCCTTCAGGTTTAAACACAAAGTTATTTTCCCCGTTTTTGTGTCAACTTTGTAATAATTTAAACCTAAAACTGTTACAGACAAGCACATTAAGGGCCTATTTACATTTGAACACTTTCTGTAAGTAACCAGAACAGAAGGTTCAAATGATTACCACACTCGAGGCGATAGTACAAAATTCAGGCTTAAGTCACAGTTCTCTTCTGTGATAAGTTACAGGAGGCAGGCCCTTACTGTTCAATGCTCGACTGTGAACGTAGTGCTTAAGCTTGCAAGCCTCTTACTGGCGTTTCGAAAGGTACACGCGCCACTATTTTAAAAGTCGTAGGTCATAAACAGTGCCACAAATGGCCCTTTATATATTTAGTTCCCTTTCGAATCTAAAATCATGAATTTCAATTTCTGGAAACTTCTGCATAGTGTGTTGGAAGTTCAGAAGTTTTTTTTAGGAAAGAGGAATACAAATTAACCCTTCAAACGCCGAGTTAAATTCCATTTGCCATCTGCTGGCATTATTAATAACTCACCATATTTTCCACGTTAGCGGGTTAAGGGTTAAAGCAATACAGAAGTACAGCAGCAGGGCAAGAGCAAGGCAATTAGGTAAAGGTAAAGTTCGCCCTATAGCAGGCCACGAAGGCCCAGAATTGGAGTGGAGGTATAAGCTCTACTCTTTCTTCAACCTCGACGTTAGGTGGGGTGGGTGGTCAACGCCACGCCCCGGCCGTTTTACCCCCGGGAAAGACCCGGTACCCATTGTATAGGAGGCTGGGTGGGCCTCAGGGCCGGTCTGGACGGGTGCAGAAAATCGCGCCCCCACCGGGATTCGATCCCCGGACCGTCCAGCCCGTAACCAGTCGCTATACCGACTGAGATATCACGGCCCTCAGAGCAAGGAAATTTAACACGAAATTTTCCTTTATCTTGCTGAAGTTATATTTGTAGTGATACCTCGGCTAACGAGTGACCCTGCTAACGAATTTTTCGGCTAACAAATACTTTTTTCGCTGTTTTTCGGACTCGGCTAACGAATATGGATTCGGCTAATGAATGCTTTTAGTGGATGCGCGCGCTAACAGAAAGCAGCAAACATGAACGGTCGGGCCATTCCAGGAGCTTAAGAGAAGTTCAATCAACTTTGGACAGATTTTTTACTTCTCCTTTAGCAAAGAGACAGAGGCCAGCTATTGAAGAAGAGGAGACTTACCTTGAATAAACTT
>Ga0123355_10007702_pt1 | contig 16178 bp, 15 predicted proteins | sample TergutEmb28metaG_3_FD_89872 | JGI IMG/M metagenome (GOLD analysis project Ga0123355, IMG submission 89872) | Embiratermes neotenicus P1 segment gut microbial communities from Petit-Saut dam, French Guiana - Emb289 P1 | ecosystem: Host-associated > Arthropoda: Insects > Digestive system > Gut ...
TACGACCAATGTGGTAATTCAAAAGAATAGTAGCAAGCTCCTGATGATGGATATATTAATGTCCGAAACATGTTGAGCACATAAGAAGTGTAACAAAATAGCAAGTGACATCAAGTTGGTCTTTCATTCTTCAACTATCACAATGATGCACGGTCCAGTAAATATAAGATCATACGGCTGTTGACTCGACATATTAATAACCATGAACCGATGAGCTGAACTGAGTTATTATTATTATTATTATTATTACATTTAAGAAATGCATTTTATTCGAAATGTTACTGTGCCACTACCTCAACATCAGTATGCGTTTCACGCTACCCATCCTCTCCTTTCGTCCTCACACATCCAGTAGCACAATTCGGTCGGTGAATTATTTCGGGAAAGTTCTTTCATTTTACGCTACAAAAATGATCAGACTACTAAATGTTCAGACATTATCTAATCTAATGTGTACACTAGCTGCAGACTTGCCACTGAGCAGACCGGGACAGGATTTCTATTCTTGGTGACATACTGCGAGAAAATACTGTCGTGGTAGATTTCAAGTGTCCGCTTGTTTCACGAGATCGACTTTTCATAATTTTAGTGTTGACTTTAGAAGAAGAAAAGTTCGCGCGCGTAACTGGTGCCGGACATAACCATGATTCTCAAACCAAAGAATCTGATCACAGGGGACCTTTCGTGTGGCAAGACAGAATGAAAGTCTTGCAATTCGATATGTAAATAGCCAACAAAATGCACTCCAATGTTTATGATGTATTTACTCACAGTGTTATCATCAACATGTTTCGGCCTGTATTGCGGCCATCTTCAGAGTGATATTTTTAAAAGAGTAAAAAGGTAATAACATCACCCTGAAGACGGCTGTAATGGCAGTCGAAACATGATGGTGAGAATTTAGTGAATAAAATACTTCTTAAGCTTTGTAGTGAATTGTTTGGTTATTTATATATTATGCATCTGATTAATGCGCGGAAGATAGAACGTATTATAAAATCTTGCATTTCTCTTTCAGCAAACTTCTGCTAATGGTTAGTATTGTACTGCAAATTTATTACTTCCATCTGCAGAGTTTATGAAGCCTCCTCAACGTCTCGGGCTGGACGGTCCGGGGATCGAATCCAGGTGGGGCGAGATTTTCCGCACCTGTCCAGACCGGCCCTGGGGCCCACACAGCCTCCTACACAATAGGCACGGGGTCTTTCCCAGGGGTAAAGAGCGGCCGGGGTGTAACCTTGACCCCTCACCCCCCAACTAGTGCCGTGGTCCCCCTATGGGCTTTACGGCCTATACAGAGCCTCAGTGCCTGTACAAGGGTGTTTTTTTTTACCTCGTCTTCCGTTAATGGTAAGCCAAAAAAATCCTGGTTCTATCAATCTGAAGGCCTGGCATCGTTCTTCGGACTCTACTCATGCCAAGCGATGTACTGTATATATTGCTATACACACCCAGCATAAAAAGCGTAGAGAGATTTCAGGTGTGGGAAGTGAAAACTATACGCAATTTCAGTTGGTTTTCCCACAGTCGAAGCTTGAACTCGAAGGCCTTGATGTTGTCGCATCTCTCGGTAATGAGCTTGTCTTTACCTTCTGGCTTAAATGACCAGCCACAAACACATGGAATGCTAAATCGTTTATCCATCCTTCATTACGCAGCTCTTCAATATTTTTCTGATCCCTATTTCTATGAATAATTTGTTCCCCTTCAACAAATCTAAACATCCTTTGAGAACAGACCTGCCGACATGAACATGAGCACTATAAATTGTTTCGCCATATTCTCTTTCTACTTCTTGCTTTCTTTCCATAGACTAACAATTGTTAAGGGCACTTGCACGAATAAAATTCAATGTTCTTATAAACCCTTTGCACAAAAATCTTCTTGATTAGGAATAGGTCGGAGACTAGCAAAGGGCCCGTTCACTCGAAATCCTTCTTTAATTTGCTGCAATACCATTAATTTTACCAACCATTGCCGAAACCCTGTCATCAACAAACCCGAACATTTTCCCCCACAACAACTAAAATTTCTTTAAAAGGGCTAGTGTTTAGGATAAAGTTACACCAGCATATCTTCTTCTTTCAAAAGGACAAATTCTAAAAGTGCTTCCACCGCTCGTATTTCGAATAAAATCAGCATGATACGCAATATCTTTCACATCTCTCCTCTCGTTAATTGCCTTTGAACATACTATAACATTTACACGTTACTGTATCTGAGGACGAAATTATGGTTACCGGTTTTCAAAAATGTCTGAGAGATGAAAGGGATTATGTCCAATACCTGTTTGAATATTTAAAACTAAACAATGCGGAAGTTAATGCATATTTTGAAAGAGAAATGCAGCACTTGGATATAAGCAGCTGCTCCTACGCCCGCCTGTCACAATTCTCCGGTTATACTTTCTTTACGATCGGAGTAGCTCAGTCACTGTAGCGACTAAGATATTAGAGGGACGATTGGAGAAAAGACTTTCTGTTCCTGGCGAAGCACCGATTTTATATTTCCTTACAATGTGCAAAACGTCTCTGGATCCAAACATGCCTCGTATTGAATGGCCATCGGGCTGTAAAGAGACAGACACGTGAAGCTGATCACTCATCTCCATTAAGTGCCAAATTCTAAGAAAGCCTGTTGCTATATTTACAGAAAACAAAACCCTACAATGGGTTTTCGGAAGGTCGCGGGTTACATTCCCGATGGTGTCATTGGAATTTTTCACTGACATAATCCTTCCAGCCGCACTATGGCCCCGGAGTCGACTCAGTCTCTAACAGAAATGAGTTACCAGGGATATCTCCGGGGGAGGGGGGGTTAAGGCGGCCAGCGCCTAGGGCTGACAACCTAGCCACCTTCGTTTACAGAATTTTGTAAATATTGAGAGCCTCGACCTCCAGGAGCCCTAAGAGCCCATCTAGGCCTGTATAGGGATTGCTTTACTTCAATTTAAAACGAAATGAGATGGTCAGTGGCTGTTATATGAGCACATATATATAGCGAAAATTCGTGTAAGATCTGTCCATAGTGTGATTTCTTTCTTGAATTAAGTCGAAAAATTTTATGACGTTTAATTTCGAGATACAAGGCAGGCACCGCGACTATCGATAAGAAAGCAATTTATCGTCACTAAGTAATACTTGCAGGACCTTTGTTGGACTAGCCTCATTTCTAGCGCGAAACGGCTTCACCTTCTTCATTGTTTCTTTCCACAAGTACAATTATGGTATCTTCATTGGCCAGTGTCCGTACAGTGCGACCCGAATTCGTAAATGTCGCAGCTGTCCGATCGTTGAAACATACATTCGTCCAGATGGCGTCGACCAGAAAAGCTTAACTCTTTGATGCCTAACGACCCCTATAGTGGTCGTACCGCACCGCTAACCTCTAAATGTTACATTTTATATATTTATTCAACAAATACAGGTACTGAATATTTTAAACACGATATATACTCTCCGTTTTTTTTTTCTCCTCAAAATGCAGTTTCTTCCATAACTCTAACATATTTGGTTCCTTTTTTATTCACATTTTATATGCAGGATGTGCTAAAATTTAAAAAAGTAATTCCGGCGCCAAAAGCTTAACGGATATTCCCGTGCAGAGATACTTGCTCGACTACACAGGCACCAAGGGTTAAGAGCATGTCACAGTGTTCGTCGTGTGTAGTACTTTTTATCCGATTGCAACAAAGCCCTGATGTTCATTGTGCATGTTGAGTGAACCCGAGAACCCGCCTTATCGTCGTGACAAACGACGCTGATGAGAAGTGTATTAGCCCACTTACCGGTGACGCTTAACCCCAAAGCAAAAGCCTCAGTATTATGTTGTTTGGTATTCTCAATTTTTTTTAAATGAGTCACACCATGGACAGCTCATACAACAGGTACTTTCCAGTCTGTATATGACCGGGTCAAGTATCCTGTACAGAGGTCCCTGTGAGAAGACCCAAGGCTACGAATGGGGTAAATGTCAAAGAAGTCTCAGTCAGGTTAACACTATACACCGTGCCGCCAATGTTCGGCTTCTACACGATTGTGCTTAGAGATGCTGTAACTGGGGTGAGGGCATAACTTACAGCCTGATGCTATATGCTTCAGGGTATAAGGTGTAGCTGAAAAAAAGAAAACGCAGTCGGGGACAAATAAAACTTCACCAGCTTTATTTCTGGCTATATGATATGGCTCATGCGAAAGGCCATTTTCAGGTACTTGAAAGTCAAAATAAGAAATATAATTTAAATGAAATAAGTATCTTCCTTTATGTAATATTAATTGGCCGATGATGGCTTGTAACGTAAGCTGGAACATGTAGCATGCAATAAAACTGATAAACATTTTAGATTTTAAACTTTCGCCGTGTTGTAGTAATGATAAATTGTCTTCTGGGTATTTCCCCGGCGTCTGAGTATTAAAGACCAACGTTTCGGAACACTGTATCGGTTCCATCTTCAACAGGTGCTGCAATGTGAGTCACTCACATTGCAGCACCTGTTGAAGATGGAAACGATACAGTGCTCCGAAACGTCGGTCTTTAATACTCAGACGCCGGGGAAATACCCAGAAGACAATTTATCATGATAAACATTTAGTTGTGACTCGACAGTAGGCTGTTCATATATCACAAGGGAATATCGTCGATAAAGTAACCAATAGTAATTTCAAATGCAGTTATTTGAGTCAGGATAGAGGTTGCATTGTGTTGAGACATCTGCGTTAGAGTGTGCTCTTTACATTCATATACCGTTGTATGAGTCAGGTTATGATATGTGTCTTATGACACTACTATCTGTGTATATAACTTTTGTATCTTGGAACACATGTCTGATTCAGTGTGTGAGTTTTATCTGGAGACATTCTTATCTGACTGAAGAAGTGAGTCCTGTTTCGAGACACTGTCGGCTGAGTCAAGGTAAATGCCGCAGGTTTCTCTGCAACAGTAGGCTCAGTCTCTCTCACTTTGTCTATGAACTGCTGTAACGCTAGACAAAGGAAGACCATAAACTTTAAAGTGAAAAGAACGTGTGTAAAACAATTAACAGTACTCTAATAAATGTCAAATTTATTATTTAGAATAATAGAAGGATATAAATCAACTTGTAGTCTAACATTCTGAACACAAACCGCTGTTGGAAATGACATGAACAACACATGTACTGTGTATGCCTCTTTTTATTTCCAAGTTTCCTAACCCACCCACCTAACTACCTACATTACGTAAGTTTAACCTTTTTAAAATTATCAAATATATTTAAACAATACCAAAAATTTCAGGTCATACAGTACAGAAAACACACTGCAATTCCAGCCAGTTGAAGTCGGTCTTAGGGGAAACGATCAGTGCTCATTGTGAGTCACATGAAACACTATAGTTCACTGTGGGGGAAACTGTGGGGTTTTCTACGTTGCAGCAGGCATCACCCGCTATGCCGCAAAGGGTTAATCTGTGGACGGTCCTTCAGTGTACTAAGGCGACGGAAAAATGGCGCTGGGATCGACCACAAGCACGTCCCCTACATGTTACACGTCTCCTCCTACCGTCTTCTCTGTATTATACCCATCGTCATATAACTCCTCTATTCTCAGGTATGTCGGTAATAATAAGCATTTGATAAAACTGGCCAGCGAGAGCGATTTGGGCTAGTTGATATGGATCATAAGGGGCTGGGGAATAATACAACAGTAAGAGTAGAAACTGGAAATATCGGCAATAGACACTCTAAGTAAAGACACTATGTGGCCGCAAAATAATTTTGAAATTACACGTTACGAAATGCGAAATTTTAGCCACAAGTTTATTACCTCGTATTTCATTCCACCTATGGGATTCTCTGGCTTTCTGCGCCGTGTAATTGTTAAACCTTACGATAGTTGGAAAGAACTTACTACTTTCATTTTCAGGGTGACTCTAATGGTTGAAATGGATACTGAATTGATATGGAGAACGCAAATGTGTTTGTTACTTTGAGGGATGAAAAAGTCTTCGTGGAAAATTTAGCTCACATTAGTCTGAGGAAGCTATTTGCCACTTCCCGGCTTCAGCATTTGCGATTGACCAAACGCCATGAAACCTTCCCACGTAGCTGACACATTTTCCTTCTCGGTATTAGATCAGCATCCACTTTGAAACAATTCAGCACCTTGCTGATTAAGATAGTACCTTCACCGCAAACGTCCGAACATTTAATCACTACTATTTGCTGAAACCAAAAACAAGGTCATCTTTTAAACAAAAGCCACGTGTTTGCCTTCTTATACAGTGCAGTACACACACGCACCACGGGCAGAATATGCTGCCATAACACCGACTACGTCCAAGTCAACGGACACGATATAATAATTCTTGTAATTATAGCCAAGTACTGTGTAAGGCCCCCTGATGTTGGATCCTTTGTGATCCGAAACATGTTAAAGCACTTTTAAATATTTCATAATTTTAATTATATCTACGAATTACATATTTGTGCATTTGTTGGATAATAAAGTGTTTAATTGTTTCAAAACCACATGTACTCGAGCACATGCATTTCAATCCAGATCCCCTGACATATTTTTCAAAATTCCAACTATCCATTTTACTGAACCTCGTGTTGGAGATTTTGGCACAACTGCTTCGTATTCTAAAGGTCAGCCGACACGTCCAGCTTTGTCGTAGTTTTCCTCAGTCCCTTTCGCGTATGCCAGATACTAATCCGTTGCCGCTTCTTTCAACAGCCTTTCCAAATCATTTTTCACTATTAATCCTACTATTTCGCGCTACACATTCTGGCCTACTGAAGTCTCTTAAACATTCACAGAACAAGAGCAACCCTGTCCGTCTACTCCCACCTTTGCTGCCTTCGATGTTTTGCGAAAACACACCCTGTGGGTTCAAAACAAGTGAGTGTGTGAGTGTTAATGTCAGCATGATACGCCGCTTGTTTCTGGAGCCTACATTCCGCATGTTTGTTCGGTGTGATTCAAACATTTAATCAGGAAATGGTATCACAAAGGCGACAGTACAGTCCATACTACAGTCGCTGTCGGCATCTTTCACTGATCAACATTCGACGGCAAACGACTCAATGTGTATCACCCAGTAGTGTTAATACCAGACGTAACAACAAAACATTCGGTCTGTACACAACATTACGTTAAGTCTAAAAAGCTACATGTTTCGACTCTATGAAAAGAGGCTTCAATACTTCTGAAATCTGACGCCTGAAGATGGCTGTTTAGTACAGCGGAAACATGTAGCTTTTAGACTTAATGTAGTGTTGTGTATAGACAGGCTGTTCTATTGTTATGGAGAACGACTTGCAATAGATCCCAGTTTCTGCCTTGGCCTACCTACTTTTCTTAACTTTCAACTCCAGATGTAGATGATTACTTAACGAGACACCTGTGGGTCCTAATCACACAGAAATAGACCCCGTACCCACTAAAGGAGAAGGGCAGTTGGCCCCAGAAATGGTCTGGACGGTGTAGGAAAGAGAACTCTTCCTACCTCGAAGTTCAACCCGGAATCTTCGGCAATCCTGCCAGAAAAGCAGTCATTCCGCTTGAGTACTATACTAGAGGTAGTAACTCAAATTTCGAAAACCGTGACATAAAGTTGAAGAATTTGTGGGCCTGAGGAACGGTCACACAGGCCGAGAAATGAAGCTGACTAATTTAGTTACAGACCTAAAAATTTGTACTGATAACAATTTTAACCGTGTAAGCTCTATTCTTCTCCTATCCTCTAGCGTATGTGTTCCTTTAATGTATTCACAACTTCGGAAATATTTACATTATTTCGCTCCCATATTCCTTGATAAAATTCACGGCAATATTTGGAATATATTTTGTTCTTATAAGCAAGTTTATTGCCAAATAATTTCTCCAATATTTTATTTACAAATTAAACTTAAATATTACGGCCTCCGTCCACAGCCATCCTGAGCGAGTAACAATATTCATAGACATATAGAGCGTTGTTATGTGGCTTGTCGATTTTAAACGGTGAAGTATACAAAATATATTATTAATTATATTACTACGCAATTAAATAATTATGAATATTAATATTTAAAGCGTGTAAAATATGAAACAAGATGGGTATTGGAAGTCAAAAATGCTGCATCGAAACATCTTTGGGTTTTAAATGAGTGGAATATCTGTAAATGTTTTGATTTAGAATTGAAATATTATTGTAAGTTAAGGTTTTGGAAGAGCGCATGTATATAGCATTCATATCCGATAGGTTAACATTGCATGTATGTTATGTTCTACCATATAATATCTCCAGAAAATTGTTCGAAAAATAGTGTGCCTACTACAGGCTTAAACACTGACGAAGTACATTCATTAAGAATCATACGTTTCAAGCATAACAATCTATACTGCTACCTAAAAGTTCTTTTACCGAGCAGTTTTTAAGCCGCCACTCTTGGTACAATGGGTGAAGAAAAAAAAATTTAACCTTATGAAAAATAAGATATGCAAAACTGTGTATAAAATTTTATTTCTTACCTCAAAAAGAACACCGTTATTGCTGTTTAGGGAAATAATAGCCTGGTTTCTATACAAGTTTCTATAACGTTTTTTATTCGACGACTCTAAACCAGCCCATTGTTTCCAACATAAAAATTTTCGGTAAGATTTTTCAGTTCCTCCACACCTTTCGACTTTCATAGCCATTCATCACGACAACTTCACAATATGCAAATACAATGTTGTTTACACATCCAGTTTTTGCGAGATTTTTTCCAGTTATAACAGGTTTCCTTTTGTGCTTGTACTAATTTTCCTAATTTTCTTCTTCAGCCATTCGAAAAAATTCTGCGTAACATTTTAAATACAATCCAGTTCTGAAAAAAATATTCAAATATGTCAAATATTATAAGTTTTCTTTTCAAAATACTAATCAAACAATATGTCTTTGCTGTAAAATCATCTGAAACTGACCTCTTAAAGTCGCAACATGTAGAGAAGAGAATGAATTTGATGTTTGTATGACCGTGCATCACTGATATAATAATATAAACAACCAGCTAGACGCAACAACAGCAATTTATTAATAATTTCAATCAGCTCAACATGTTTCGGGCGATAATTTCGCCCATCCTCAGGAGCACTAGATTGTATTTACAGCTTTCGTCGGTGCTTTATACTATAAGCTGTAAACACAGTCTAGCGCTCCTAAGGATGGACGAAATTATCGTCCGAAAGATGTTGAGCTGATTGAAATTATTAATAAATTGCTATTGTTGCGTGTAGTTCGTTGTTTATATTATTACTGGAAGAGGATGACTTTAATAATGTCGCATTATATTATGCCAGATGCGTTCTTGAATGTCACTGAAGAAAGTAAGAAGCGTTCCCATACGACACCTCCCGGATACCATAATTTAGCACCATCCAGATTATCCACAGTAATTCGCAAAGACACAGCCTTAAAGCAATATTGGACAACTCAACTGAAAACACAGAAGGTAAAAATACCACATACATTGATTTTTATCGATTTTCGTGGATAGTTAAAAAGAATTTTTGCAATAATGATACATATAAAGGTATATGATAAATAAAAGCACTATAACTATAGAGACTAGAATACGGGCTGGACGGTTCGGTGTTCGAACCTCGAAAGAGGCAAATATTTGGCTCTTCTCCAATACGTCCCTACAGTCTCTGGGGCCCTCACAGCCTCATATTAAATGGGTATTTACAGGGGTTAAAGCGGCCAAAACGTAATGCTGACCACTCACCATTTAGTTCGAGATTAAAAATGAGTGGAGCAGTACCTCCAGTCCCCCACTGTGGCTTCAGGGAGTGGACTGGGAAGAATCTACTCTTTGTGTGTCTAACAGGTTCCCACACACACTCATCATCTCCTAGGCGGATCTTACTGATACTCCTTGGTGAACTACACAACTTACTAAGCCTCTCGACACGCAGCTATCTCCACTCTACCGCGAAACATCCGTTGTATTACTGCAGAATACAGTCTCGCATGCAACAGCTGGACTTCAAACTCAGACACGATAAGTGAAAGGCCGGTCTGTTGCCTTCAGAGGTCTACAAACGGTATGTTAGGAAAGATACGTAAGATGCTGAGCTAAAATGCCTTAGTATTATTACTATAAATTTTATAATGCTTTGTGGCCTGCTGTGAAAATGACAGGGCAATTTGTCATGATGATGCTGTGGCATTTCAGAACAGGGTGCTGACAAGAATATTCGGTCCCAATGGAAAGGAAGAATTATGATTATGGAAAAACTGTATAACGGGAACGTTTCTAGCATATTTTCTTTAACTAACATTATTCTAGCGACAAAGTTTAGGAAGATGACGTGGGAAGATCATGTAATACCGACATAAAAAGATAAATGAGTATGTAATTCGGAGGAGAAACCTGAAAGAAAGAAAGAAACAAATAAGTCGAGAGTCTAAGCCTAGATGGCGGAACAATATTAAAACGCAGGATACAGAAATACAGGGCGATTCAAAAAGATGGACTCAATTGAAGAGTAAACGGTGCCTGAACACACGCCAGACAGTTTGTTGCGGTATTCCAAGTTCTCTGCTCGCTCTTTGGGTTGACTTGCGTGGGTTATGATCAAAATTCTCTTGAATTCATCTCACGTTCTCCTCTGATACACGCAAAAATTCTTGTGCTGCATAGTAGCCATTTTGCTCTAAACTGACGCTGCTGCATGGCTGTGCAATAGATGAGAGCTTTAGTGGTGATATTTAAAAATTTAGGACTACCTCTTTCAATTGTTTTGCAGATTATTCACATATCTTGTACAGTTCAGAAAATTAGAAGTACGAAATTGAGTCCATATTTTTTAATCACCTTCTATATTTTCAGTGCGTGAATTGGATTCATTTATTTTAGAATCAGTACAAGTTACATGCTTCTTGACACACGTTCAGTAACTGTTGCATTCGACAGGATTCAGGAAATTTCTCATCTAATTTTAGGTTGATGAAGAAGATAAGGGGTTTAATCCAGGAAATGATTTTTGTCATACGAACCTTAAGTTTATGTCTTCCCATTTGCTCAGAATATCAAGATTGAAAATATGATTAAATTATAATTTTCGCTGTTCATTCGCATGGTTGTGCAACTTGGTCTGTCATTACAAGAATGGGACGTAGGTTGACGTTGGTCGAGAATATGGCGTTGAGGAAGATATTTGGGACTAAATGGAGGAAGTAACAGGAAACTGGGCGAAGCTGCATGTTCAGGAGTTTTATCAAATTCGCGAGAATAAAATGACATGGGCACCCGGTCCTTATGGGTAGGACAGAAATGCGTGCAAGTTTTCCGTAAGAAAATTTGCAGGAAGAAGATCACTTTGAGATCTTGGGGAAAATATTAGGATAATATTAAAATAGGCCTTGAATAAATAATATGTAAGGTTGTTGACTGGTTTAATCTGTCTCAGTATAGGGTCAACTGGCCAGCTATTTTGAACACTTTAACGAACATTTGGATTCAAAGTAACATGGCGAGTCTCTCTCCTAGATGAGGAAATATTGCTCTGTCAAGAACAATTTGTTAGTTTGATGGGCAACTATACGCTTCTCAAGGGGACTGTTCTTCATGTAGCTCAGTTGCATCATAAACAGCCACGTCTAACGTCTCTCCTTCCGACGTATGTAGATGTCATCCATGAAGCTTGCCTGCCGGGATGTATGTCGTTGTATCACCTGGTACAAATTTGCCGACGTTTCGGGCCAACATGCTGCCTCCATCGTCAGGATATAAGACGAAAGAGTAGATATGGAGTCAGTATCTCCTTACGATGGCATATGTCTACGGAGCTACGTCACGTCACATCGCATGTGACGATAATCTTCATTCCTTGTGTCTTTCCGTATTTTGACGCCAGGGGCTATAACTTGTAACGCACACATTACCATATTTCACATTAACAGAAGAAAAGAAAGCTAAATATATATGGAAGATGTACCGTTGGATTGCCACTAGAGAAAGGGCTCGAACTTCCCCACCTCCCTACTGTGAATCATTGTCTTTCTCACTCTTTCTCAAGTCTTGTTATTATTCCCTCCTACATTTCGTCTTGCCGTTCAGTCTCCACGCAGCTGCAAGTAGGGGGTCAAGTACTATATAAATATCCCATCGGGTTCTAGGTTGATATCAGTTCTGTCAGTGCATCTCTATCGACACTATCAGCATGAACACGGTGCGTACATCAGAGCTCTCTAGTGAGAATTTAGCACACTGTTACAGCAAATTAACACGTCTGTAATTTCTCGTTTGGATTCGCTTTGAAGACAGCTTACTTTACAATTATTGTCAAATTTAAGAGCGAATAGAATTTCAGAACTGTGGATGAAAACTGAAAGCCAGATGTAGGCGTTTTGAATTTCAATACTCGCCGTCACGTACGGCTCCGTGAAGGCAACAAGACCGAAACGGATGTCTAGGGCACGACACGGCGTAATTTTGTACATACGTACTGGCGTTACGGAGGAACCGTGTTCCTTGTATCTTCAGGGTGGTGTGCGCACCAGGATCCTTCGTAAAAGGCGGTACCTGGGTGTATGAATATTCGACAAAGGGAGAGGAGCGAAAATCACAAGAATAGTTTTGAAATATTTTACTGTTGATCGTGTTACATGTTTCGGCTTTAATTAAAGCTGCTTTTGTGATTGAAGTTCCTCGCTGTTTGTATAAAAAAAATCGGATATTTTTAATCTACAGTTTATTCGCATGCTTGACCACAAAATTATGTGTATTTAAGTTCCGAATGGTTAATAATATTGTGACTGTCTCAGTAACTCGGATTGCATGCCGTCAAATCATGAAATAATAGTGCATAACATACCGAAAATGTGAAGGGAACCGATCGTTTCCTGATATGTCGTGCCATCACGGAATTTGCGTGGAAGGAAAGACGCCAGCGACGGAAAGCGTCAGAATAAACTTTCTGCAGACCTAGATATAAAACCGCTATATTCCGGCCGTGAAGCAGGGATTTTGAATTGTAGGCTTTCGGTCATCTTCATATCCGTTACAGTGTCCATAACAGTCGGCACCAGATCGACACGCCACGGTAGGCAGCGTCTGTCTAAGCTGCTGGTGTTGGTATATGAGCACGTAGAGTACAAAACGGCTTTCGTCTCACTGAGAGGCTGCAATTGCGAAAGCACATAAAGCGGAACACAAAACAAACTTATCTGACGGTTTTCTGTTCTGTTTATTGTTATTAGAGAATCTACCAGTAACAAAGACAATGTAGTATACATTTTTTTAAGAAGATTTTATATTAATTTAATAAAGATGTCATTCATTACTTCGCCTGAATTCTAATCCAGCTACTTTAATTAAATAATTAAATTTCACTAATTTTCACTACCTGAGAAGCTGTTAGTGGTTTGGCGAGTCAAAAAATTATCTGTTTTATCGAAACTGTAAGTTACATAACGGATTCACAGGTCGCCAAACTTAGTAATTGAGATGATTAGTAACATTTTAAAGCCTAGCGGTAAATTTATGTGCCATCAGGTGGTGTTCACATTGCATTTATATGTTTTGTAGAATCTCACAACAAACAGAACGTTTAGCGTATACAGCTTTAACGGATTGGTTTTTATAACCGAGACGGAGTGTGTTTACTGTGAGGTTCGAACTGAGTCTTCCAATAAGACATACAGTTTTGTCTTTAAGGGGTTAATAGTATAAAATGTAGAACGTGGCACGGCGATGACTATGCGAAAAGTACCTTGGTTTTAGAAAAACCTCCTGCCTCCATCATCAGGTAGTATAAACACTACTGTAGTATCCAGGGGACACTTTCGACATTAGCCAGGCCGACCACTTCGGAACAGCGAAGGGCCTCATAGAAATTAGCGGTACTCCTGCACTCGTCTCCACAGCCGGATTATTCCCTTGTACATTCAAGTGATTATTAAACCATTAGTACGTGGAGATTGCCGTGGGCTTTAACTCTTCAACGACAACCACCCACCTTCCAAACGTCAACCTTCCATCTTCAGGGCAGCACGTCAGCGCTCGGCTGTGTGCCCATAAGGTCTCTGTCGCCGGGGGAACAGGTCCCAAGATCTCCTGGTCAGGGACACTACACTACAATTATTTTCCCTAATGCATTAAATAGGAGTAATCTTCAAATGAGCTGGGATCCTTATCGCGATTTTCTTAAAACAGAGAGACGTACGCAAGACGGTAACATTGAGGCGCATTCGGGTGACCATTTTTGCCGTGCAAAAACAACAAATATTACATATTCTGAGTGTGCATCTGTAGTCTTAGTTTTCCAGCCTGCAGTGTGCTTGATCCGTGTTATATTCTCCCCTGTGGCATGTCTGGTTCCACCAGAATTTTCCATATAATCCCATAACAAACATGATTTCGGGGGAAAAAAGTTACTGGACGTAAAATGCGTGCTTTTTCTCTACAGCTTTTGTTTGAAATATTTCTCGTTCCAAGAAGAATTCAGCGAGACATGTCTTCATGTGAAGTATCCCTTATTCTTGTCACTTTGTAGTGACATATGAATATTCTCGACAGATTTTCGAAAAATGATCAAATACTAAATTTCATGAAGAAGCTAATAGTCGCTTTTCACAACTCTACGAAAGCGCCTAAAAATAGAACAATTGCATCACTAAACTGCTGAAAAATAAATCAGAAATAAATATGTAAAAAGAAACGTGTTGGTGCCTCTGGCAGTCACATCATATCATAAAGTGAAGAGATAAGCTTGAGGTGTTGTCAGTACCTTTAGGATCTTTAGATGAAATGTATTCTTCAACAAAATCCAGATACTTACATGGAATAAGGTTGGAGTCCTGTGGTTTTGTCATAAAGAATGATGGGTTAAAACGCAAATTAGGCGAAATGTATCAATATGTTCTCCATTTGAACGGTTTCGCTGTACTGAATATAAGAAAGCACCAAAAGAACTGGACGGTGTTTATCGTCAATTAATAAAACACATTTATATAATGAGGAATGCTAAAGTTCCATTGTTGTTTAAAATGCATTTTTACAAATATTCTTTCAAGTTATGTCGAAATAGGTCGAAATTTTTAAATCAAGGGCAGGAAGGGAAGAATATTTTAACAGTAAAATAATTTATAACTCAGAGTTAATATATATTCTTCTAACTTAAAACAATTTAGTGTCTAAAAAATATAGGTGATTTCTACGCGAAATACGGAACGGTTTCTCAACACATGTCCCTGTTCTTTGGTTACTTAAGAATTTATAAGGGAAGCTTCTATGCTATTACTCCGATATGTGAAGTTAACGTTCGGTCTGCTCTCCGTTGAAATGATCAATGGAGTAGAGCGTGAACATTGTGGCTGACCGTTACATGAAGGTCGCGGGTGTATATTCATAATTTTATCTTAATACAAAAATATGTTCGTTTGTTTTGCGTTATTTAAGGGAAACATGGGCGAAGAATTAAGTATAATTTAAGTAATTTTGTTTGGTGTTAATGTTAGGGTACACGTATATCTAGTATGAATAATGTCATACATTTAAAATCTGGCGTCGTGTATGATTGTGGCCCCTGGAATAAATTGAATAACGGGGTAAGAAGCATATGAAAGAATGGCAAAGTTTCTATGTTATTTAAACCTTCAGAACAGAGCGGTGTTAAGTGTACTATCTACTGCACACTAGTGTCCCTACATTTTTGCCCTAAGATTTAATGACTTTCTTCGTATGACCTCAACAATAAACAGCGACTGTTCCCTTACACAACACTAGCCGACTTCTCCGCGTAAAACTGCAGAACTACTCTTGTATTATGTGTGTTTAAACTCCGCCATTCAAACAATTACGTTAACATTGCCTTTATCATTTAGCAGTGAAACTCCAAAAATCCCAATTCAAAAATCCACATTACGGTTTGGAGCACAGCCCAAAGACTCCCGTGTATGAATTAAAACAGCTAAGTAAAGGGTACCTTGTCATTCTGAGTCAAATTTAGAGGAAAATGGTAAAAAAGATAATTATGGTAAAATATGTGGATACTATAGAAAACTGTGCTGGGTTAGAAACGTTTAAGGGTGACTAATTTGGAATCTTATGTTTATTGGACCGTGCATCATTGTGATAGTTGAAGAATAAAAGACAAACTTGATGTCACTTGCTGTTTTATTTCACTTCTTATGTGCTCAACATGTTTCGGACATTAATATATCCATCA
>Ga0123355_10007704_pt1 | contig 16177 bp, 23 predicted proteins | sample TergutEmb28metaG_3_FD_89872 | JGI IMG/M metagenome (GOLD analysis project Ga0123355, IMG submission 89872) | Embiratermes neotenicus P1 segment gut microbial communities from Petit-Saut dam, French Guiana - Emb289 P1 | ecosystem: Host-associated > Arthropoda: Insects > Digestive system > Gut ...
CTCGCGCCCCTCGCGCTCGCGGCCCTCGCGGCCGCCCTCGCGCTCGCGCTCTCGCTCGCCGCGCTCACCGTGCTCGCGGTGCTCGCGCTCTCCCCGCTCGCCGTGCTCGCGGTGCTCACGCGCGCCGCCTTCGGCCTCTTCGTGATGCTCTCGCGCGCCGCCTTCCGCCTCGGCCCTGTGCTCGCGGCCCGCGGCCTCGCCGTGCTCGTGGTGCTCGCGCCGCGCGCCCTCGTCGTGCCGGTGGTAGATTTTCTCTTCCCGGCGGATGACGACGTCTTCCTCGTCCTCATGCCGTGCGCGCCGGCCTTCCTCGCCGTGCTCCCTGTGGCCCTCGCGGCCCGCTTCCTCACGCTCGCCGTGCCGCTCGCGGCCCTCGCCCTCGCGCTCGCGGAACCTGGCCCGACCCTCTTCGCCGTGCTCGCCGAAGCGGCTGCGCCCCCGCTCGCCGTGCTCGCCGAAGCGGCTCCTGCCCTCATCCTCATAGAAGCGCCGGCCCTCGCGGCCCCGGCCTTCCCTCAGATGTCGGTCGTCGCCGCGCCACTCGCGGTCCCGGTCCCCGCGCCACTCCCACTCCCCGCGCTCGCCCCGTCGCCAGTCGCGCCGGTCGTCGTCGCGCCACTCGCCGCCGTCGCGATCGCGGTCGTCGCGATCGAAGAAGCGCCAGTCCCGGCCCTCTCCGTCATGCCTCCAGCGCCGGCCGTCGTCTCGCCGGTCGTCTCGCTCCCAGCGACCGTCCCGGCCGTGCCGGAAGAACCAGTCGCCGCTCCTACCATCTCGGCGCCAGTCGCGCGTCCCGCGACCACCGCCCCACATGCCGGGCGAGTTGTGCCGCCACTCGCGGCCGTCGTGATAGAACCAGTCGCCGCGGTCGTCTCGGCGCCAGCGCCGGCCGTCATCGCGCCGGTCGTCTCGGCACCACCTCCGCCCGTCGACGTCGAACCACCACCAGCGGCCGTCCTCGTCGCAGCGCCACTCGCGGTGCCCGCCGTCGTGCCGGCGCCAGCCCTCGCCGTCGTGGCGGTGCCAGTCGCGGCCGTCATGGCGCCAGTCGTCGTCGTGGCGGCGGTCGTCCCCGCGGCCGCGCCGGTCGTCGTCGCGGCGATCGTCGCGGTCCCGCCGGTCGTCCTCGCGCCCGCGAAAGCGCCGATCCTCGTCGTCGCGGCCGAAGAACCGATCGCGGCCGAAGAAGCGATCGCGGTCGCGGTCGTCGCGATCGCGGCGGTCGTCATCGCGCCGATCGTCTCGTCGGTCATCGCGGCGATCGTCTCGCCCGCGGCCTTCATCGCCCCGCTCGCGCCGGTCATCGCCGCGCCTGCGGTCATCGTCCCGCCGCTCGTCTCGCTCGCGCCTCTCGCGCCGGTCGTCGTCGTCATGCATGAGCACCACCACGCTGAATTTGAGCGGCGCCTTCACGGCGATCGCGGCCGACGTCGCGTTGTTGAATTGCAAACTGATCGTGTTTCGATCCTTCTCGATGAAGTTGCTCGTTGACTTCAGGATGACGCCCTTCGGGAGCTCCGGAGAGGCGACCACGACCGCAATGTCGTGCTCCTTGAACCGCTCCCACTCGTGCTCCCGGCGGCCCTCGCCCTTCTCCCGATCCTCTTCCTCGTCCGCCTGAAAGACGTAGGCGTTCACCGTGGCCGCGGCGTAGGGTTGCAGCTCGAAGCCCGTGTGGACCTTGCAGTGCCCGAAAACGAATGAATGAAATTCGCGTGACATGGGGTTTTCCTCTCCCGGTTGTTTTCTCTATTTCGACATTTTTCAGAGCACGAGGAGGAGCAAGACGAGCACCCCTCCGATGAGCGCGACCGTCGGCCAGTGCGCTTTCACCTGCGCTTCGCTCGGTAGCCACGTGTCGAGATCGTGCTCGATCGACTGCCACCACGAAGGATCGTGCGGCGGCGGGTGCGCGGGCTGCTTAGCGCTGCCCGGATGCGGCGACGGCATCGCCGCCCCGAACGCGAACACGTACGGCGGCGGGTCGTAATAAGTGGCGTAGTAGTACATGGAGACACTCACCTCTTGAGGATGACGAGCGCGAGCAACCCGCCGAGCACCGCCAGCGGGAGGGTGAACGGCATCGTCGCCTTGGCCGCTTTCGCGGCGGCGTCCGCAGCATCTTTCGCCGCCAGGTGGCCGTAGCCAGGATCGAGCGGTGCCGGCGGCGGGGGAGGAGGAGCAAGCGGCATGGCTTTGGGCCCGACCTTCGCGGTCACAAACGCCCCGTGCATGTCCGCGAGCTCGGCGAGGAGCTGCCGCCCGCGCGCTTCCTGGTCGTTCGTGAAACCGGCGCCGCCCTTGAGCGCGCCAATCCACGACAGGCTCTCGTGGATGTAGTCCCACGCGCGGCTTTGCAGGTTCTGCCACTTCGCTTCGAGCGCCGGGTCGATCGGTTTGTCCGCGACGGCGAAGCTGTGCGCCCGCAAGAGCTCCGCGCGCCGGTCGCCGACCTGGCGCTGCAGGTCCTTCAAGTCGGTTGCCGAGAACGCGTACCCGAAGCCGGTTCGGTCGCCCGCCCACTGACTCCGCCAGTACGGGCTGCGCACATCCTCGGGCCGCATGAAGTGCCACGTCGCCCCCTTGCTCGGATGCGCCCGCACCACCCCCCAGTGGTCCCGGTAGAGCGTCGCGTACGGGTCCGTCGGCCCGATCCAGGGCTTCTGCCACGGGGGCATGAACTTCCCGAGATTCGGCACGTGCGTCTCGAGCCCGTCGATCGACTCGAATCCCCACGCGACATCCATCACCGGCGCGGCCGCCGGCGCCGCTCGCCCCGGCACGAAGGCCCCGATTCCGAGCAGGGCGAGCGTCTGCGGCCCCACCTTGCCGTCGACGGCGACGCCGCTTTGCGCCTGCACCTGCTTCACAGCAGCCTGTGTGAGCGCGCCAGGCTTTCCATCGATGACGAGCGGCGGCGAGGCGCCGAGGGCGTTCAGCTGCCGCTGGACGCTCGCCCACCACTGCCGCTGCGGATGGCTCGGCGAGAGGTATTTCGCGTTCGCGCCCGTGCGGTACGTGGTCCACGGAGACCAGACCATCCCGCCGCGGCTCACTTGCAGCGCGGCCTGCGCGTTCGTGGTCGGGTCGTGGAGCGTGTCGGGATCGAAGTCGGGGTGCGCGTGGAGGTTGATTTGCCAGAGGCCGACACTCCCGAATGGGGGCGTGATGGCCATGTCCCCGATCGCGTCCGGGTCGCCCGAGCTCTCGGCCTGCGCGACCGAGGCCGCGAGCTCGGGATCGGGGAAGCCCACGCTTTGCGCCAGCGCACGGATCTGCGCCAGGGGCATGCGGGTGGGGCCGTGGACGATCGCCATCGCTCACTCGCGCGCGGCCTGGTCGTCGCCGTTGGGGGTCAGGGTGGAGAGCTCGGGGTCCGTCGTCTCCTCTTCGAGGAGGTCAATCGCCCGGTTCCAGTCACTGGGGAAACTGCGCGCGACCATCGCCAGGAACGTCGCGCGCTGCTCCTCGCCCATGCTGCCGATCGCAAACATCCCGAGCCGGCCGGCCGCGTAGTTCTCCAAGAAGACGTGGAGGGAATCGTCATTCGCGTCGCGAAGGAGCGCGCGGAAGGCGACGATCAAGTCCTTGTTGTCGGTCGTCATTCGCTCACCTGCTCCGCTTGGTGGTCCTCGACTGCGAGCGGCTCGGGCGGAGCGGGGGCGTGGCCGTTCGACGCCGGCGCCGGCACGGGCATGCGCTTCGGTTTCGGGCCCGGTTTGGGAGCGGGCGCCGGGACCTTCGTCGCCTCCGCCGCTTCCTCGGCCGCCTTCACTGCCTGCGCTTCATGGAGCGCCTGCGCCCGCGCGCGCAGCTGCTGCGCCTTCACCGTCGCCGTCCACCCCTCGAAGTGCGCGGCGACCTCGAGGATCGCGGGGATGTTCTCGCTCGTCATCGCGCGCTGGAACGCGTCCTCGTGCGCCTTCTTCTGCTCCTCGGGTCGGGCGCGCCACTGCGCGCGACGGCGGAGGAGGTTCGCCTGCGATTTCAGGCCGTGATCCTCAAAGAGCTTCGCTTCCAGGAGAAGCTGCTGCGGGTCGGTGCAGTTGGCCATCACGTTGCGATAGCGCTCGTCTCGTTGCAGCGTGAGCTGGCCGTAATCCTTCCGGCCCAGTTCTTTGAAAACCAGCATGCCGGCGAAGCCGAGGAGCAATGTCAACGGATCCATCAGACGATGAGCTTTCTGTCATTTTTCCCGTCGGGCACATGAAAGCCCACCACGGGCGCAATCCCGACCAGTTTGGTCACTTCAAGTATCGGCGTGTGCTGACTCCAGAAGAACTTCTGCGCCTCCTCGAGATCCACCGCGTGCAGGTATTCCTTGTGCGCCGCGATCGTCTCTCCGGCGCGCGTCTCGTACGCCGCGCAGAAGAGCTTGCGCGTGTCCCATCGCCGCAGGACCAGGCGGCACACAAGCCCGCACGCCTGGCACTGAAAGTCGGCGTTGGGCTTGCCGTGCCCGTTGTCCATCGGCACATCGAAGCTTCCCGGCACGATCCCGGTGTGGGCGCAGTGGGGACACGAGAGGAGCGCGCGGACGTATTTGCCGGCGCTCGCCAGCTTGCCTTGCTCCTCGGCGGAGAGCAGGCACCACGTGCCCTTCACGGGGTTGATCGCGTAGAGCGCGCCTTCCGGATCGTGGTAGCGGGACCACTCCGCGCGGGGCATGTCGACGACGGGCACGCTCTGCGTGACCGTGGTGGACGAGAGCTCGTCGCTCACGGCCTGCCCCCCTTCGGTTGTCGCGCGCTCCGCCAGCACGCGTCACACACAGCGTCGAGTGCTCTCCACACGCGCACGCCCGCATCCACGAGGCGACCGAAGAGCCGGTCTGCGCACGCGTCGCAGAGCTGCAGCGAGCACACGAGTCCTTCTGGCTGCCTCGCATGACAGAGCCGCATGGGATTGCATTCGCTTCGCGCACGCGGGCGTCGCACAGCCGTGCGCTCCGTGACGGCATAGCGCGGCAGGTAGGAGCGCCGAGCGGGCGATTGCTGGAATGCTGCGCTCATCACCCCTCGATCCCCCACACGAGCTGCACCCAGACGTTGTCCGTCCAGCTGTTGAACACCTCGACGATGTGCGTTCCGGGCACGAGCGGTACGGGCACCGGAATGAACGATCCCGCGCCCGCGGTGATGCCCGAGATCACAGTCCCTCCGCCGGAGAGCATGTACGCGCGCACGAGCGACGGATCGAACGCGCCATCGGTGGGATTCACCGGAACGACCTGCGGATAGAACGAGATGACCCCGCTATCGACGGGCACCGCGAAGCGCTGCGAGCCGCCGTTCACGATCTCGATCGCCGGCTGCGTGACGAGGATCGGCGGCTGCATCGCCGGCGGACGCGTCCCGCGCGTGAGCATCCCGACGACCTTGTAGGTTCCGCCCTTGGATAGGCTCGGAATCGCACCCGCCTGGTCCTGCAGCTTCACGTGGACCGCTTCGGCCAATCCCCCGATGACGGCCCCCGAGTAGATGCTCATGAGCCTTCGCGTCTGCTGTCCGGCGACCTTCCACACGACCTGCGCGCGCGGGGCCGGGATCTGGTGGCGAGGGCCGCCCAAGCCCGGGGTAATCTCCATCACGGAAAACTGGATCGTGTATTCCCCGGGCTCCATCGCCTCCATCTGGAGGTTCGAGTAGTACTGACCCGCGGCCTCGATCCGCTCGGGATCGCGGAGCTCGACGACCGTGAAGTCGGCAAACATGTCCGTCGTGAATGCGCGGACCATGCGCCGGTCCTCGTCGTCACGATAGAGGCGCATGCCGCGCGCGACGGCGGCGGCGCTGCCGAGGTCGGGTTGCTGGAAGGGGTGCATCACCAACCCTTCTGGGCTTTCTTCGCTTTGCGCAGATGCCGCGCGCGCTTTCGCTGTTCTGCGGGCGTTAGCGGGGTCGTGATGCTCTTCAAATAGAGATCATATGCTTTCAGAGCATCTTTGCTCCAACGCGCCATCTTCTTCTTTCTGATACGTCGTTTCATCGGACCTCGACCTCATGCTGGATGCCCCGCAGCCTGCAATGGCTGACGAAGTGCCCATGCTCCCAGAAGGTCCACCATTGCGCGCTGTGAGCTTCCCCCTCGCGCCGATCGTCTGCAGGGCAAGTCACGTAGGGCAGCACTCCCAGAAATCGCTGGGAGTCCTCATCGGCGAGCATACCGACGAGCGCATACGGCACGGCCGCCTCGCTAAACAGGCCGTATGTCTCGAAGTCCCGGGCGATGGTGCGCACGGCGGTATCGATCGTCAAAGTTCTCATGCCGCCGCCCTCGCCCCCGCCACCCTCGGCCCCACCTGCCCCTGCGCCGGATTGCGAGCCGCGGGCGGCTTCAATAGTTCGTGCCAATCGCCTATCAAGCCGTTCCTCGCTTTGGATGAAGCGCCGCATCTCCGCTGCCGCACCAAGGTCGGGTTGCTGGAAGGGGATCACGTATCCTCTCCAGAGTCGTCGGCATACCTTGCAAAGCTGCCTAGATAGACAGGCTCTGCGCCGCGGGCGGCTTCAATAGTTCGTGCCAATCGCCTATCAAGCCGTTCTTCGCTTTGGATGAACCGCCGCATCTCCGCTGCCGCACAAAGCTCCCGATCCGTCGGAAGGGGTAGCTCCCCCACATACGGTTTGTCGCTGACGTGGTCTACGCACAGATCGTTGTCCTGCGCGGAGACGAACAGACACAAGCCCTCACCGAGATAGCGGGCAGGTGCCGAACAACGCGCGCGGCAAAGGTCACCGAAAGCCAGGTTTTTCACGCCGCCACCCCCGCCACTTTCGGCCCCACCGGCCCCTGTGCCGGATTCTTCGCCGTGTAGTCCCAGATGAGAAACCGCGACACGGCCGCGCGCTGGTTGCCTCCGCGCGCCGCCTGCCCAATCGCATCGATCATCGCGATCGCGTGCTGGTCGCCGGCCCGGAACCTCTCGACCAGGTCCTTCGCACCGTGCATTTGCTGGTGAACCTCGGCCGCTCGCCCGAGGAGCTGCCGCGCGAGGTCCGCGAGGCCCTCATTTCCGAACAGCATCGCCGCGCGCTGCAGCTTCGAGGGGTCATAGCAAGTCTCCATGAGTCTTCGGTGCACCGCCATCCGCTCGGGCGTGAGGTTCCCCGAGCTCTCGGGCCACTGCGCGTCCATGTCGCCGGCTCCGAATCCCATCGCCGGTCCGTGGCAGTGACACGGCTTCTTCCACACGCGCGACGCGATCCACCCCACGGCGACGCCGAAGAGGCCCACACCCACGCACGGCCAGAGGGGGAGCGTCACGAGCGCACCTCTTCCTCCGCCGTCCGCATGCCCAAGATCCGGCTCGGGCACTCCCACTGCCCGTCCCCGCGCCACACCAAGATGTGAAACATCGTCCCGCGGTCGTTCGCCAAGTGACGAAAGACGGGCGTCGCGTCGATCCCAGCACGCTTCAATTCCGCAATGCGCAAGGCTGCGAGCGACTTGCAATCGCCGTAGCCGCGCTCGTAGAGGCTGGGAACCGTGTCCCACGGGTATTGGTAGGGCATCAGGTGATACCAGGTACCGCTCTCGTAGAGCGGCGGAAGGTCCGGAAACGCATCGAGGCAAAGAAGGTCAAGCGACACCAAGCAGTCCATCAAGGCGCGCAGGGCGGCGGCATTCGCGGCCTTCGAGGTGTGGCGCGTGAACGCCCCCTCGATCTTGAACACGACACCGCCCGGCTGGTACTGGCTCTTGCCGACGAGCCTCGTGCATTTCCTGATTGCCCTTCTGGCCTCGTGCCCATGCGGCGATCGGGGATCGAGCAGGAGCGGGGGAAGGGAAAACGCGATGAGCACGTCGCCCGGTCGAAAGAGGAAAAGGGTTTACTGCCCGTAGCCGCCCGCGAGCGTCGCCGGGCCTTGCATCGTGATGATGAAGGTGAACGAGTCGCCGACGTTGAAGCCGCTCGGCACGAACCCCGTGTAGCGGCCGCTCGCGGTCGCCCGGTTCTGCGGGTCGAGACGAGGCAGGTCCAGCATGACGCCGAACGCCCCGGCGTTGTACGTGTACGCGTCTTCGTCGGTGCCCACGAACACGTTCACGTTTGCGATCTGCAGCGTGTCGACCAAAACGAACCCGGGAGCGGGCGCGTTCATCAAGATCCTGTGCGGTTTCAGCGACGTCGAGGGCTGCTGCGTGAAGCTCGGGATCGGCTGCGGGTGGTCGAGCTTGAACGACCCCGGCGGCCGCAGGTCGGGCCGATGCGGCGGAGAAAACGAGAAGCTGTACCTCTGAACCTTCACAGTACTGTCTCTGTTCGGATCAAGAAGGACGGTTCTCGCCGCCGTAGAAGACGGATTGTGCATGTCCCACGCATGCGCGACATGCGCATGGTGATGCGGGTGCCACGGGTGCGAAGGGTGATGCGGAAGCATCCCTTGCGTCATGGCGTGTGGGGCGATTGCCGGATGCATCATTGCGAAATGCGGGTGCCACATCATCGGGTGTCCAGGAGGGATAGGAGGTACAGCCATGGGGACGGGTGGGGGAGGGGGCACGCCGATCGCAGCGGCTTGCACGCCGCTCGCAATCTGCGCGTCCAGAGGACTGCCGGGCGAGGCGGCGGGACCGGTCGGGACTGCCCCGAATCCGTAGCCGAAGCCCGGTAGGCCGATGTTCATGGAGGGGTCGAACGACGAGACGATGCCAAAGCCATATCCATAGTCGTCTCCAAATCCGAACGAGTGGTTGTTCGGGACCGGGAGAGCGCCCATGAGCATGGCCAGGTGCGGCTCGCGTGCGAGGAGCTCGTTTTGAGAGGCCACTTGTTTTCTTTCCTGCTTTCTGCGGCCACAAGTCCGGGCCGCGGGAGACATCAACGGGAGGAGTGCTTGACCTCCATGGGTCCGACTCCGGCATCGCTGTAGAGACGCGCGAGCTTGAGCGCGTCTTTTTTCGAGGGTGCCTTCCCGTAAAGCTTTCGAGAGAAATGCTGAAGAACCTTCCAGCCTTTGCGGGAACGTCGCTTGTGCGGTCGCTTCATGGCCGCTACCCCCACACGCTCGCCCGGCGCTTGCCCCCGAACCGCCCTCCGAACCCCGTCTTCACCTTGCCGTTGCCGCTGCCCTTCACGGGCATGCACGCGGAGACGGATTCGTCGTAGCTCCACCCCGGATCGCAGTTGTGCGCGACCGGGGCGGCAGGAGGCGCGGGCGGCATGCACGCCGAGACGCTCGGGTCGTAGGACCAGCCGGGGTCGCAGTCGGGCGTCGCAGGGGGAAGAGCCGCGGGCACGGGCGGGACCGCGGCAGGTGTGGCGAGCGCCGCCATGAGAGGTGGCACCGGCTGCCCGACTGCCATCGTGAGTCCCATGATCTGCTGCCACACGGCCGGATCGAGCATCGGCGCCGCCGTTACCGGGACAGGCGACGTCGCGGCCGCAAGCACCTGCTGCGTGGCGTAGTCGGCACCCCACGGATCCCCGAAGGGCATCCACACGCTCGGCGAGTAGTAGGGAAAGCCCGTGAGCTGCCCGTAGTGCGGGTGATGCCACGCGCGATAATGCCGCGCGCCCCAGCTATTGCGCACGGCGTGCTCGAGCCCGTGCCCGCCCGGTCCGATCTCCTCGCCCGGCCACGCGAGCGCGTGCCCGAACGGGTGACTCCAGTGGCCGAGTCCTCCCCACTGGCTCACAGGTACCTCGCCGCCTCGACCAGGCGGTCGTGCGCGGGTGGCGTCACGCCACCGAAGTAACTGTACGGCGGGACTCCTCCGTAGCCGCCGAATCCGGCGATCCCCGCCGGGTGGCCCGGATAGGCGTGCGCGAGGTCGGGGAAGTCGCCGCCGTGGGCGTGAAGGCCCGGAATGTGGAGGCCCGACTTGTGGAAGACGCCTTCCAGCGAGCGCACGACCCAGTGACCGACGGCGACGAGGCTTGCGGCCTTCAGCATGTGGCTGCGAGCGCCCACGCTGGCCACGCCGAGGGCGACGCCGGCGACGGCATCGATCGGAACGTTGATCCCGCCGAGCTTGTGATCGAGGCTGCCCAGCGAATTGCTGACGAGCGCCAGGGCGGCGCCGGTGCCGGCCGCCGTCGCCCAATCCATGCTCATCGTGCCGATCGAGTGCCCGCCGAGGCTTCCCATCGCGCGGCGGTAGTAGGATGCGAGTGACGCCATTTCTTCTTTCTCCTGCTCAGAACGACGATTTCACCGACGCTTCGGTTTTCACTTCGAGCGCCGGACGTTGTTTCAGGGCTTTCGCGCCCTCGCGCCATTTGTGGACCATGCGGTAGGTCGCCACCGCGGTCGCCGACTGGCCCATGGCCCTCAAGTCAATCGCGAAGCCGTCGGGCTTTTTGGCGTCCCGGATCGACAGGGCGTAGAGCCCGAGCGCGGCCACCCAATCGAGCGGGATCCGGCCGGCGAGATCCAAGCCCCCGAGGTCCGTGTCGATGAACGCGAGCAGCGCGGCGACGGCGGCGCCTTCGGCGTTTTGCCTGAGACCGGTCACGGCGGAGTCGAAGCGACTCGGGCGGTGGGATTCGGACGTCTGGTGCTGGAGCTCGGCGTACCACTCGCCGAGGGAGGTGGGCTTAGGCCCTGGCGGCGGCGGTGCCGAGCGAAGGGGAGACTCGGTCACCGCCGCCGCTGAGGGGTTCGTGTACGGCAGGAGAGCCGTGAGACTCGAGGTCATGGCCGCTCCCGCGGCGGCATGTCGCCGCGCGCGACCTTGCCGGCGCGCTTGGCCCCGCGCTGGACGCGCGCGTGCACCTCGCCGGTGAACGCGGCGATGTCGGTCAGTGCCTGCTCGAGCCCGGCCGCGATGACGCGTGCGGCGAGGCGCGCGGCGGCGGCGTCGAGGCGTTTGCCGATTTCGGACATGCGGCTTTAAGAGGCCGTAGCAGGTAGTCAGGACCGATCAAGGGAGATCGGTATTTGAACTTGCCGGGCGCCCTCTCACTTCGGAGCGTTCGGAGGCTTTGGTGCGAAGAGAGACAGGAGGATGAGCACGATGTGGGCAATCGCGCCGAGCAGGCCAATCCAGCCCACGGCGGCGAGGGCGTTTTCGCGCAAGCTCGGTTCTTTTTCCGAGATGCCCCAGAGGGCGACCAGGGCGGCGAGCGCCCCATCGAAATCGCGGATGTGCTTGAGGAGGGTCATACTTCACTCTCCGGTGCTTCTTCGTCATCAAGCGAAGGCATCGTCGCCGGCACGAGCCCACGCGGCGTCATCTCGAGGAATTGCTGCGTGGGCGCGGGACCGAAGCGGTTCTTGTGCGTGTAGAGCACCCGTCTCGTCGCGGGTCCCTCGTCGTCCGGGTAGAAAAGCAAGGTCGTGTCCACGGCATGTTGCATTTGATTCAGACCGTGGTGATCGCCCGACTTGCAAATCTGGTTGATCACGAGCGCGGGCGCCGTCAACCGTACGGAGTAGTCCTTCAAGCGCATACAGATCGTCACGGCAACGCGCGGGTCGTCCCCGGACCACTTGGTAACGGAGTCGAGAATCAGCAAGCAGGGCGAGAATCGGAGAATGATGTCGCCGAGATCGTCGCGCAGGCCCCCCATCCCCTTGACGATGCGGATCCGCTCTTTCGCCTTGAGCTCGAGCCGCTCGGCCATCGCCTTCAATTCCGAGGCTTCCTGTTCGTTGGCGATGTAGAGCACCTCTTTGCCCTCGCGCTGCGCGAAGAGGTCCGCGAGCTGCAGGCACAGCGTCGTCTTGCCCGCGCCTGGATCGCCGCCAAGCAGGGCGACCGACGTGCGGGCGATGCCTCCGCCAAAGGCTTCGTCGACCAGGCCCGTCTGGAAGCGCTGCACTTCGAGGAGGCGCGCGTCGGAGAGGAGGACGGTGGCCTCTTCGCCGCTCTCGTGGGCGATGTTCCATGCCTTGCATTTCGGATTGCCGCAGCGCATGCGGCCTTTCGGGAGCGGCGCATCGCACGAGGCGCAGATCATTTCTTTCCCAGCGCCGCAAGTGTCTGTTCGATCCGGCCGAGGCGCGACTCGAGATCCGTCGTCGTCCGGAGCAGTTCCTCCTCGACGTTGCGCCGCAGCCGCTCGAGCTCGTCGGCGAGGCGGGCGAGCTCGGTCAGCGTGGCGAAGCGCGAATAGGCTTCTTCGAGGTCCCGGAGTCGTCTCTGAACGTCGTCGGTCATGGTTTATGCCCTCCCTACGTGCGTGGTGGTCAGCGTGCTCGGCATCGCATCGACATCGATCGAGGTCGGGGCGTAGAAGTCGCGGGAGAGGCGCCGGATTGCTCGGGAAAGAGCCTCGTCGCGGCTCCTCGCCTCGACAAAGCCCACAAGATGACCCCGGACGACCACGGCCCATGGACGCGGAGCTGTGACGACGCCGACATCGCGCATGCGGCGCTCGAGAAGGTCGGCGAGATCGCCGATGTCCTTGGGCAATGGCTTCTTTTTCGGCTTCGTCTTCACCATCACTGTTCCCAAGGTTTCTCAGGAAAATCGCAATTGACGCGGCCTGTCATTTCCACGGAACGACGTGGAAAGCGCCGTATGTATCGCATCGATATCACTCTGATACAGCATCGGTGGGTAACCACGTGTGGGTCTCAAATATCCTGTATATGGCATCTTGACGGCGGCGGGGCCGCGTGACATTTCGAACCCCGGCACGTCGCCAATCGGCGACCCTATGCCCGGCCGCCCGTGAGCGACTCCGGACCGGCCGTTATCTCTTTATCACACGAAGAAAGGGAACGAGACGCCATGCAAACCGAAGCCACCAGCGTCGCCGCCGGCGCGTTCGACGACCTTCCCGCCGGATTCCGGCCCATCACGACGAAGCGCTACCTCTACCAAGCGGAGACCTGTCGAGAGAAACCGCTCGTGGGTCATCTCCTGAACCTGGTCGAGATGCCGCCCGTCCAGGATCGCGCGTGGTACGCCTTCATCGTGCAGACGACCGCCCCGACGCTCGGCGCCGCGCGCGACGGCAAGGGCGTCGAGGAGGTGCCCGTCGGCAGCGAGGTGCTCATCACTGCCACCTATGAATTGCGCGAGCGGCTTGCGAGACTCGCGCTCGATCCCGAGCACGTATGCCAGGTGTACATCCGGCCTCTCCGCAAAGATGCCATCGGCGGAGGTCACACGATCTGGAGCTACCGCCTGGCCGAAGGCGACAAGACGCCGCGAGCGACGTTCGGGAGCGCGGCGATGCTCGCCCCCACGCGCACCGCGCCGGCATTGCCCGTCGGCACCGACGTCGCCCCCTCCGACGACATTCCGTTCTGAAGGGTTCCTTGGGAACGTCGCGGGGCAGTGCGTCCCGTCCTCCCTTCCGGGGACACTCGCGCCTGCTCAGGTTCCCAAGAACCCGATTTTGAGGATGACGTCGCTTCTCTGGTGTCCCGAGTGCCGCGGGTCCGGCAAGGATCCCTGCGACGAAAGCGGACGATGCAACTGCGCCCGCTGCGGCGGCGCCGGCGGATATTCGACCGGAATCCACGACGACCCGCCGCTGCCTGATCCGCGCTGCCGCCGGTCCTGGCTCGAGCTCGACGGCGGTCACTTCCGTTACACGAATTGTCCCCATTGTGGGCAGATCCATCCATGAGGATGGGACTGCTGGGTCGTAGTGGGATGCATTACGACGTATCCATTATGGCACGTCGTTTCGCGTCTTGACTGTGCCCGGGTGCGGTGCGCAGGATGCCCCTCCCCTGCGATAGGGGACACGCCAAAACCGGGGAAGGGGCGACTCTGATGAAGAGGACGAGGTGTGGGCATGGCATCGAAGCACGTCATCAGGACGGCGACCGACGATAACGGGCAGGGCAACGGGCGAGCGAAGCGGCTCACCGGAGAACCCGAGCCACCGCTACATCTCCCGCTCGCCGAGATCCGGGCCGATTTCGCCTGGAACGCCCGTTCCGAGACGCGCGTCGAGGATCACGCCGACGGCGAGCACGGAGAATACGGCAGTTTCAGCGGCCTGAAGGCGAGCCTCGCCAGCGAAGGGCAAGACGAAGCCGTCATCGTCCGCGCGACCCACGGCGCGACGCTCAGCGGCGAGACCACAGACTTGCCCTTCGAGCTGCTCGCCGGGTTCCGACGGTATCGCGCGATAAGCCAGTTGAATCAAACGCTTATCGAAGGCGCCACTGCGGTGCCCAATCTGCCGAATGGGCATATTCTCGCCGTGGTGAAAAAGGCGGAAAACGCCCTGCAGGCGCGCATCATCAACGGCCGCGAGAACTGCGCGCACGCGCCCCTGACGCCGCAAGACAAGTTCTTTCTCGTGCAGGACCTGCACGAGCGGGGCATGGCGAGCCGCAAGATCGCCGAGGCGATCGGTATCGACCCGAGCTGGGCCACGCGCCTGATGGCGATTGGCCTCTTGCCCCGGGCCGTGTGGGCGCACTGGCGAAGCGGCGAGCCCATCCCGCCCACCGTGAGCTCACGCGGTATCGTGAGCCTCATGCCCGGCGTGGATGGCAAGATGCCGGCGACTCACCAGCTCTCCTTTGCGACGATGTACGAGCTCGCGCAGGACCGGCACATGCCCGAGGGCGATCTTATCGCCCGGTACATCGATCTCGTGCGGCTCACACCGGCCGATGGCCGAGAGAGCAAGGGCGAGGGCGCAAACGACCGTGACAAGCACCTGAACGCTGTCGTCGCCGCGGCCACGATGGTCGGGAAGTTGGTGCGCAGCGGCATCCTCGAAGCCCCGAAGCGCGATTGGACCACGCGCGCGATCGGCCCAAGGGGCGGCGACTACGCGATCGAGTGCGAGAAGTACGCGACGCGCGCGCGCCTGACGGTCCTGCGGGACGCGGCCGACGAAGCGTATGGGCGAGAGGTCTCGGGCGAGTAGACACGGTGCGGCAATTCCGCACGGAAAGGGGTGAGGTGCATCACCACTGGTCAAGAACGTGCAGCAAGCACAATCGGATTCGTCTGTCAATTCCCAATGAAGAAGGGTCATCGACATGAGCCGCAAATCCTCCCAGGTGCAGTCTGTCGCAAAAGAAATCACGATCGATTCGTTCGTCATCAAGCCGCCGCAGCGGGCCCGTCTCGGCTTCGAGATCAAGGGCCGGGCGCCGCTCATCCAGAACAACTTCCCACCCAAAGCGATGGAGGAAATGCTCCGAAAGCACATGGGGCTCACCGTCCAGCGCGAGAAGAAGAACCCGCGCGAGGTCATCGAGAACGCCACGATCCGGAACATCCACAACGACGTGTGCGTGAAGCCCGTGTCGATCAAGCTCGCGATGATCACCGCAGCCGGCGGCTTGAAAACGTTCCAGCGCCAGAAGACGCTCTTGAAGACGAGCCTCTTCGTTGTCGGTCAATCACTCCCGTTGCAGTTCAAGCAGATGGTCCCGCGCTGGGATCCGGTGAGCCTCGGCGACATGAAGCGGACGCGCGACATCCGGTTCCGGCCGGAATTCGACGAGTGGTCCGTGCGGCTGCTCGTGCAGTACTCGGACACGCTCTTGCAACCGCAGTCCGTCGCGGACCTTCTGCAGCGGGCCGGCGACGTCGGCATCTGCGAGTGGCGGCCCGACAAGAACGGCACGAACGGGACCTTCGACCTCGTGCGCGCCATCAACGACCCCGAGGAGATCGCCGAGGTCGAGGCGGCCAGCCAGATCCCGCTGAAGAAGCCGAAGATCCCCGAGTGGGCGCTCGACATGAACATCGACATGACGCTCGTCGCAAAGCTCTTCGCAACCGAAGCGGAAGGCGAAGAGGGAGAGAGCGAGGTCGAGCCCGAGCTCGAGGAGGTAGCCAAATGAAACCGGCCATCAGGCGCCTGCATCAATTTCACCTCTGGCTTTCGGACGACGAGAAAACAACGCTCGAAGCGCGCGCGAGAGCGAAGGGGCTCAGTGCAGCAGACATCTTACGGCGCTCTCTCTGGGAAGAGGACAAGCTACCCAGCGAGTCGCCAACGGAGATCCGCGGTTCTTCGATGCGGCTGGCAATGGAGCGGACCGTGGAGCTAGACAAGCTGCACGTACAGCAGACGAAACGAACGCAATGACCCAAAGCCCCGAGCGAAGCGCGAGGCAGGCAAGGCTGGGCGAAGATCGCGGGGCACGGCGTAACGAGACGAGGTCGGGCAGGCACGGCATGGCAAGGCTAAACTCTGCCGGGCTCGGCGCGGCAGGCAAGGCCAAGCTCACCCTGGTTAGCTTCCGCAGGGCGAGGCAGGCGTGGAATGGCAATCCCAGGTGTGCCGCAACAAGGC
>Ga0123355_10007705_pt1 | contig 16175 bp, 15 predicted proteins | sample TergutEmb28metaG_3_FD_89872 | JGI IMG/M metagenome (GOLD analysis project Ga0123355, IMG submission 89872) | Embiratermes neotenicus P1 segment gut microbial communities from Petit-Saut dam, French Guiana - Emb289 P1 | ecosystem: Host-associated > Arthropoda: Insects > Digestive system > Gut ...
ACGACTACAATACGATTGAGGAAAATCTTAAAACCGCATGCAGCCAAGCCCGCGCCGCCGGTGAGGTTGTGAACGAAAAAAGCCTGTTGGCGGGCGTACCTGTCGTTTTAGACGATGTAACCCCGCCGTGGACGTTGCATCCGGAATCCATTACTTTAGACGAAAAGATCAGAATCCTAACGAATTACCACAAATTGGTATTGTCCTACGAAAACATCCCCGCATCCGGCATCGTTTACCAAGAACGCTGCACGACACTTCTTTTTATTAACTCCGAAGGCACCTGCATTAAGCAAGAAAAATTGGATATCGCGGGTATGGTTTCCGCAAATGGGCGTAAAGGAGATACATCCGTGTCGCAAAGCGTAGGTTACGGCTCATCCATTGGATTTGACAAGGTGCTTTGCTTGGATGAAAAAATCAAGGAAATGTGTGAACGTACGCAAAAGCTGCTTGATGCTGAGCCTGTAAAAGCCGGCGTGTATACCGTTATCTGTGATCCGGCGCATACGGGGCTTTTCGTGCATGAGGCTTTCGGCCATCTAAGCGAGGCTGACGATTTGGCCAAAAACCCAGGCTGGCTGGAATCTATGAAACTTGGCCGCGTATTAGGCAAGCCTATCTTAAATATCTACGACAGCGGCGATTATATGACGAACCGCGGGGGATTAATCTACGATGACGAGGGTGTAAAGTGCCGCCGTGCGGACTTAATAAAAGAAGGTGTGCTGGTTGGCCGTTTACATAACCGCTGGTCTGCAGCTTATTTGGGTGAAGAGCCGACCGGCTCGGCGCGTGCGTTGACGTACGTTTTCCCTCCAATCACGCGTATGCGTAATACAAACATTTCGCCCGGCGAAAGCACATTTGAGGATATGCTTGAAGGCATAGAGCTAGGCGTATACGCAGTCGGCAGCGGCGGCGGGCAGACAAACGGCGAGCAATTCAACTTCGCAGCGGGTTATGGCCGTATGATCCGTAACGGTAAGTTAGCGGAACTTGTACGGGACGTAAAACTTATGGGTAACGTATTTACGACGCTTGAAAACATAGACATGGTAGGCAATGACCAGGAGGGCCGTAACGGCGCGGGTGGATGCGGCAAGGGTGCGCAGTCCCCATTGCCGACTAGCGGCATGTGCCCGCATATCCGTATCCAAAACGTAATTGTGGGAGGTGTTAAATAATGGCAAATTATACATACGAGATAACCACAGATAAAACGAAAAGCACTAACGTCATATTTGACGGCAATAGGTTTGAACGGATCGATTCCTCTGACCGTGTGAACCATTCCGTACGCGTACTTAAGGACGGCAAAATCGCCGTTGCATCGGGAAGTAAGCCAAACTCGGAAGCAGCCCTTATAGAGCAGGCCCTTGGTACGGTGCAATACGGCTCGCCTCACGATGTACCGTTCGTCGGCAGGGCTGATATTACGCCGCTTGCGCTTACGGATAGCCGCGCGATGTCATCCAAAGAGATGATCGAAGTGATGGGTGGCTTCGTAGCCGACCTGAGGAAACTTGATGACAAACTTGTCGTCGGCGCAAGCCTCAGTTCAAATATCATGGAAACGCATATGAAAACTAGTGACGGCTTTGACGCGGGATACAATAAAACCATGTGGCGCGCGGGCGCAAGCATAGAACTTATGATAAACGATGACCTCGTAGCTATCTGGGATGGCAAAGGCGCGATGGGACCGGACATTGATATCCCCAGCTTTACAGAAACCCTTGCACAAAAGCTGGAATACGCCAGGAATGTTGTGGATTTTAAGCCTGGTTCGTATCCCGTTATCTTCGTACCGGGTGAGGTTGGCTATATAACAAATCCGATTGTCGCTTGTTTAAACGGCCAAGCCGTGTACCGCAAAGTTTCCCCTTGGGGTGACAAGTTGGGGCAAAAATTGTTGGATGAGCGCGTAAACATTGTAGATGATGGTGCGATAAGCGCGTATCCATGCCGCCCGTTTGACGTGGAAGGCACGCCGACGCGCCGTAACGTTTTGGTTGAGAGCGGCATTATAAAGAACCTACTTACAAACCGCAAAGTTGGTGCGCAGCTTGGCATCGGCAGTAGCGGCAATGCAAGCGGGATGGGGATCAATACACATTTTCTGCACCTTAACGCGGGCAGCAAACCATTGGCAGAGCTTATCGCCGGGATAGATTACGGAATGATTATAGAGTCCAGCATGGGTGCGTGGAGCGGCAACCCGTACGGCGGCATCGTTTCCGGCACTATTGCCACGGCGTTTAAGATTGAAAAGGGCAAAATCACCGGCCGAGTGAAGAACTGCATGTTTACTGTCAACGCCTTTGATCATTTCAACAGGCATGTAGTTGATTTCTCTGTTGAACGTGAGACTTACGGCGGCACATGCTTCCCATATGTACTTCTTAATGATGTCGTGATATCGACGAAGTGATATAGTAATTTCTAATATAAAACACGCCGTTAGAGGGCGTTATTGCGGAAACAGAGGATGTAGGACTGCGGGCTTGATCCGCAGGACGTACATCCTCTATGTCCGTAATCTCTACGATAAAGGAGCTTGAGAATGTTAAACCTCAGCCATATCAACACTTTCCTGCTCGACATGGACGGCACAATCTACCTCGGAGATGCATTAGTAGAAGGCGCGGCGGACTTTTTAGCGCACATAAAAAGAGCAGGGAAGCGGTATATTTTCGTTACCAACAATTCATCAAAAAATAGGTTTGATTACGTAACAAAGTTAAGTAAATTAGGCATAAACATTTCGCCGGACGAAATCGTCACGTCCGGTGAGGCGTCGGCTGCTTTCTTGGCGCAAAAATATGCTGGTGGATCCGGCTTTATACTTGGTACGGCGTCGCTTATTTCGGAATTTAAAGATAGAAAAGTAACCCTCATATCGGATACTGACGATAAAGCGGATTTTGTATTGCTGGGGTTTGATATAACGATCACATATGATAAGATATGGAAGGCCTGCGATTATATCCGCATGGGCGTGCCGTTCTACGCAACCCATGGAGACCTCAATTGCCCGATGCCAAACAATGGGTTAATGCCGGATACAGGCGCAATGATAAAGATGTTCGAGGCGGCTACGGGCGTTTCGCCAAACATTATCGGCAAGCCGTACGCGCCGATTTTTTCATTCATCAAACAAAAATTTAACTTCACAAATGACACAGCGGCAATGATAGGTGACCGTACGGACACGGACGTGCTTTTAGGGCAAAACAACGATGTCATGTCAGTCCTTGTTCTCTCCGGCGCTACGGATATAGAAGCATATAAAAAATCCGGAATAAATGCAAACTTTGTTATTGATTCTGTTAAAGATATTATGGTATAATGATGTTGATAACGCTGGAGACTCAGTGTTATGATAATTTTATGAACGAAAGGGTGTTTAACATGACGTATGCAATCAAAACCGCTCAAACAACAATTTGGAGGGCGAATGTTTAATTGACCCTCCTAACAAAATCGGAGGAAATGAATGTTAGAAAATGATGTAAAATTTATCCTTTCCGCTATTGGAGATGAACCTAAGCGAGTATTGGAAGTCGGTTGCGGTGATGGGCGCATCCTCGTGCCGCTTGCGCAGGCCGGGCACGACGTTACGGGCTTTGATGTGAATAAAGAGGATTTGGACGGCATATTGTCTAAAGCCGAAAAGCTTAAAAACATCCGTTGGCACAGGGCGGACGCGGTGCATGATGATTGGGGCAGCGGCTTTGATGTAGTCGTGCTTGCCGGCAATATTCTATTCAATATAGAAGGTATAAAATCAGCGGAAGCATATAAACAAGCGCAGGAATTATTTATACAAAAAGCAGCTTCCGCACTTGTACCGGACGGTTATATTTATATTGATTACTTTCCCTTCGCGCCGAACGGGCGCACATTGCTCCGTTCCGGGCAGTCGTGTACTGATGAGAGTCGTATCTATGGACCGTGGGAATATACGAATAATGACTGTAGCGTAGAAACACATACTATCACGTCTGGATCGTTTGATGAGGAAACCGGTATTCTAAGGTTTAGAAGATTTATAGAACGAAGAATGCCCGACGGTGAAACCATTATGGAAGAGTCGGAACGGATAAAACATTATGCAACCCTTGAGCATCTGCATAAATGGCTATGTATAACCGGGTTCGTTATTGAGCTGGAGTATGAGGGTTTTGATGAGTCGCCGATTACTGAGAATTCAAACAGTGTGGTAGTTTATGCTAGGAAAAAGTAAAACTTACCAGTAACACAAAAAGCGGATACACATAAAAGTATCCGCTTTTCTAATGCCGTTATCCAATACATATATAACGGGGAATTAAAAATATTTTGATGGAATGTGTAGGAAGATGCCTGCTTTGTCGCTTTCTGAAAAACCAAGCTTTTTATAAAACCCCGTCTGTGTTTCCGTGCTTACTAGCCATTCAGATTTAGGATAGTGTTGTAGGCAACGTTTGACTAAGTTTTTACCGATACCTTTGCCTTGATACTCCGGGTCTACGGCCACGTCGTGGATGACCGAGCGTACGATTTTATCACTCAACACACGGGCACAACCGACAAGCCTTTCCCCCGCCCACGCGGATATAACCAATGTGGAATTAATGAACGGGTTATTAAACCGGTCGGCATGCGAAAAATCGTCCTCCGGACACCAGCCGAGTTTGACGAATAAGTAACGAAGTTGGGTGTTAGGCAGGTCTTTCCTTATATCGTTATATGTTATGATGACTTTGTCTGGGTCAATGCTTGCTTTGAATAAAGTGTCAATTGTCACACCAAAATATTCCGCTATTGTTGGGATAAGCTGCAAATCCGGTGCTGTTACGCCGTTTTCCCACTTACTTACGGATTGGTGGGTTATACCAAGATGCACCGCCAATTCTTCCTGTGTAACGCCTTTTTTCATACGCAGATATCTAATGTTTTCGCCGATAATAACCATGCAGCCTCCAAATGTTTTAATATATGTATCATATCAAAATCCGGCGGAATTATCAATAACGCGAAAAGATACAAACGCTAACGCGGCAAGTGCATTTAATGTTTCGCAAAGTATTCCTCCGCGAGGTAATCGAGATGTATACAATCATATCTTTCTTCGCCGCGGATCATGCTTTCACGCCAAACGCCTTGCCGCTTGAAGCCGACCTTTTCGTAGCATGCGATGGCGCGCGGGTTATAGTCGTATACGTTGAGGCTTATGTTGTTGTATCCGCGCACGGTAAACCCGAAATGTAGCAGCACATGCAACGCGTCGGTGCCGTAGCCGTTTGACCAATACTCCTTTGCTCCTATGCCAATGCCTATTTTTGCATAGCGGTTGGCCAAATCGTCAATGTTGAAGCCGCATGTGCCTATGATCTTATCCGTTTCCTTGTCAATGATAGCGAACTGGTTTTTATTTTTGGAACGGCTTTCCGCACCGGACGAATCCGTTTGGGGCGGTTGGCTGTCATCGCCTCCGCCGTATAGAAACTTCAATTCATAATCCGCGCCCCATTTCGCCAATATTTCCCAATCTTCATGCGAAACTGGTGATAGATAAACTTTTTCACCTACAAGTTTTTTATAATTCATTTGCCAATCCCTACTCCTCTTTGTTTTGCATAGCAAAATATTCTGACGCAAGCATGTCAAGGTGTATTTCGTCATACCGCTCGCGCCCGCGGATCAGGCGCTGTCTGTATACAACGCACCGCTTGAAGCCGGCCGCCTCGTAGCAGGCTAAGGCGCGCGTATCATGGGAAAAAACACTGACATCGACGACATTCTCGTTGCGGACGTTAAAGCAGAAGTGTTTAAGAAACTCCAAAGCCTCTAAATCATAGCCTTTATGCCAATAGTTTTTATCGCCAAGCATTATAGAACAACCCCGGCTGTTTCCGATAAGTTTATCCGTAGCCGCGTCAAAAATGGCGAAGGCTTCACCGCTCTTAATCATCTCCGTAACCTCATCTTGAATCGTGAGCAGTGACTTCATTTCGCGGAAATCACGTAAAAATACGGCAACGTCCGGATCGTTGTGCCACTTCGTTATTTCCTCCGCATCCCTCAGTTCAAGCGCAGTCAAATAAACTTTTTCGCCAACATAACGTTTATATCTTTCCATAACACACCTTCTAGTCTATAGAATCTGCTTTATCAATCTCTGTATAGCGGCATGCTCATACACCTTGGGCCGCCGCGTCCACGGCTTAGCTCGGAGGAGGGAATCTCAATCACAGTTATGCCTTCCTCGCGCAGGCGGCGGTTTGTAATACCGTTGCGGTTATAGCAGATAACGACACCAGGTGCGACTGCGAGGGTGTTTGCCGCGTCGTTCCATTGTTCGCGCGCACTTGATACCGAGTCAAGGCCGCCGCAGTTGATGAGCTTAACCTTTGGTAACCCTAAATATTTAGCCAGAACTTCGTCAAGCGGCGCAGTGTATGCGTCAATTGTAAATTCGCCGGTTGCGCGGGTTTTGTTAAGCGCACAGACGTGCATGTCTTTTTGTATTCCTGCGTAGATCGTGAACTTATCATGGTCAACCTGGGTGAAGACTGTGTCTAAGTGCATGTACGCCCGTACACGTGGGATTTCGAAGACAAGCACCGTTTCCGCCGTGCTTTCCGGGTCGGCAAATAGGTTTTTGGCGAAAAGCTCTATCGCCTTTGCAGACGTACGCAATGAATGGCCGACTGCGACAACTTTTGAGCTTAGATTAAGGATATCTCCGCCTTCGATGGAAAATGGCCAGCGGCTTTTGTAATAAAACTTCATTTTGTCGGCGAAGTCTGGATGGTGATCGAAGATAAACTTTGAAAAGATCGTCTCGCGGTGACGGATAGGCCTGTTCATCTTCGAATGTACGACGCCGCCGCCAACGGAGGCAAATGGGTCACGCGTGAAGTACAGGTTTGGCATGGGCGGTAAGATATATTCGCTATCCTCGCCAAGGAGACGGCTCAGCTCGTCTTTGTCTGCGCCGAAATCCGACACGGAAAAACCGGAGATAGCCTGTGCGACCAGCTCCGGTTCAGATTTAGATATCAAATATTCACGCAGACCATGGTTTTCTGCATAAAATTGAGCTACGCCACCGGCTTGCTCGATAAGTTCGTTTGCAAAGGCGGTTTTAGAGGGGGAATATGCCTTTATCGCTTCCGCCGCTAAGTCGGTTAGATAAACGACCTCTACACCTTGGTCGCGCAAAGCCTCAGCAAAAGTATCATGTTCCTGCCTTGCAACCTCAAGGTAGGGTATGTCGTCAAACAACAAGTCCTCAAGGGAGTTGGGGGAGAGTTGCTCAAGTTCCGTGCCGGGTCTGTGTAGGAGCACTTTCTTCAGCTTACCGATTTCGTTGTATACATTTATTTTCGCACCCATAAAATTACCTCCGGAAAGCTATTATGCCCTTGAAATTAATCTTCCATGTATTCCATGTAGTAGGCAATAATATTGTCCAGTTCGCCGGAGGAAATTAAATCGGCAAGCACCCTGTTGATGGCTTCAAGCAGCTCCGCGTCGCCTTGGCGTACTGCGATTGCGTAATATTCATTGCCAAACGCTTCCTCGTCGGTTACGACGCGAAGGTCAGGGTTGAGGTTTGCCATTGCGCGTGCCGTTGTGTAGTCAATAACTATAGCTTCAACGCTGCCTTGACGTAACGCGGCCACCGCAACGCCTGGGCTTGGGTATGCTATAAGCGTACCTGGGTTAAGCTCATCTTGGGTAAAGGCGTAACCCGTGTAGCCGGCTATGGCGGCGACGGTGCGCCCTTCAATGTCTGCAGCGCTGTCAATCGTTGTGTTACCGGCCAAAACTAGGATAGCCTGCATGGCTTGGAAATACATATCGGAAAAGTCGATGACTTCGCGCCTTTCTTCACCGCGTGGCCCGCTTGCCGTCATCCCGGCGGCAACAAAATCTACCGAGCCGTTGATTAGGGAGGGGATAAGCGCGGTAAAGTCCATATCCCTAATTTCCAGTTCCTTACCCAAATAATCGGCGACGGCACGCGCTATGGCAATGTCGATGCCAACGATTTCACCGCCGGATATAAACTCAAACGGCGGGAACTCTGCGTTTGTGCCAAGCACGATAACTTGGGGTGCCTCATCTTCCCCATCGTTGTTTCTACAGGACGCAAAGCCTGCAAGTGTCGCTGCCAATACAAGTATGGCAAGTGTTGAAGCTAATACCTTTTTCTTCATCATGTTGAATCTCCTTTATATTTTTTATGTATCTTCGTGTTTTTTGGTTAAGTTATTATAACACCTTAGACAAAAACGACCTTGTACGTTCCTGTATTGGGTTTGTAAATATTTGTTCAGGCGCACCACGTTCAACAATATGCCCTTCATCCATAAAAAGTACGCGGTTTGCCACATCCCGGGCAAAGTCCATCTCATGGGTGACGAGAACCATGGTCATGCCTTCGCCGGCTAGGTCGCGCATAACCTGCAGTACTTCGCGCACCATTTCCGGATCAAGCGCACTGGTAGGTTCGTCAAACAGCATGATCTTTGGCTCCATAGCCAACGCGCGGGCAATTGCGACGCGCTGTTTCTGCCCGCCACTGAGCTGGGCTGGGTAGCTGTCGGCCTTGTCCGTAAGGCCGACTTTATCAAGGAGTGCCAATGCGCGTTCGTTTATTTCTTCTTTAAAGTGCTTGCGGGATAGTTGGGCCGTGGATTCGCGCCTGTCGCGTGTTAGGTAAGGCGAAAGGGTGATATTCTTCATTACGGACAAATGCGGAAAAAGGTTAAAATGCTGGAAAACCATGCCCATCTTACGGCGGATAGCATCAACTTTAGCCTGTGGGCGCGTTATCTCAAGCCCATCAATAAAAATCGTGCCATCCGTGGGTATCTCAAGTAAATTAAGGCACCGTAAAAATGTACTTTTACCTGACCCGCTAGGGCCGATAACCGCAACCTTTTCACCCTGCATAACAGTTTCATCTATACCCTTTAAAACATGTAACTTACCGAAATATTTATGCAAACCGCTTACTTGTATAATTGCGGAGTCAGTATATGTCATCTCGTATCCACCCTCCTCAACCTTTTTTCCAATATTTTAAAGATAATGGATAGAAACTTTATAATGATATAATACATAACCGTCGCGCCGAGGAAAGGCATCATCGGATTGAATATGCGCGAATTGACGACCTGCGCCGCGCGTATAATGTCCGGAACGCCTATAACGAAGGCTATGGCCGTTTCCTTTATCAAGACTATGTACTCGTTCGCGATCGTAGGTAAAACGTTTTTAATTGCTTGCGGCAAGACGATGCGCCACATCGTTGTAAACCGCGTCATACCCAATGAACGGCCTGCTTCAGCCTGCCCTTTATCTACAGATAAAATGCCGGCACGAAAAATTTCCGAAAGGTACGCACCGCTGTTTACGCCAAATGCAATACCAGCAACCAGCAAAGGCTGTAAGTTTATGGGAAGCGGCCCAATGATAACAAAGTACCACAACATAACTTGAACGATAAGTGGGGTGCCGCGGATAATATCTAGGTAGATACCGGCGAATATGTTGCCGGTTTTTATAAGGATTTTTATTGGTAAAACTGTGTGCTTGTTGCTTTTGCAAAGAGATAGGAAAGTAATGAATAAGCCTATTAGCGTACCAAACAGCAAAGCCATTGCCGAAAGCCGTATAGTTACCCACATACCGGAGAAAAATAATTGGTACCTATCGTCGCGAATAAACGCTCTGTAAAACTCAAAACCAGAATCGGTCTCTAAAAAATTTTGCCATAGGTTATTAAAAAATTCAGACAAGAAATCACCGCCTCACTAACCGGGTATTATATCACAGGTAAATTGGAATTGCAAGCAAAATTTTCTATATTATTTACGGGTAATTATTAAGATTATTGGTTTTCTGATAAATTACGCAACGCATAACCGGCATTCCGCTTTAAAATGCGGAGGCCACGCCAAAAAATGGCAGTGGACTTAAATTTATCGTTAAACCCCGATTTTGTTAGGCTGTTTATATCCGATAATATTGGCATGATGTAGTCAATATCATAGATTTCACCGACATAAGTGTCTAAATTCATCGGGCAGGCGCGTTGGCAGATGTCGCATCCGTAGAGGCTTGTGCCGATCAACCGTTGCTCCTCATCCGTTAATTCCTCTTTTTTCTGCGTTAAATACGAAATACATTTCGTATAGTCCGCGCCGCTTTCGGACAGCGCGTCGGCCGGGCAGGCACGGATGCAGGCGTTGCAGTCGCCGCAACTATCATAATTGTCTTGGCAATCATTCAAATCTTCGGCCTCAAAATCAGTCAGCATATATCCAATGTTAAAAAATGAACCGAATTTATGTGATATGCACAAATTATGTTTGCCGACATACCCCAGCCCGGCGCGCACGGCAAGCGTCCGCTCGCACAACGGGCCGGTATCTACGGATATGAAGGAGTTAAAAATAAAGCCTTCTTCAATGAGGTTATTTTCTAAGCTCAACAAAACATTACGTAAGATTATATGATAATCCAAACCCACCGCACCAACGGAGAAACGCCCGCGCGTTTTATCATCGGTATCGAAGTTAAGTTGCCGGTTATACCCCATGCCAATTACGATGGCGGATTTTGCTGTTGGTAGAAGAGTTTGCGGGTTGCGTCTTTGTTCATGCGTGTACGGAAAAAACGGTATGTTTACAGGCGCGGGGGCTGGTAAATTCTCTACCGCGCACATACCGATAATTATGCCGTTTTCTTCTCCGAATTTTAATAAAGTTTGCTTTAGATTCATAGCTATCCCCAAAACACTTAAAACATATTTGCTTAAAGCAATCCCAAACACAGTATATATCATTTTTAAGTTGGTTTCAATATTTAAATTTTTTAACCCCTGGTTTAATATTTCAACATGATTTTGACATATCCGTTATTGCTTTCGTTAACGGGTTTTTATATACTATAATTACAACCGGTTGAAAATTATGGAGGAATATCATGGAATTAAGTATTTGTAATAACTTAAAAGAAAGACGCAAACTGAAAGGTAATACGCAGGAAGAGTTGGCGGCATTTCTTTCCGTCAGCATAACCGCGGTGAGCAAATGGGAAAGAGGCGAATGTTACCCGGACATCGAACATCTGCCACGCATCGCAACGTTTTATGATGTAACTGTAGATACGCTTCTTGGTGTAGATGAAGCGAGAAAACAAGCAAGGATAGATGAGTATCTTAAAAAGTCATTTCACTATACGAATATTGGCGACGGCGTGAAAAACTTGGAGCTGTGGCGCGAAGCGGAATGTGAGTTTCCTAACGATTGGAGCGTGCTAAACAATTTAGTATTTGCACTGTCTTACGGCATAACGTATGGAAACTCGAAAGAACGGCATTTGGAAATTATTTCAATTTGTAAACGCATCCTTGACAAATGCACGATCGACACTTACAGAAACCGTGCAATTTGGCATTTATGCATGGCTAACAACGGTCTCGGCAATACTGAGAAAGCCAAAGAATACGCAAATAAAGCCCCAAGCATTTATGATGCGCAAGAAAACATGATGACACGCATACTAAGGGGTGATGAATTACTTGAATTTTCACAAGTTTATATCATACAATTAGCAGAAATGCTCGCTCAAGAAATGAAAATACAAGCGATATCATGTATAAAAAATTATTCAGAAAAGAAACAAATTTTCCATACCGCAATAAAAATATTTGAATTGATATTTGATAAAGGAGATTACGGATTCTATGTTTGCCGTTTGGCTGAATTATATTCGCGTCTTGCCGAGATATCCGCAAAAGAAGAAGACGCTGAAGAAACACTGATTTATCTAGATGAAGCAACGAAATATACGATTCTATCCGACACGCAAGAAAACATTAATCACAGATCTTTACTTGTAAATCGGCAAGTATATGAACGCGAAGGAACAACAAGAAGTTTAATGGAAAATGATTCGCATGTTATGCTGGAAGAGCTGGCCGACTCACGCTATAACTTCGTCCGTAATGACCATCGCTTCTGTGCTGTTGTGGAAGCGTTACAAAAAGTCGCCGCAGGAAGCGTTGCTCCCAACGCTTCTTAGTAACTGTGAAATTAAACCTATAGCTCAAAAATTCAACTACAATTCAATGTTTCCGTCATTGTTTTCGACCGGCATTTATTGTACAATAAGGCTAAAGCCGGCTCTTAGTTTAAAGTATTTGAACGATGAAGCTTATTTTGACTTCATTCGCGACGACGCACGCTTTCAAAGTATTAAAGAAAAGTTAAAAGGAGTCGCCAGGTACACAAAATAATCAAATCCCTCTCTTCAGAGGGGTTCAATTGCCACCCGGTAGGGATACGCAACATATCGCGTTGCAGACATTCTTGCCGCTAAAGCCATCGTTTTCTCACAGATACGATGGCTTTTTATATTCCCACCTATTTACAAACTCGGCCAAATGGTGTATAATGAAAAAGTAAAAAATAGTTTCATCAGAAAGAGGAATAAATATATGGTTACGATGGAAAAAATTACGGCCTTGGCAAAAAGCCGCGGCTTTGTGTACCCGGGCAGCGATATTTACGGCGGCCTTGCCAATGCATGGGATTACGGCCCGTTGGGAGTGGAGCTTAAAAATAACATAAAAAAAGCCTGGTGGAAGAAATTTGTGCAGGAAAACGAATACAACGTTGGCGTTGACGCGGCGATTTTTATGAATCCGCAGGTATGGCAGGCTAGCGGCCATTTAGCCGGCTTTAACGATCCTCTGATGGATTGCCGCAAGTGCAAGGAGCGTTTCCGCGCGGACAATATTATTGAGGACTATGCGAGAGGAAAGAACGTTGAGATAATCGTAGCCGGTATGGATAACGCTGCCATGAAGGCTTGTATTGATGAACATAAAATTCCCTGCCCATCCTGCGGTGCCTTTGATTTTACGGATATACGCCAGTTTAATATGATGTTCAAAACCTTCCAAGGTGTGACGGAGGAGGGCGCGAACGCGATCTACCTTCGCCCGGAGACGGCGCAAGGTATCTTCGTAAACTTTCTAAATGTACAGCGCACGTCGCGGATGAAAATACCGTTCGGCATTGCGCAGATAGGTAAATCCTTCCGCAACGAGATTACTCCGGGCAATTTTATCTTCCGCACGCGGGAGTTTGAACAGATGGAGTTGCAGTTCTTTTTTGAACCGGGCGATAACGCTAAGTGGTTTTCCTATTGGAAAAACTTTTGCGAAAATTGGCTGAAAGGTCTTGGGATTAAAGATAAAAACCTACGTATCCGCGACCATTCGGCGGATGAGCTGAGCCATTACTCTACTGCTACGAGTGATTTTGAAGTCATGTTCCCATTCGGTTGGGGTGAGCTATGGGGCATCGCCGACCGCGGCAACTTCGATCTCACCGCACACACTAACCATAGCAATGAAAAGTTGGATTACTTTGATCAAGAAAAAAATGAAAGATATATCCCGCACGTGATAGAACCGTCGTTGGGTGTGGAGCGCTTGTTACTTGCGCTGCTTTGCAACGCTTATGATGAAGAAGACCTCGCCAAAGACGGCGAAAAGGCCGATGTACGTACGGTTCTACGCCTGCACCATACACTCGCGCCGTTTAAAGCCGCAATACTACCGCTTAACAAAAATAAGCTAGGCGATAAAGCAATGGAGATTTACAGGAATCTGTCAAAAGAATGGAACTGTGACTACGATGACGCTTCCTCGATCGGCAAGCGTTACCGCCGCCAGGATGAAATCGGTACGCCGTTCTGCATTACGGTAGATTTCCAAACCGTTGGTGAAGAAGGCGTACCAGGCGACGACTGCGTAACTATCCGCCACCGCGACAGCATGGAGCAGGAGCGCGTTGCAATACAGGAGCTTAGAGCTTGGCTTGCGGAAAGGTTAGTGTATTAATACCGCAGAATCGGCTGCGGTGCATATTTACACTCAAACTTGGCGTGGCACAAAAAATTGTGGGGATGGAATTTTTGTGATTTATAACATAATAAGAGGCGTAAACAGATATTCCGTACGCCTTTGGTATGTTTGTGTTAAGGATATAAACATTGTGAAACAGCGCGTACGCGAATTTATTGTGCGCGGCAGTCACGGTATATCCGACGATGAAATCAAACACAGACACGTTAAAAAGTTAATACCAATGTGATTTGACTTAATAGGCGTCAATTATTAGGAGGTTTATAGTGGCGGAAAATAACATAACACAATCATATGAAAATTGGAACGAAAACGTCGTAAATAAAACACTGTCGCGTTTTCCGGAGCAGAAAGCGGATTATACGTTGGATTCGGGCATGGAGCTTAAACGACTGTACACGCCGTTGGATGCGGATTTAGATTATGAAACGGATTTGGGGTTTCCCGGCCAATATCCATTCACCCGCGGCGTTCAGCCAACGATGTACCGCGGCCGGCATTGGACAATGCGTATGTATGCCGGTTTTGCCACGGCGGAGGAATCAAACAAGCGCTACAGATACCTGCTTGAGCAGGGAACGAGCGGCCTCTCCGTCGCCTTTGATCTACCGACGCAGATGGGGTACGACAGCGACGACGCTATCAGCATGGGTGAAGTCGGTAAAGTTGGCGTTGCTATCGACTCCTTAGCGGACATGGAGATCCTTTTTGACGGCATTCCGCTGGACAAAGTCTCAACGTCGATGACTATAAACGCACCAGCCGCCATCCTCCTAGCCATGTACATCGCGGTGGCAGAAAAGCAGGGCGTTACGCCAGATAAACTAAACGGCACGATCCAAAACGATATCTTAAAGGAGTATGTGGCGCGCGGTACATATATTTTTCCGGTAAAGCCGTCCATGCGCCTTATTACCAATATTTTTGAATACTGCTCGAAGGAAGTGCCTAAGTGGAACACGATTTCGATTTCCGGCTACCACATCCGCGAAGCTGGCGCAACGGCTGTACAGGAAGTAGCCTTTACGCTGGCGGACGGTATCGCATATGTACAAGCCGCAATTGATGCCGGGCAGAATGTTGATGATTTTGCCCCGCGCCTATCATTTTTCTTCAATGCTCATAATAATTTATTGGAAGAGGTTGCAAAATACCGCGCCGCTCGCAGATTGTGGGCAAAAATAATGAAAGAGCGTTTCGGTGCAAAAGACCCAAAATCATGGCAACTTAAGTTCCATACGCAAACCGCCGGATGCACTCTTACTGCGCAACAGCCGGACAATAACATTGTGCGCGTAGCCATCCAAACGCTGGCTGCCGTACTTGGCGGCACCCAATCCCTCCATACAAACAGCCGTGATGAGGCATTAGCCCTTCCTACGGAGGAAAGCGTGATGATCGCCCTGCGCACACAGCAAATCGTTGCCAACGAAAGTGGTGTGGCCGACACGATCGATCCTCTTGCTGGCTCATACGTGGTAGAATCCCTAACTAATTCCATCGAAGTTGAAGCTACGGCGCTAATCAAAAAGATTGACGACCTAGGCGGCGCGCCGTCAGCCATTGAAAAGGGCTTTATCCAGCAGGAGATTATGGATGCGGCATACAAATACCAGAAGGATATCGAGGATGGGTCAAAGGTTATCGTTGGTCTCAACAAATACCAGGTTAAGGAAGCTCCGCCAAAAGGCCTGCTCCGCGTTGACCCAGTCGTAGAAGAAATGCAGAAATCCAAAATCTCTGAACTGAAGGCAAAACGCGATAATTCCGCCGTGGCCGACGCGCTTGCGCGATTACGCGAAGTTTGTCTCTCAAGTGGTAATGTAATGCCGCAAATTCTCGCCGCCGTACGTGTTTACGCCACGCTTGGTGAGATATGCGGAGTGATGCGTGAGGTTTTTGGGGAGTATAGGTAGTGTTGATACCGTAGGGAACGCATTTTTGCGTTCCGATGATGCAGATAATTTATTAGGGTAGGAAGTGAAATGATGATTATGTATGAAATACCTTGCCATATAGAACCTAAACAAGTATCTGATTTAAGAAAGTCTGTAGGCTGGAACGGAAGGCTAGATTGTCATGAGAAAACATTACAAAATTCATATTTTTATATATGTTGCTTTAATGACAAAGAATTAATAGGCTTTTTAGATGTTGTGAGCAATGGTATAACAGATTCATATATTCAGGATGTTGTCGTGAAACCAAAATATCAGGGACGAGGAATAGCAAC
>Ga0123355_10007706_pt1 | contig 16174 bp, 11 predicted proteins | sample TergutEmb28metaG_3_FD_89872 | JGI IMG/M metagenome (GOLD analysis project Ga0123355, IMG submission 89872) | Embiratermes neotenicus P1 segment gut microbial communities from Petit-Saut dam, French Guiana - Emb289 P1 | ecosystem: Host-associated > Arthropoda: Insects > Digestive system > Gut ...
AAAAGAGGTTTTATTGATATTATTTGTTTTTTTTTTTATGGTTTTAAGCAATTTTTTTTTGTTTATTTTTTTTGTTTGGGGGGGGGGGGGGGGAGGCTTCTTGTTGTCTCCGTTATGTTGCTAACTTCTACAGTATACACAGATACTCTGCATTGAGTCCATTGGCACATTTATTACGTGCAGTTACTCTTCTGACAATTTTGCTTTATTGTGTGAAATAAATATGAAACTCTCAAAAGTGTTTCTTCATCACAGTTAGATGACAACCAGCATAAGAATAAAATGTTTTGAAAATATTCCTTGTGTACTATATACTGGGTGCTTAATGCTATTATGTTTATCTGTAATCATGTGGCCAACATGCATGTGTGAAATAACTGTCATTTCTTTATCCTTCTCCATCCTATTTTTATGCATAATGTTGTCCCTGTTCTCCTCCTCCTCCCTCCTCCTCCTCCCTCCTACTTCCTCCTCCTCCATCATCCTTCCTCCTCCTCCTTCCTCTTCTTCCTCCTCTCTTCCTCTTCCTGCTCTTCTTCCTCTTCCTCCTTATCTTCCTCCTCTTCCTCCTCCTCCTCCTCCTCCTCCTCCTCCATTGGCTCTACAGCCCACTGTGGGCTTAGGCTTGTTGAACAGTGTCCTTCCATTTTTTCCTATCTGCCACAAACTCTGTCCATCTTCTCACTCCCAGCACTTGAAGATCTCTTTCTGCTTCCTCCCTCCATCTTTTCCTGGGTCTTCCCAATTTTCTCGTCCCTTCCAGTTCTTGAGTGAAGATCTTTTGGGGCATCCTATCCTCCTCCATTCTCTCTAAGTGACCTAACCAGCTTATCCTTTGCCCTTTTATCCATTTTACCATATTTTCTCCTTTGCTCACCTCTTCTAGTTCTCGATGTTCACCCTGTTGACTGGCTATAAAGAATTTGTTGCTTAAAGAAAGAGAAGGGTGTGTCTTTCATTCTTAGAACAGGATATTTCTTTTTAATGGCAGTTAATATGAAACAGGACTCAGTATCTTTGTTTATGTGAGCTGTTGGTATTATATTAAAGTTCTGCTGTATTTTTGTTTATGAGATTCTGCCATTTTGGCATCTTAGTTACATGAAACACTGTACCAGGCTCCTCTGGCTTTTCAATTCATTTTTATACAGGACAACTTCATGATGATGGAGGAGGCTGTGCTGTGCATGGCATTCAGCAGAGACTCAGAGATGCTTGCATCCGGATCACAGGATGGGAAGGTGAAAGTTTGGCGCATTCAGACTGGGCAGTGTCTGCGTCGTTTTGAGAAGGCACATGTGAAGGGGGTAACTTGCCTGCAGTTCTCACGTGATAACAGTCAGGTGCTCAGTGCTTCGTTTGATACAACTATCAGGTGTGTATAGGATGCTTGAACAGGAATAAACTGACATGTGAGAACACTGCTGTATGAAACATGAGTGTTCAGGACATGCACTTGTATTGAGAAAATAAAGTATTTTGAAAGACCAACATATGCACTTTGATTTTGTGGACATAATTTAATTGCATAGTAGTTACAAACATGTTTCAGCCACTCATGTGGCCATCTTCATTTTGGTGAGAACAAGAACAGGAATATGATTAAAATGTTTGTAAATCACTCCACAGTTTAAAAATCATATTGTTTCTTCTTAAAATTGGTTGAATAATGAAATAAAATGGTAGTGAGTTTAAAATGGCAGAAGTTAAACGTTGTTGTTTGGAGTATGTGAAGTGATGTAGGTAGAAAAAAAATGTGATGAATTATGATCCTGTAGTAAATTAGATATTTATAGATATAAAATATGACCAGCCTCATGGTCTAGTGGTCAGAGTCTCTGACTACTAGTCATGAGGTCCCGGGTTCGATTCCCGGCTCTACCATGGGAATTTTCCCTGAAGGGGAGGATTCCCGCGGTGACCATGGTCTGGGTAGGTTAGTAGAATTTAGGTTTAAGGGCCCTCCTGGCACTACATCCTTCTATATCACCACTCACATCATCAGGGCAACGTAACTGCGCCTCATGGACGTCCCAACCTCAGAAGTCAGTTACACTCCTGCCATGCCCAGGAGCGAAGACCACGAAGTCCAGAAGGACATGTGGTGGCATTTGGGGGGGGAAGATATAAAATATATGTTAATACTTTTATTAGATACTGAGCAAGTGGAAGTATTGAGAAAGGTGGAACAGTAGTTGATGAAGGTATGTACCAGACTGGGGAGAGATGATATAATTTGTATAGTGAAGTGCTGGTAGCAGAAGTGAAGTGCTGGGGAGGACGTCCGGTGACAGGGAGTGAGGCAGTGGTGTGTCATAGTTTAAAGTGAATAGGAGATTTTCTGGGGGCATTTCTTCTTTAATTATCAGGTTGTGTTGGTGAAAGAATTGAAAGTAGTGATTTTCTAGGGTGTTTCTTTGTTTGCTATAATGTATGGAATGTGTTAAGATCATAGTGGTCTCCATGGGTCCATATTTGTGCGCATTATGTAGAATGTAGAGGGTATATGCCAGTTGTGGGTTAGTGGATATGTTATTTGAATCTTAATTCTAAACATCATGCAGTTCAGTGTACATATGAGAGGTTACATGTGTGGCGTTTTAGTTGGTAAATGCCACTATATGTGTGTGTATTAGTGCTATGCAGTCGGATGTGTAAAATTTTATGGGTGGTATTGTTGGTATGCAATAATGTGATTTTGGCTTGGTATTCTGAAAAAGGTGGGTTAGTTTGCATATCATGCTATTATAATAGGTAAAATTGACCCATGTTTTGGAGGTGGTAAGGGTAGCATCATTTGTGGGTGGTTATGAGACTTTATGGATTTTTGTGTGTTGGGTTTTGTAAGAAGTGCATGGGGAAGTACATTGCGAAAGCTAATGAATGAAGATCTTAGACAAGTAATACATTAAGTTCTTTCACCAACACAACATGATTATTAAGGACCAAACAATAAGAAAAAATTCCCTGTTTGAAATAACGTTAAACACACCACTGCATGACACATGCATATAACCCTGTCATCAGACCTCCTCCCAGACACTTCACTTCAGTTTCAAGCACTTCACTCTTCAGATCACATCATCAGTCACCAGTGTGTTACATACATCTTCATCAACTGCTGTTGCACCTTTTCAATATGTCCACTTGCTCAGTATCTCATAATTGTATTAACCTATATTTTATATATGTAAATGTCTGTTTTATTACAGGATTATCATTCACTATGTGTTTATTCTATGTATGTCACTCCACTTACTCCAAACAACAGTTTAAACTTTTGATATTTTATAGTGACCGCTATTTTATTTTATTATTCGACTGTGAATTTTAACAAAAACTAATATGATTTTTAAACTGTGGAGTGATTTAGACAATTTTAATTATATTTGAGTTCTTTTTCTCACCACCCTGAAGATGGCCACATGAGTGGCCGAAACGTGTTTGTGACCACTGTGCAATAAAATCACATCCTTAAAATCAAAGTGCATTTGTTGGTATTTTAGTATATGTTGGGCACCAGTAACTGCATTGGAACTCAAAATGGAAAAATCTAAATATTTTCCTTGCTAAAGTTTGTCTGGAAAAGTTGTACTGGATCACGAGTGATATTTTTCTGTTACTGTCATTATTATTCTGTTTTTCTAATTAAATGAGTTATTCCTAAGCTGTGTTAGTCCAGTCATGTGTGATGGGTGAAGACCCAGTCAAGAATTTTGGTAGTAACAACAGGTTTGTTACACATCTCAATGGATAACAGTACACAACATAACAAAGTGAATTTAAGAATCTTGCTTTTCTTTATGAATGGTTACATGTGTAACATCTGGGTCAGTGCCTCACACTTCATAGTGGCATTCTTACAGCATCACTGTGTAATAGCATGGCATTCCGAATTTAACCAGTGCCAAACAGTTGTAAACAGGGGATGTTTTAACCCATTTATTGCCACCATATTTTAATGTCATGGTATTATGATTTAACCAGTTCCAATCCATCTGATGTAGTACTGTCCAGCAATTTCAAATAGTGTCCAGTTTGGCAGTGCAGAGTCTAACCATAACACAGCCCATGACATAAAAATGACTATGTAATTAAAATGGAACTGAAAGAGGTGCTCTGGTAGGCTAACAGTATACTCTATGTGGTTGAATATGCATGTGCGATTTAGAATTCCGGAAGGAAAGGTTTTGATTCATGAAAATTATCTGTACTTTGTTATAGCAGTTACTATCATACTGTGTGGGACATGACAGGACAGTTTATCTTTAAACCAGGGAATCGACACATTATATCCCAGTAAACTACAGACAGGTGCATTGTTAAACCCTTATCACTCTATATTTTGAACTAAGTCCTACACTACCTACAAGTACTGAAAATATATGTATGAACCAAAGAAACCTAATCAAGGCTGGACCACCTCTCTGCTTTCTGCTAATAGTTTTATTTTTCACTTCTGAATTTCAAATATAATTTGAAATAAATTTGGATCTCTTACCTGGAAGAAACAGGAAGAGTAGCTTCAGTAGGCATGTCTTGGCTAGAAAATGTTAACACTCAAGTTTTACATCTTGCCACAGTGAAGTCTAGGAAGGAAGTTTCTTCCTTTTGATTCCTGGACTGTACATGTACTTTCATATTTAACAATCTCAGCACTTTCTTATCCTCATAACAACTGATTTCTTTCATTACAACAGACGTTGCTGTTAATAGGTGAAAGAAATCTGGCACAAATATGGGTAAAGGAAGTTACACAGGGTACTACACATATTTTAATGTGACAATTTTCCAGTGTCCAACATCATGCGGCTGTTTCTGTCTTTGAGACAAGTCTTTATAGACAGTCCAGATCACTGTATGACTGACAGTCTGTCAGTCTGTTGTGGGTATTGAGCCTGCTTTTGTGCTTATAAGCTGTAATTTCTGTGCATAATTGAGGAATTAGAAGATCACTTTCTTGTATTTACTTTTTAAACGATGAAATTTAATACAATTTATATCAAAACACAAGCCAGCAACAGTAATTCATGTTTGTCATTACTCGTGTTTTATATTTGACCCTACTGGATGGACTGGAGAACAATTGATGTACATATGATGTCGTGGCATTTTTAAATGTTTAAAATACGCATTTCTGAACCTAACTTTTGTAGCAGCACACAACACATACAGTAGTTACTGATGCCATTAACCCTTTACATCCAGTTAGGAAAATGCTGTCCCAGTAATTAAAAGCCCTCAATGGCCAAATGGGAAAATGCTGTCTCGCAACACCATGCTATTTTTCAAATTTTCTGCATTTATTATTACATGTCTCTTTTTTACAGTATTTGACTAAAAGGCTTGTATAGGCATAAAAGATTGTATGAAAATTTAATTCTAATTAAAAGTGTAAGTAATGAGGTTTAATTTTTCTTAATAACAGCCTTATGATTTTTCCAGCAGTTACAAACTATTTACAGACATCTCCAGGCTTTGGTTCTTATATTTTTCTCATATTGGCAAAGTGAAGCAAATGCATGCATATTAAGTCTCTTTTCCCTCATAAAGCCTCTTCTGTAAAATCCACAACCCCCTTCACCACCATTCTATCATCAAGGAGATCTACTGAAAAATATCAGTTTGGTTATTACAGTTGTAGTATTTACTTACAATGGCATGTTCTGCCATTCCATTTTAATGTAAGTAGATTCTCAGAAATGCAGTTTGTTATGCTGTACCTCAAAACATGGGTAGCACACAACCCTGTGTTGCATTCTCAACACTTTATTTTGTTCTTGTTTCTTTGTTTTTGGCAGAACACACACGGCACGGAATTCTCTTACACTGCATGAGCCAGTGTCTGTTGGTGTTTAGTCAAGTCTTTTTAGTTGGCTCATGGATGGGGCTGTTCATTGTTTCTTGTGGTCTGAAGTTGAGGCACCCTTCCCACCTCTTGTATTTGGTCCCTCACCAATGTCAATCTGAACTGTCATTGTAATAATTTTGAAGCACAAGAGGTGAGAATCATAAAGTTGTTGACATTGGTAAGATCCAGAAGATGGAAGAATAGCTTCTTTGTCCCTTTCCAAGTCCATCTGCTAATAGGGTGTATTAGATTAGATTAGTGTTTGGGTTTGGGCCCTTTCGGTCCTGATGCACGTAGGCCTTTAGATGGGCCCTTTGTGCCCCTTAATCTGATGCCAAGTCATGGGAGCCCTGTTGCTCTATCAGACTTAGACATCCTTGACGTCTTCTGGGTCCAAGAAAAAGAACCCAGAGGTGTATGTCTGAGTGAGGCCAAAGCTTTGCGCTCATGTAAAATGTGGGCTGAGGTTTCTTCCTCTGCTCCACACCTCCTACATAAGGGGCTATTCCCCAGCCCCATTAAGTAAAAATATCTTCTCAGGGTGTTATGTCCAATAAAGAGGCCAATGACAACCCTGCATTGTGTCCTGTTAGAGGATAGTAGTCTGACCAATACTGTCAAACTAAGGTCCAAAAACAGTTTTTGAGGCTGTCTCTTGGCACTGATAAAACCTAGCTTTCAGAGTTCCCAGTAAAGGAGCCCTTCCTCTAATTGCCCCTAACAGATCTCCCATAGAGACACTCCATTTAGCGAGCACTCTTTTACTACCTCTCAAAGACCGTGGTAAACAAACCCTCCATCAGGATCCCCAACAGGGCCCCTACAGAGAGATTTACCTGTTTCCAGAGCCATTTTCTACATACCTCTCGGATTTCCTGATAAACAAGGCCTCCTGATAAATCAGTATTTCACCTTCCTCTCAAAGTTTCCAGTAAAGCAGCATCCCCTCCCCGGTCCCCCAGCAGGGCTCCTATGGACAAAGACACCCGTTTCCAGAGCCTTTCTTTACATATCCTTCAGGATCCCCAGTAAATGAGCCCTCCCTCCAGGTTCCCCTCACAGAGCTTCCATAGAGAGAGACACACACACTCAATTTCCAGAGCCCTCTTTTACTGTCTCTTGAAGTCTCCATTAAACAAACCTCCCCTCTAGTCCCCCAAAAGGCCTCAGTGGAGAGAGATGCCTGTTTCCAGAGGCTTCTTTTACGCATCACTCGGAGTCCTGAAAGAAGAAACAAGGTCCCCTGATAAAACAGAATCTCATCTTTTTCTCAGATTCCCCAGTCAAGGAGCCCCCCTCCATGTTTCTCCAGTGAGGCCCTTATGGAGAGAGATGCTCTGTCTCCAGAGCCAATCGTTTATTCATTCTTTTATATCTTTCAGAGTCTCCATTTAAGGAGCTCTCCCATGAAATCGGGGGAAAACATACAGCCAGTGTCCACAGAGCCCCATGTGGATGGAAGGTCTACATACAATGGGGTGCAAACTGGTTCCCCAAGGGGATCATTTATGACACTGCTGTTACTACCCCAGTGCCATGCAACCTTCAGCACAATACCTTCCATTCTGGCTTGGGTAGACCCGAGCCCTGTTAGCCAGCATGTGTCGTAACCCTGTACAGGGTGTCCCCTACACACTTGTTAGCGCCTCCCATGTGACCCAGGGTACAGATCCATGTAACCCAGAGGTACGGATGAGGGGTTGGATTTATGGGAGGCTGCTAGAAGCATAAGAGTTCATCATGTGGTAAGGTTTGTCCACATATCCCATGTGTCTGTAATAGTCTTGTATTATGGCTGGTTTCACAGCTTTTCTATGCTCATCACAGAAATTACCCTCTAATGGTGGAGAATGCATGTTTGTAAGTATTTTTATATTTTGTATGTCTTTCCATACTATGGCTGTCAAGTTACCTGCCACCTAAGTCTTTAGAGCACCCCTCTTCAATGTCATTTTATGTCCAAAATTTCTTGGCATCCCTCTCCTAGTTGGTCTAACATTCCCACAGCAGTTTATGGTCTTAGTATGTAAATCATAAAATAACACTGGAGATGAAAAGAAATTATCCATGTACAACTTGTGTCCCACGTGTTGAATCCTTGCAGCCAGTCCTGTTACAGTTGCACACATGTGTAGCTGTAATGGGAGTCACACGTTTCCTGTCTTTGCCGAAATACGTGGTCATGTTGTAGGTATATCCCTTAGAATTACACAGCTTGTAGAGCTTTATCCCATACTGCTTGTGTTTCTTTGGTGAACACTGAAGATGATTGAGCATTTGAAGAGCACAGTGATTTCATCAACTGCTAAATGTTTGGTTGGACTGTAATATTTATTTTTGAGCTTGTCAAATATAGCTCTCATTTTCCACAGTAGGTTGTAATTTTCATCTGTTGTGCCAGCTCCTCTCTCTCTCTCTCTCTCTCTCTCTCTCTCTCTCTCTCTCTCTCTCTCCTTTTCTTTTTTTTTACTAAAATGTAGGAATCTAAGTATATGATGGAATCTCTCTCATTTCATAGTGTTTCCATAAGAGGCCATGAAGCAGTGTCCTAATGTCGACCATTAATCTTTTAGTGTGTCCTTTTGATCATGCCCCATCTGCACAGTAATTGCCAAAAACAAACACATTTCCAGAACTGTCACATCAGGCAGTGGGGACCATCCATCCAGTGTGTCCAAGTACTAATGATATTATCTATTTGTCTCTTCCACACCAATGGTATAATTCCAAAACAAGTAGAGCATGAAAACACGTGGTGGGGAAGAGTCTTTATTGATGTGGGGTGCCTCTGTTTGTTGTAACCCACTGGGACCCTGTGTAAACTTGTAGACTAAAGGTACAGTAAGTTGACAGTTTGTGTTGTCAGTCCACTGTGTAATGTTTGTGTCAGTAGTGTTACCTCTGTCACTGACACTCTGAGGAGAAATGTCTTAATCTTCTAATGAATGTGCATCAGAATCTGATTCTAGTACCAGTTCTGTGATGTCTCAATCTGTAAGGTTACTGCTTGTAGCCATACTGTTAAATGCACTTCCATGCAACTCGGCACACACCAAACCTAACACCTTCTGACTCTGTGATTCAAGTGTTTGCACTGCCTGGCATGTCGCGTATTATTGCTGTGACAGGGAATAATGAGTTAGAAAGACATATGCATGAAACTATAGTTAAAAAAAGTCATGAATAAATTCTTACAGCAGAACTATGGACATTTGCCTGTGGTCCCACATTGCACTAAACAGAGACATAAACTTCTGTATGCAAATATTCCCTCTCCCACTGATTGCATATGAACTTTCACTAAAGCACCCAGATAAGCCAGCTCTACCATGGAACCCAAACATCATTGTAAGGTTGAAATATAAATGTCAGAAGAACCGCTCACTTGTGACAAGAGTGTCACAACTCAAAATTTGGCATTTTTGAGTTATTGGTATAGAAAGAAACGTTTGCAGATGCCCTTTTAACAGGTATAGTGTCATAACACAGTTTGTAAAACTAGCCACTGGAGAGCAGTTGTGTCATCGTTGCACCCATAGAAAAGTATAGCACTTCACAACCTTTAAACATTTCTCCTGAAAAATCACTAATTTTGAGTTGTGACACTTGTCGCAAATGAGCGATATGATGACGTACAGTCAGCTGCAAATTTAATAGCACAACAGGTGATATGTTAAAGAATATATCAAGAAAATGAAACTTAGAGTGAAAATAAACAAAATAATCAATGACCTTCAACTAAGCTTTGTAAGAGGAGGTGGATTTTCTTGAAACTTGTTGAATGGGTAGATGGATTTATCCTTAAGCGTGCACTTTGTATTGGAAGTTTACATCTTTATAAATGTATAAAATGCAATGGGTAATATCAGCAGGTGCAAAAACAGGCAATTAAGGTAAAAAGTACCCTGGCCATCAGTGGCTACTTCGGGATTTAAATATCTTGTACCTTAAAGTTAACAATTGTAGCACCCATCAAGCAGTAATACAGTAATGTACTTTTGAGAGTTACTGATGCATACTGGCTATCCAGGAGTAGGTTGCTCTGATCTTCAGTAGCTCTTCCTCTGTACAGTCAGTGACAAGAAGCATGACCATTGCAAGAATTCAGGCTTCTGCTGCAAAGTGGGTGAGAACTGTGCTCTTTTGGCATATTACACAGCTAGTAGTGCTAATTTCTTACTGACGTTTCAGGACAGCCTGTCGGTCCCATCTTCTTGACTCTTGAAGATGGGACCAATAGGTTGTCCCAAAATATTGGTAAGAAATTGCCACTACTTGCTGTGTAATATCGTAGAAGAGCGCAGTTCTCAAGCATGACCATTACTTGGATAACAGAAATTCAGCTGCAGGTGCTTTCAGAACACATGAATATACAGTTTAATTTTGGTTGCTTGCAGGTCATGTGCACGTAGTCTGTTTTCTGTTGTGGACAGTGCCGACCAGTAGATGTTTGTTGCAGCTCTTGATCAATTGCTTTCACAAATCTGGGGAATTGCAAGGGGACCCACCTTCTCACTTGGAGATGTTAAGATCTGTGAAAGCTGTATATGCTTTGTGCAATATCTCATAAATCTGTTTTTTTGTGTTATTTTCACTGTTGTGCTGTCTTCCAGGCCAGTTGAAACTTATGCTTCATGAAATTGTCATGTACATAGATCTTGGTGGCTTTATGGTATAACACAATGGTTGTGTTCTCAAATTTTATGGTTTATGGCATATTCACTGCTCCAGAGGAGTCTCATTGGGGTTCCTCATTAAGCCTTCATCTTTATACACAGCATATTTGACTGGAGTTCTACAGACCCCTGATGTTCACATCCCCAAATTTTCCGTGGTATTGAGGCTTGCGCAACAGTCTTGTTGCTTTGCTTGGCGAAATCTATCACGTGCGTAGAAGTCCGGCCCAGCACCAGGTTAAATTAATTTATTTTCCTGCACGTAAGACATGAATTTCCGTTTGGTATGAGCTTAGAGTCAGTTAATAGTGCCTATGTAAGGGGAGTGGAGATTTGATGTACAGTGAAACTTGTTTATAGGAAGACATTGTTTAAAATATTTGCCTGCCTTAAGTGTTAAAATAACTTGGTCCCAAAGTTATTGCCATGTGAGTTATGTGTTCATTACCTATTGAAAATGTTGCCCATTTAATGGATTGTGTACATAAGAAGCACACAGTAAATACCACAGGAATAATATTTTACTCACCGAATACATTTCTTGTAGCAAAATATTGACTTCTTGCTTCAGTTGCCTTCAGGTGTTTGGTGATGAGATGTACTTTTGACTTCATCTAAAAAAATTAATACTTTGGAAGACCAATTCATAAATTAAAGCTTGCCATTCTGTTAGGTCTCATTTGCATTGGCTGAGTGCATTGGTTTCAGAGAAGAATTTTCATCATTGTCATACTTAGAGTGATTCATTACTATCTAAATTGTGTATGAAATATATTTTAACTAATTATCTAATTATTTAGGAACAAAACAGTGACTAACAAGTACATAAGTCAGCACATTGTGAGTAAACTTTTATTGAACATTGTCTGTCAACAAAGCACATGAGATTTCAGTTTTAGAATGTGGGACATTTAAAGTGGAAGAATTGATGATAATAAATTGACATGTTAGAAATATATACATAATACTTGCAACTGATGCACTACAGTGTGTCAGACTAACAAGGAATGTAAATTGTCATCAGAAAGATGAGTTATCTGAAAGGAAAGAACACTGAAGTAAATAGAGAACTTTTGTGAGGAGGTGATTGTGAGAAGGATTTGAGAGCACTTTCAAGTGGGAGAGAATAATAATACTATCCAACACACACACACACGCGCGTTTGTGTGTGTGTGAGCAAGCATGTGTATGTGCACATGCATGTTAGACAGAGAAAGAGTAAGATGGGGCTTGGATAGAAACCAGTGGTAAGCACTTCTGCAGGTGATAATGGCTCTTCATATTCTAGGAGGTGAGGAACTGAACCACAGGAGACCATCCTTCCTTGGTTTGGGACCCTTCTCTTTGTAGCTCACCCAGACTGTGAGAATGAAGTGTGAAATCAAATGCACACACAGTAACACGCTGTATATATTCTTAAATCGAACACTACAATGTCTGCTGGGATCCCAGGAACTAAATATCAAGGGTGTAATAATACAAGTGAAAAATATATGAAAAACACTACAATATTTCCACTCTAAACTACTAAATGTTAGGTGCACCTTCTCGGCTGTCTAGTAACTACACAGTTCCAGCAGTGGCATCCCAAACTTGTGATCTGTGATTTTCCAGTGTTCTTTCCAGTACAATTCTCTGGCTTCTCCAGCAAGCTCTGGGCCCATGCTTAGACACACTGGCCCTCACCCTTCCTACCTTTGTGACGCAGACAGAGGACACCGGCTCTCCTTTTCTCACACATGAGCTTCTTGTTCAACCCTTGTGTCACAAAAGCAGAAGGCACTCTTGCTACATGTAGCATTTTTTTGCAAAAGCTGTTTGTTAAAACTTCCTTCCACAACTCTCTTAATGCTACTTCTGATGAAGCCTACAACACGGATGTGTCTTGCTTCCCTGCCATCTTGACCAGACCGTGCCCCCTCTGTTTTGATTACACCCACTGGTCCCCTTTGTCTTCCAGCTAGACCGCAGTACTGCATGTTTGCCCACTCTAGCGGGTGATGCAACAACTGCCGCAGGCGTGTACAGTACAACATAATTGGTCATGTATTAATTATATATATATATATATTAATAAGAACTTTTAAGCAGTCAGAGTTCATTCTAACATGGAAAAATTTCTAACCAAGTCAGGCGTGAAGCAGGTTTGTGGTTGACGATATGTTGCACTTCTCCACTCATGCCTTTTGTCCCTTTCTTTTTTTCCTCCATCCTATGTCCTCTCTCTTGCTTGCTGTCAGAACATTGGTAATACTTTCTTATTTGAGGCTTCTATGTTACTTTGTGGCAGTGGGTTATGAGTATTTTTTCCCTGCTTTTTCCCAGGATCCATGGTCTCAAGTCAGGCAAGACACTGAAAGAGTTTAGAGGCCACACTTCCTTTGTAAACGAAGTGGTCTTCACACCAGATGGACACAGCTTACTGAGGTCAGTCTTGGAGCCAACAATGCCTTTCACCAAGAAAAGTACTCATTGCACTACTCCAGACAGTTTAGGGCAGATTTATCTTTTTATTTCTTATTTTTATTTCCCCCCTCACTCCACCACCACCACCACCACCACCACCACCACCACAGCCTTATCCTGTCATTGATTTGCCTTCTTGCATTTCCACAGTAATCTGCCCAGCCTCCTGTCTCCCACAGTGGATTGAATATGTGCCTCCTTGCTCCCCTTTTTCCCTGTGGTGACCAGTGGAACACGTTTTTGAGTAATGTATCAATTGTACTTTGATTATTGCCTTGTTGTGTTAACAGTGTTTTCTAGGTTTGTTGGCACCAATGAAGTAACATTTGTTTTTTCCTGGTTCTTCAAATTGAGCTGCCCTTATTCATTTCTCAGTTTTTCAGTCAGTGGACAGATTTCACCTACACATATCAGAATACTTTCAACTAAATTATTTCTTAATTTACTTGGATATGTTCTTAATTCCATACAATTGCACATAACAGCTTTTTTTTTAATTTTTTTTTACAAACATGTTTGAGTAACCCGTTCACTGATACAGTACTGCAAAGAACATATTTTTAAACTAACTTAAATTAGATGTAGCTTCAACTGTCATTGTAACCTATAGATTATAAGGCCTCACCTATATCATACCTCTGGTTTAAAATTGGTAGACATAGGAGAAAGGTGGTTTGTCAATGTCCGTGTTTTTCTGTTTTATGCATGAAGATGTCGGCATGTAAGTGTTATGGTGTTCCAGTGTATGTTGAATCAGTGTTGTTGTTTGCAGTGCTTCATCAGATGGGACAGTTAAAGTATGGAGCATCAAGTCAACAGAGTGCAGCAATACATTCAAGACTCTGGGTGGTGCAGGTGACATTACAGTGAACAGCATCCTCCTGTTACCCAAGAATCCAGAGCACTTTGTAGTGTGTAACAGATCAAATACTGTTGTCATCATGAACATGCAGGGACAAGTGAGTGAGCATAATATGTACAGTGGACTCTGGTTAATTGGGACTAGAACACTTTGTCCCCATTAAGCGGTTTCCCCTGTTACGTAAAGTTTCATGTAAAGAATTAAAAATGATAAAACTATTGGTAAATGATGTTAAAATTGGCAAACTACCCTTTACTATGTGACAAACATACTTTAATAAATTCTGGAACAAACAGTACCATTCAGAGGTAGATACATTGTATCTGTGTATTTATGCTGAAAACAACTATAATTTCTTGTAAGTAGTATATATCAAACATGTATGTAGTTCCTAACAGTTAATTATGTTGGAGGAATCTATGGAGTTTACCTTGCCATGTTCTGTTGATTGACTGCATCTGAATGGAATCAGCACAAGTATCTAGTGCCTTTAAAGGACAGTTTTCATTACCTCCCTGCTTGCAATAGCATTGTAATTCAGGAATAAATTTCCTGGCATTCTAGTTCCTGACTCAGGTGTGTCAACCTTTTCAGCCCCATCACTTTCCTTGTCTTCTGATATCATGTGGTGTGTTGCAGGAATTTGTTCAACGACCGTGTCCTCACAATCTTTATGTTCATAGTTACGTTGCAGACTATTGTCGATGTGTACAAACTATTAATAGTTCTGACATTCTGAAGTACCAAAATGGCTTGATTTTCTGCACTGGCCCGTTTGGCATCCCCAAGCTTGATTACCTAAAATCACAGTGAGCAAAGCAGTTCCAAATGTTCTTTCGGCTTATTTATTGCCAACTATCAGTGACAAATTGTATTCTTTGTAAAATATGAACCCTTGCACTGACTTCTCTGGCTGTTGGTGATATTGCCAGGTTTTCTTCAGTTGCTTCAAGGATGTAGTTTACCAAATTTCTGTGATACAATGTCTTTAAATTTTGTGTGATCCCCATGTCTACTGTCTTCAACAAGTATATGGTACTGGAACTCGTTAACCATTTCTTAAAAGTTTCAGAAGTCATTCACAGATTTTTGTTAGCATAGTAAAGAACTGGTAAATTGTCCATTCTGTGCCCATTAAAGCATTCAGGCTTATCATTTTTCCCACTAACCAAAGCTTCCAGGTATCAATTTGTGACGTGTTTGAACAGCGTACGACATTTACAAGATCCATCGCTTTCTTTGAACCTTACATTGTTGTTGCATGTTGTAGCTCAGGGAACCAACCAGTGTGGCACGATGAAAGAGTCCTGTTTCAATGGCACTACAGATGCTATCTGCAAAAAATTCCTGAAGCAAGTTGGGAAATTTTGTGTATTTCCAGTGTTCAGTACTTACAGCATCAGCACTGTCCTTGCTGTGTGCTCTAACCATCTGTTGCTTTGCAATCATTGTAACCCAGCTTTTTAGCAAACTCCTTTGACCTTTCAGCATTCGAACACTACAACGCACACCTCATCCAATTACAATACAGAACCATTGATCGAGGGCGTCATCAATGTATGGATCATTTTTTTCATGCTTCTGTTTTTAAGGTGTTCCCAGTTGTCCTTTGTGACATGCCCATTCCTCTCACAGATCTAATTGTTGCTGTATGACACTTTCAATTGTCAATTTTGGCTCTCCAGTTATATTCATTAACTGGTGATGACTTGTACTAGGTAGTTTGCTTTGATGTGGTCAGGTTCTGTTAGTGTCAGATCTCTCTGTGGCATTTTGACAGGGGTCTCAAATCTTACAAAATCAAGCAGAATCACTACACTGTCTGAATATGCATGTGTTCGCTACTGAGTAACTGCTAGATGGTGTGCAGTCACTCTCCTGAATAAGTGGCATGGTGGCCCAAATAAGCGAAGTAGTTCTGGTTGTTTTGCGTGATTTGTTTTTGTTCTTCAAGATTTGTCCCAAATAAATGGCTACCCAGATTAACCAATGGCCCATTTAACTGGAATCTACTGTACTGCTTTATAGGATTTTGTTTTGCAGCAGTTTTGAAATTGGACCTGTGATGCAATGAAAAGTGATATTTCAGCCTGATGTGTATGATTCAAAAACTCCATCCTTTCTTGTCTGGTATGGCGTAAGACTTTTTGTTTCTGGTCACTTCTTATGGAAGATGTATTTTTGACAAGGGATCAGGATATACAGGGTGTCCCAGGAGGAATGTGCCAGACTTCGGGAGGGTGTTCCTTATGTTAAAGTATACCGATATAACCCAAAACACCTATGTCCAAAGTTGAACGGTTACGGAGATAATGGCCA
>Ga0123355_10007707_pt1 | contig 16174 bp, 9 predicted proteins | sample TergutEmb28metaG_3_FD_89872 | JGI IMG/M metagenome (GOLD analysis project Ga0123355, IMG submission 89872) | Embiratermes neotenicus P1 segment gut microbial communities from Petit-Saut dam, French Guiana - Emb289 P1 | ecosystem: Host-associated > Arthropoda: Insects > Digestive system > Gut ...
CCAGGAATCGCTGATGACCGTAGTACCGGGTTCGATCCAGTCACGTATAATGGCCATCAGTGTGTCGGAGGTTCTGTCCGGTACAGGAACAAGGAATGTTTCGCCGGATTCTCTTTCCACACCACCGAACACCCACTGCCCCTTTACGGGGTGTCCCCTATGGTATTTGCGCCGACCGAACATGCTCTCATCAATTTCGACGGTCTTGTTAGGACCACCAATTTTAACGGAGCAGCCCTCTAGAAATACCAGCATGGTTTCCCTGCAGAATATGCTCCAATCAGCCACAGTATGCGCACTAAGGCAATATTCGCTTCGGATCCAGGAGGCTTTTTCGCGACGCACGATGTCGTATGTAAGGAGCATAATTTCTTGGAGGGTGAGTTTACTCTGCTGGAACCAGGACCCAAACTTAATGGAAGCAGACTGTCTGCACCTGACGCCAGCAACCCTCGTGTGACATCGCCAACGAAATCCCTCGGGAACACTGGAATCCGCGCAGCACGTCATATCACGACCGCACGTATTACACTGCATCGTACGCCGAAGCAGTCCGATGTCCCTCAAAAAGCGAATGGCGTTCGCCTGATCGCAAAATAGGTACATCAAGAAGAATCTGTTCGGCCCACCATCATCCCTCAGCATCCGACGTCCGAATGAAAACCTTGGGACGTAGTCACTCTCCGCCAGCCGTGTCTCGTAATCAGATGTAACCTGTATCACATGTTCCACCATTCTGAAAGAGAAAAATTATCGCCGCCTAACGCACACAGTTCGTTACAATATGCACAGCTGAAAGACGAAGCGCGGTGCATTGTGGGTGTCGCTAAAACAAGGAGAGCGGCGAGAAGGAAATAAGGAAAACGCGAAGAAAGGAAACGGAAAGCAGGCCAACAGCGACACAAACGGCGGTGAATGAAAGCTTGGTTCCACTGTTCTGCACGTATCCCCGTTTAGTTGGTCGCATGCTCATATGCAAGAGGGTTGTTCAGGCCACGGAGTAGAGCTAGACAAGTGACAACAGTTTAGGATCTGTGTATGCTGATCCATGTGTATATGTGACTGGGTGGTGTACGAGTGCTTATGAGTGGGGAAAGATAAGAGGAGAAGGAAGTCGTCTTGTACTTTTTATTAATTAAGTATTATGGGTGACAGAAACCCAGGTTGTGAATTAGGTGAGAATAAAAGAAACTATTACGATTTTTTTCATATTAAAATATCCCTCATTGCTATTTTATGGAAGGCTTTTGATATCAACCAATATAAACACCACTGAAAATCTAAGATCTCACTAGTGCGTTGTACAGCTTGAACAGAGGTCGCGGTGATTGTGTACCGCAAATTGTGATAACATTTTTTGAATATTGTGTAAATAACATGTTGTAATATCGATATAACGAGAAAAAGTTTTCACAAAGTGTATAAGATTTTCATGTTTAATAATGGGCAGATCTGCTGGGTTAATTTCCTCAGTAAGGCAGTATGTTGCACAAATTGGCGTGCGAAGATAGACGAAATGCGGTCTACGGGCCGAAAGTGGGCCGCGGCAGTAATGTATAAAAGGTGTTTGAAGCAGGTGGAAATTCTAACGTGTTAGACGTAAGAGTGTAAGTCAGGTTAATTGCATTTTCTGTATTAAGTTGCTATTGGACTGTTTGGTGGAAAAGTCAGGGTTATTTTTTATTATATTGTTATGAGTGAAGTGGTGATATGAGTAAAACAAATATGACAAGTCAGTACACTCTCTTGAATACTTCAAGGGTCCAAACTTAAAAATTGCTCATTCTGACATGTTCACTTAATCCCTAACATCTTAGAATTTAAATATGTGCCGCAAATCAAGTCTGGGGATCTCTACTACTTGAGTGTCTTTGATACATCAAATCTGTTTATAACCATGCTGCATCTTTTGTCCCAAAAACTTGTTTTGTTATAGTAAGCGGCTTGTAATTGCCACAAAATAATTTGTGTATATATACACACACACACACACATGCCAAAAATATTATTGGATATCATAACAAGAAATTCAAATTTGCTGTGAGCAGGCCTGTAAGGGCATCCAAAACAAGTTTCCAGATTGCCATTGTTGTGTCTCTCTGTTGCACCCTTGTGTTGTGTGTCCAGTGTGCCCAAGTTACAATTTTTCAGGCATGTGGGTTGGTTTTAAGATCCAAGTGCCTGCAGTTTCCATGATACCATGACTTCTGCAGTGCTTTTTCCCGGCTAATGTTTGTGCTTTTTATGAATGTGACCTTCACATCTGGTGACAGATTGCAACAGCAAATTTTCACATTATTAAAAATAATATTTCAGATCTGGGATGGTTAAACAGTGTTCGTATAAATCTGCCTGCTGTCAATCAGCGGGCCACGGTTCTGCAGTCTCGCCGTTCTGTCAAGAATGAATGGCAAGCTGCTTGGCTCCTGCGTGCAGTAACTTGCATCGATCTTACAACACTTGGTGGTGATGACACAAGAAGTAATGTAGCACGTCTCTGTGCGAAGGTAACATTTATGTACGTGTTTAGTCATCGTAATCAGCCAAAGCATCAGCAGCTTTTTTGTGTAGTTGTTGTGTGATGTGATGCCATGTGTGATTATGACCTACTGGGATGTCACACCATATAGCAGGTATCTTGACACTTCAGCAGACAGCAGTGGCATCACCTTCAAGGGATGGTAGCTCCTAGAAGACCTACCAGTCTCAACATCATTACTGTGGGAACCTCAGATTTTGTGTGATGCTGTGTAGTTTTGTAGATGAGTATGAATTGTGTGGACAAAGCTGCAGCTTCCATCTTCATAGTGTAGGGTACAATGTGTGCCCTGAACATTGAGTAGCGGGCTTATCCAAAATGTTTGCATCTGTCCATGAAAGTACGTTGTGTCACACCCCAGAAGACGGTAATCTTAGCACTTACCACCATGGGAAGTGAAGATCTTGGTGTACACCTTGTCCACATGTGATTAGAGTTGGTTGGTACCCACTTCTTTCTTAAACTGTGGGTGTCATCATTAAAGTGTTATATTAACTGATACACACAACCATACAAATCTTATATATTGATCCTTTATTCAGTGCTGCTGCATGTTTCAGCTGTTTACATCAGCCATGATCAGACAGACATCAGTTCACAAAAAGAGTGAGAAGGGTAGAGTTCTCTCCTAAAAAAACAGTGGAGTGAAATTGTGTAAAATAGTGGTAACTATTATTCTAAAAATGGAATAATACCATTAAAGGCTGTGTTAAACACTTCTTGAGTATAATCCAGTGTGCACAGTAACTGCAGCAGCCTGTTGATGAATCTGTCTACAGCAACCAGCTAGTATGGTTCAGTGATATGTAATACTGCATTGTCATGCACAGGCTGTTAAGGCTTCTTCCAGTACTCATTTGTGCACAAATCCACTTACAGCAACCAGCTAGTACAGTGCAGTGATGTGTAATACTGCATTGTCATGCACAGACTCTTAAGGCTTCTTCCAGTACTCATTTTGTTCTTCTGTTTAATTGTCTTACTTTATGTTATCTTACATTACCTTTTTATGTTTCATCCAATACATTGGATTATACCCAAAAAGTTTCTGATACAGTCTTTAATGTTGCCATTCCATTTTCAGAATAACGCTCATCACTATTTTATACAATTTTACATCGCTGTTGGAAGAAGATGCCTCTCCCCTTTTTAAGCTTCCTGTGAGCTGGTGCCTACCTGTGTCACCCGAAACATGTAGCAGCGTGGAGTAAAGGACCAATATATTAGATCTGTATGGTTGAGTTTGTTGTGGGCCAGGATAGCGTAATCAGTATAGCGACTTGCTACAGACTGGACAGTACAGGGATTGAATCCCGGTGGATGCAAGATTTTCTGCACTTGTCCAGGCTGGCCCTGGTGCCCACCCAGCCTCCTATAGAATGGGTACCTGGTTTATCCCCGGGGTAGAGCGGCTGGGGCGTGGCGTTGACCACCCACCAATATCTAGCGCCGATGATAAAGAGTAGAACTGTGCCTCTGCTCTCCCACTGGGCCTTTGTGGCCTGTTCTGGGGTGAACTTTACCTTGTATCGTTGTGGGTGTCATGAAGAACAAAACAGAAGAATTTTTACAGGTTTGAAGTAAAAGTTTCATTTACAGGCAGTACGTCCATTGTCATCTGATCTACTGTTAGCCCTTGGTTTTGAAGAAAATGATGGAAGAATTACTACAGCTGCAGTCTGTGTATATCCTTCTCGTGTAGCAGATGCCAGAGATACCCTTGCAAGGATGAATATGGCTGACAAGATTCCTGTTGCATCAGGTATTTGTTGGTACATGTGGAACAGAAATCTGTGCACTTACACCCCTCTTCCATTGTTTGCTATTGATTGCCTGGCTTGAGACAAGCCAGTATAAGTCAGTTAATGTAGTGATTATGGTACAGGCTGGACAATCCAGGCTTCATTTCCCAGTAAGGACAGGACAAGAGGTTTTTTTGTTCACTGAAACCTTTTATGTGGTTGTATTAGGTTAGGTCAAGTTTGATTTACTTAGGTTTTTTGTTTTAGGGTAAATAAGGTTATGGTGTTGTGGTATTATTTGTTTATATATCAATTAATTCTGTATTATTTAAGTAATCAGGTTATGCTAGGATGGGTTAATTTGGGTTCAGTTAAAGTATGTTTGTTGGAGTATTTATTTATTTATTTTTATAACAATTTGAATTAAGTAATTAACTGTGTTGGGTTGAGTCAGGAAGTTAGATTTGGTTGGTTTTTGTTTATTTATTTATCTGCTTGTTATTTATTTATCTGTGTGTATATTTAGTTATGTATTTCTGTATGTGTTTTTAATTAATTTAAATTATATAATTTACAATTTGTTTGTTTATTTAATTTGTTTATGTGATGTATTGATTTTTTTATTGTATGATTTTTATTAAGTAGTGAACTTACATAATTTACTTAACAGTTAAATTTGTTTAATTAGTAATTTATTTAGTTAAGTAATTTATTGTCTTTATTAATGTCTTTATTTTGTGATAATTTATGTTATTTATTTAATGCAATTATTTTAATTGAAATAATTTGAGTAAAAGACTTGTTTAACATATTTGTTTTGTTTATTTAATGTATTGAATTGACTAGTTCGATTTATTTCATTGTTTATTTTATATCTTACAGTTATGCAATTGATGTGATTAATTAGTTAATCAAAATGATTAATTATGTTATATATTCTTTCTTTCTTTGTTTTTAAACTAATTAATTTAATGTGAATTAATTTTGTATTAAGTAACTGTTTACTTTTGGTTAGATGATGTTGCATTGGGTTTTGATATGTTAAGTTTGGTTTTGTTAGGTTATGTTTGGTTAAGTAGCACAGGTTAGGTTAGGTGTGGTTTGAAATCTTGTATTTATTAATTTATTTAATGTCCATTTATTTTCCTCTGTTAGTTTCTTTGTTTATTTTTGCAATTTTTTTTTGTTTTTGTTTTTTGTGTGTTTCTTGTTTTATGTTCATTTATGTTTGTTTGTTTGTTTATAGTAATAATAATTAAATTGCTTAATAATTTTTTTGCCCAGTTGCAACTGGTTTCCCAAGTGGTCAGTATTTGCTGGAGACACGTTTAGAAGAAATTAACACAGCTGTCACAAATGGTGCAACTGAGATTGATGTAGTGATTGATCGCAGTTTGGTGCTGTCTCATCAGTGGGAGAAGCTGTACCAAGAGATCCAACAAATGAAAGAAGCATGTGGTTCAAAAGCTCACATGAAGACTATTCTGGCAGTAGGAGAATTAGGTTCATTGACAAATGTATATAAAGCTTCACTGGTGGCGATGATGGCTGGTTCAGATTTCATTAAGACTTCTACAGGTGTGTTCAGTTTCAGCAAATTTATTTAAGGTATAGGGTGGAACTAAAATAACACCACATTTTTTATTTAGGTTATGTGTTCCAAGCATGTCTAGTCACTTTAGAATCTGTGAGGCCATTAGTGCTTGTATGTGGTAGCAGCAAGTTGTTTTGTGGAGGTGAGAGGGAAGCTGGTCAGAGGGAAGCACTGCACACGCGTCACCAGGCGTTTCATGTCTGTTTCAGAAATGTACGCAGTGACTGTAGCTAAGAATGTACTGCGAACAAAGTAAATGTTAATGGCAAGAGATGTGATGTTGAGTGGCTGTTATGAGGTGAACGTATTGTAAACTGTAGCGTGGCAACTGCAGCTATGTGCAGTGTTAGGGGGCTCAGGTAGCATGTAATCTGGTCACTACCGTAAGTTCTGTGACATGCCTGTGAACTGTGTAGTGACTGTAGTGGTGTCGTAAAAATATTATACAGTAATATGGAGGAATTTCAAACTGTAGAGCTACATTTGTGCTGCTGGGTATTAAAGTGCTGTGTATTCACATGTAAACACAACAACTTGATACAGTATCTTTCTTCAGCAGTCTGCAGCTCAGCCATTTGTGAAATTATGTTGTAATGCAAATAAGAGGTTCATCCCTGTTGACACACAGACTCACCATTAGACCCAACCCTGATCCTTGATATCTATCTTAATATTATCCTTTAGTGTGGTTATTGTGGATTAGTGGTGGTGTATATATCTGATGCCTGGTCCCAGATTTACATGAATAGTCTGTTACCAATAATGAATTGTGCAAGTTGTCCTTGCTATTACTTACCAACAACACGCATTGCCAGCTGTCTGTGCTGTTAGTTACCAGCAAGTGGTGCCAGCTCTCTGTGCTGTTACCAGCAAGTGGTGCCAGCTGTCTGTGCTGTTACCAGCAAGTGGTGCCAGCTGTCTACTGTTAGTTACCAACAAGTGGTGCCAGCTGTCTGTGCTGTTAGTTACCAACAAGTTGTGCCAGCTGTCTGTGCTGTTAGTTACCAACAAGTTGTGCCAGCTGTCTGTGCTGTTAGTTACCATCAAGTGGTGCCAGCTGTCTGTGCTGTTAGTTACCAACAAGTGGTGCCAGCTGTCTGTGCTGTTAGTTACTGGCAAGTGGTGCCAGCTGTCTGTGCTGCTAGTTACCAACAAGTGGTGCCAGCTGTCTGTGCTGTTAGTTACCAACAAGTGGTGCCAGCTGTCTGCTGTTAGTTACCAGCAAGTGGTGCCAGCTGTCTGTGCTGTTAGTTACCATCAAGTGGTGCCAGCTGTCTGCTGTTGGTTACCAACAAGTGGTGCCAGCTGTCTGTGCTGTTAGTTACCAACAAGTGGTGCCAGCTGTCTGTGCTGTTAGTTACCAACAAGTGGTGCCAGCTGTCTGTGCTGCTTCACTACTACGTTGAGTGTCTGCTGCTGCAGCTGCTTTGTTAGAAAAAATCTCAGTCTGTACCAGTGGTTTGCCAGCCCTGTTCCAGATGGTCTGTTTCATGAGGCTCTGCTTATTGCATGTCTTTGATTCCTTTTATAGATCTGTGTGCTAATTGTAGATCTTGAGGTAGCAACATCTTATTTGGTAATGTGGATACAGGACAATTCAGCCTTTATCAACTGAATACAAGAAGTTCAAATCACCTGGTACTGAATTCTGATAGCTGGATTTAACTGGTGGTGGAATTGGTATTTGTATTGAAAAGACGTGATATTAGGCACACTGGGCCCACATATGTGCTCTGACTGCATGGTGTATAAAGGTTAATTTCACAGGCACTGTCTAACCAGTAACAATCATTAAGCTTTGTAATGTTCATGCTTATGTAATTCAAAATGTGACCATAATAAGATGTGAAAATAACTTGCATGGTATGTAACCCTTTCCATATTGCAATATATCTGACATACCGATGGCTACTGCTTCTCTTTGGGGTAATTTATTGTGTTGACAGTATGTGTACCTCTGCTTTGCAGTTACAAGTATCTCACATGAATGTTATATCTATACATACTGTGGATATATAAAACAAGGCCTTGTTTTATGCCTTTTTTGCTTGAATGTCCCTTCTGAATGTACACCTCTCTTTAATTTGAGCTGTCTCGTTTTTGGCTTACTGTCTTTTGGCTGGTTTATTTATATTCATTTGAGACGTTTGTTTGTTTGTTTGTTTGTGAGAATATCATTTTTAACTTACGCACCCTTTATCGGAAACAGAACTAGGTCACGAAACAAGGACTTGGTGTACATTTTAAAGAAAGAAATTTAGCTGAATAAATCTTGGTGTACAAAGGGTTAATACTTCATTAATTCTTCATTATAGTGAAACATATTGTCACAGTCATCTTCAGCTTGCAGTCATAAAATGTTCTTATGTTTGCCTGAAACTCTCTTAGGCAAGGAAGCAGTGAATGCCACATTACCAGTAGGGGTTGTTATGTGCCGAGCAATCCGCGACTATTACCAGCGGGTTGGATATAAGGTAATTTTATGATTAGTCATGAAGTAGAACGATATACAGTCGTTATGTTTAATACTTATTTTTCTTGTATTCCCAATCAAAAGTTTCTAAAATGCCTAGATTACCTTCACCATGCCTGTTTGCATGTAACAACTTTATGACCGCTGAAAAGATTTTCATGAAAATTAATGTTAGGACATTTTGTGGCAACATATCAGTATGTGCCAGTTTTTGTTGAAATTAGACAACAAGAATGGCTACTGTACAGTAAAACATAAATGATGAACTGCAGGCATGTAAGGCATAACCACAAATAGGTATCTTGGGATGAAATGTGTGGAAAGGCATGGAGAGGGAATGGTCATTGTTCTTCCCATAAGAATGAATATCTGTTATTAAGAGCAGATGCACTTTAGATCGCATTGTAACACGTCCCATTAGAAGTGGCTGGAGTCACTAGGTTAGCACACATTTGTGTGTGGCTGTGTGTGTGTTTGTGTGTGTATTGCTTCAATTCTATTCAAGCCGTTGTTTCAAAACTGATTGTGTCTGTGCATATATCTCATCATTAAACACACATAATATAAATATTCTGAATATATACAATTTAAGGTTGTCATGGTAAATTGTGGTTTTCTGTGACGTGATGGCATGTAGCTTGGTAAAATTGTTTCCTGGTTAGACCACATAAATGATGGAAATGAAGCTGCACCAGGTCAAAATGCCTAAGCCTTTACAGGAAGAGATGTGGAGAGGATGCAGTAGTAGTAGTAGTAGTAGTAATAGTAGTAGTAACATTGTTCTGGAAGAACTTGCTATCTGTTGCCTCCCTGAAGTTGTGAGCAGCAGGTTTGTTGAAAAGTTCATCTGTATCTACATGGTGCCACATCTTGAAATACTTCTTTTCTAGATATCTTGCATGAAGTTTTGAGGTGACAAAAGTTTTTATTATTTTAGGTTGGCTTCAAACCTGCAGGTGGCATACGTACAGCGAAAGATGCCATTAACTGGCTAATCCTGTTAAAGGAAGAACTGGGAACACCTTGGTTGTATCCAGACCTCTTTCGTATTGGAGCTTCTGGCCTTCTGGCAGATATAGAGAGGCAGTTATACCACTACATCACAGGAAGATATGCTGCACAGCATGAGTTCTCACTGGGTTAACATATTGTGCCTTCCTCTTTTAAGTTTAATTTGTATGATGTTATGAAGGGAGCAAATACATACAAACCTCCACACAATTTCATGGGTTTTCCAGCAAGTGATAAAAGAATTTTAAAGTAATGCCATTTTTTAAATACACCAGATGTATTCTTACAGGAATGAAAGTGCAGTGATGTGGAATTGGTAGAGGGTTACTGTTGGGCGAGAATGCTAACTCTGTTAGTGAGCAGACACTTGTTTTTACTGACCGCATTATGGTGCTTTTTTAGTATGTATGTACATTGTGTGTAAGTAATGTAATTATACCGGGTTTTTTGTATGGGTGGGAACTGGGGTATCTTATGTGCCAGCAGACCGTAATTTTCATACTCAGTGTTGTGACAACCTTAAACATTACTTATTAATACAACTGAAAAGAGAGGCTCCAACACCAGTAGTCACAGTCAAGTGTTTAGTGCCCCTTTTTGTATTCAATAATCTTCAGTTCAAGTATTGACCTATAGCGAGGTCATAGAGACTGAAATTTTTGTGCATTTCTGAAGCTTTGATTTTAATGCCGTCAGAAAACACAAGTGGGTTTAAAAATATTCCCCTTTGCTATAAATGCCTCATTGTGTACAGTAAACTTAGTAGGAACTGGAGGAGCAGTTGTGCACAGTGACTAGGCTGTGGGCTGAATGACTGAGGAATTGTGGTTGGATTCACAGCAGGGCGAAAGATTTTTGTCTACTCCATAGCATGCTAACCAGTTCTGGTGCCCCCTTGGCCTTCTGTTCAGCAAGTACTGGGGCATGATTCCTGGGGGTAAATTGGCCAGACTGAAGCTAACCAACGACTCACTGCCACCTGGTACTGAGGTCAAGAATGGGTAGAGCTATACCTGCATGCCCCCCCGTATGCCTCTGTGGTGTGCACAGGGAAACCCATATCTTTAATATTAATAGGAACTGTGGACAACTAATTGTGTGCTTTTGTAATTAATATATGTCAATAATTCTCACTAGTAGAGTGCATAAACATAATTAGTTTTTTTTATCCGACTATTACCATGGTTTCTGGTGTACATTAAAATCAGGCATTATTGCTAACGTCCAGTCCTTACCTTATCATGTTGCATGACCTTATGATTGGTGACATGTCAAGTTGCACCACTAATGGTACCATTAGTTAATATAGAGAATAAGTCAAACTACTGGTTCATGCTGTACACCACATAAACTTTTAGTAATGACTGAAAGCTTGGGCAGTTGGAAGGAGCAAGCATGACTGCAGCAGTCTTTCTAAAAACATGATTTTGCATTATTCTCTCAGTGCATCATTTTCAGTCCATTTAATATGCACTTTAATACGTTATGTTATTTTGTGTCCTTCATGTTGTGGTACCAAAATGTAGAATGAGTTGTGGATCTAAAGGTACAAATGTATAAATACTCGGTGAAAAACAACATTCATGTTCCATGAATAGAGGTCAACACAGAATGATCTGCATCTATAAATGTGTTTAACTAATTAACCTGCCAGTGACTCACAGCATGCCAACAAAAATACATTTAGTGCAAACAGGTATATTGTGCATGGCCTCTTACAAGTGCTTATATTTTTTATTGAATGAAGATTGCTTTTTTAAAGACATTGTTTATTATGTAAAGATCCATGACATTACACGTAACAAAACAATTTGTATGAACTCTTGATAGTCAACAGTACTTGTTGCGGCACTTACGGCAGAGTCCTCGTCCAGTATAACAAATTACTTTTTTGATACAAGTTTTGACTGCAAGGTAAAAGTGTTACTAAGCTTGGATGATCGTGGTTCTTATGCCTATCAGGAAAACCACAATTCTAGTGTGGCAGGTTGTAGGAATATCCGTACTTCATACAATGCTATGTCTTAAGTGTGGATTGACTGCACCTTGAATGCTTCAGCCCTGTACACCTAGACCTCATTTTCTGCACCTGTTGTTATGCTGAAAAAGTGGGTGAAAAAGAAAAGGCGTAAATAAATAATGATATTGCATACGCATAATAGAACGGAGGTAGTCAAAGAAATTCTGCGGGTGTAAATTAAGAGTTGTGTATTCGCAAAGGGTAAAGTGAAAAAGCATAAAACAGGGGCTACCTGTATATAGTAACATTTGTGACACCTCTGTCTCTCATACACACAACCACATGAATGTCCGTTTTTATGCAGAGATGACGTTCTTCATACGATGTTCTTAACGGTTTTAACACATTCACTGCCATAGTCGATCTTAGTTGATTTAATAATTCATGCTTAAAATTGCCATTGTCAACCTTAGTCGATCTAATTTTTCAATCGTGCTCTTTCAGCTTAAATCAGCTGACCTGGCGGGAAACTTGTACAGCAGCTTCAGTATATCTAGCTAACGTTATCTTTATCTTTTTTGTAGCTTATTGTGCTTACATTGCGATATAATGAACCGTGTTTATCCTTATGTTCAGAGGGACATTGGGCTGTCTGTGGCTACAGTCTATAAAGAAGTTTTGATACATGAAGTCATGTATGTGTGATAGTTTATACTTCTCAGTGCAACATGGAATCTAGGGAAAGAAAACAATTGGATTTAGAACTGAAGAAGAATTAACTGATGCGGTGAATGAAATTGTGAATGTACGTGATTCAGATACAGATAATATTCCCGAATTTTCAAGTAGTGAAGAGAGTGAATCTGAAAGTGCCAATGAGATTGATAATGAGAGTAAAATTTCAATACTGGGCCCTAGCCGCAGACAGATATTACCCCAACTACAGGGTTTTCTAAAAACGATCTTCAACCAAGAATACCTCTGTTCATAGGCAATCTGGGCGTGCAATTTTCAGTTGAAACTGAAGAAGATGTGATGAGTTATTTTGACCATTATATTCCTCCAGAACTCCTTGAAATAGTAGTTGACCAGACAAATTTATATGCACAACAACAGATCGCGAAAATGCCTCGCCCCGTTACAAAACATGCAAGTAGTGAAGAATGGAAACCAGTAGCAGTAATTGAAATGAAAAAAATCAGTGTGTGTGTGGTTTTTTTTTTTTCTCTCTCCTGGTAACTGGTAAAGTGCGAAAATTAAAATTAGAATTGTACTGGTCAACGAGAGAAATTTTCAGACTCCAATATTTCCACAAACAATGTCTAGGAACAGATTTCAACTTATCCAAAGATACCTTCAATTCAATGACAATAATGCAGCAGAAACAAACGAAAATCGTGTGTACAAAATCCGTACAATTTTAGGCATTGTCGTAAATAATTTCAGAACTAATTATATACCAGATAGGGACATTTCTCTTGATGAAGGTATGCTTGGCTGGCGGGGTCATTTGCGATTTCGTGTGTGTAACCCAGGCAAGATTACAATTTACGGCTTACTACCCATTCAGTCGTAAAACTGTCAAGTGCCGTAAAAAAGTATTTTCTATCTTCTCCAATGTTGCCTTTTCAAAGAATAATCCTAATTCCCGCAAATAATGCCTAGATTTCATATCAGATATCACAGAAAATCTGATACATAAGTTGCTGTATCATCTCCGTCATCTGACGAGTCGCATGGCTCGAGTAGAACACCTACACCTACTCCAACAAAATCTGCCCCCAAAAATGGCCCCCCTGGCAGGCTTGATGGAAAACTAAATAACCACAAAATGGCCCATATTCCACCCACAAAAAATGATAAAACTCCAACACGAAAATGGCGATTGCGCGTGCAAAAAAATATCAAGAAAGAAACTAGATTTCTCTGTGCTCAGTGTGGTGTTCCTCTGCATCCAGAAGGCTGCTACACACAATATAGCACGCTGAAACTTTACTGAATGTAAGTTCTAAATTTTAAGTCTTTATCTCACATGGCTTTCGTGGAATTATTATTTTTTTTATAGAAATCATGAAAGAAGGGCTGTGAACGCTTTAAATGGCTGGCACTTTAATGCCCCTGGGTATTTAAATAGCTTATAGGGAATGTGTCAACATATTGTCGAATCGTGAGTTGAGTTGACATCGGTCATGAATCAGCGGGTGTCAATAATGTTCCTACACAGAGTCAATCCCAAGAAGAACATAATCTGATCAAGAGGGACCGTAAAAATCCTTGTATGTGGTATCAGGAGTATTGCATTAACGCAATCACTTTGATTTCAATAGGTCGAACCGACACTCCATTATCATGACCCATGCCATTCAATCTGTCATTTGAAGTTCTATAAGCTTTGGTGGATCGCGAAGAACCAGTAATCCATGGCCAAGTGTACGATTCGTGGGCACGTGTGTGAGCCACAGATGTGTGAACAGTTGGTTGGCGAGTGCGCGTGACGAGGTGTGCGGATTGGAAAGTGAAGTTGTGAAAATAGTAACTAAAAATTTTTCGCAGAATGCACACAGATCGAGTTGTAACAGTCGTGCAGGATGAAGAAAATCGAGTGGTAACTGTTGTGCAGGACGAAGAAAGTTTAATTACAGAATTGTGTAATTTGATGCAGAACATCTCTGTGAAGGCAATAGAAAGGGATAATGTGTTCAAAATTGGACTGTCAGGTTATTATTTTCAGATATGTCATTCAGTATTTTGGAATTCATATGTATCGTAATGGCCCATTTTAATTTTGCATTGTAATATTATCCTGTTCTCAGGTGGATCACTCACAAAGTTTTTATCTATTGGATTACCGAAACTTGATACTGACTGGTCGAAATGGATATTTTTCTTTTGTGACGAAAGAGTTGTACCATTTGAGAGTGCAGATTCAACGTACGGAATATACAGGAATGCTTTAATAGAAGTTCTGCAATTATCTGAAAAGCAGTTTGTGAAGATAGATCCCCATTTACCAGGTAGGACTTGCGTGTAAATTGACATTTCCTTTCAAGATACCCTGTAAAATGCAGTGCACCCTAGATCATTTATTATGTATCTAAAGATGATATAATACAGATCTAGCAACTATCAATTTCAAGATATTCTTATGGTACATAAACGATTATTATGCTAATTCCGACACATACGTTAGTGGCGAGCCCCAGAAACTTTAATGATGTGGTTATTTTTATCGTGTATGTTTCGTATATTAAATTTGTAGACCTGTGTATTAGGTGAGTGGTTTTGGAATAGTATTTTTAGTGGTTAAAGATCAGTTCCCAAGTTTATGATGCTGTTTTTGTTGCTGTTGGTGACTTTGCAGTATGCTGCTACTTTATAACTAACTGTGACTTAGTGTGTTTTATTTACACATCTTACATAACCTGAGCACCCCCAGAATATAGAATAAAGTGACATTGTGTGCTTATGTTGTTCTTGCGCTGAAATGTAGCAACAGTTCCAGTAATGAGTTGTGGCATTTTGTTATACATAGCAGAACCCAAACTGCAATACTGACCTAATGTATTAGAGGCTAAACTATAATTTTTCTGTGTTTTAGAGCAAGCATATCATAGTGCACTTGCTGCCATGTTCTGTAGGTTGACCTTTTCATACTTAAGTGGTGTAAAAGTACAATATATTCAGTATTACAGAGTTACTGATGTATTTAGACTTTGTAAAGGATATTGCTAGTTCTCACCCTTACATTCCACAGAGAGTATTTTCTACTACCTCCCAGCTTATTGTACAGCAGGTGATGTCACTGCTTCATAGTGACTGATGATGTTGCCTGTCCTGCAGTGATAGAAAATAGTGTTTAGTCACTTTCAAAAAGATGAAAAATCTCTGTTTTATTTTAGAATTTTGTTGGCAGCTGTTACTTTCTTGTGTTTAAGTTAAGCGTAATTTTGTAACTTATCGTTACTTCGTTGTACTAAATGTAAACTTAGCAGGTCCACTGTGACATTGCATAACAAAGTGAGCTATTTAAGTCTTAAACTTTACTCTTACTTCTTTCTGTCAGATCATAACTTCGAGAATTTTCAGAGTTGGTGCATGTGTATGCTCGCTAGTTAACTTAAAGAAAAGTGTTAAAGTGTTATGTTCATTTTGAATTTCCCTAAACATGTGACTACTATTATGGTAAATGCAGAGGATTTACAGGGATATGTGTAAATATACTATATACTGAAATGTTTAGAAACTGGGGGAAGTTTTATGTTCTTGAGGAAGATGATGCAGTTGATATGTAATTTAGTGAACTTTGTTTAACATACTTTTATTCAAGGACTTTTGAGTTTTGTGGCAACTGCAACACTGAATATCTAGTGAAAGTAAAGTTCACTCTAGAACAGGCCATGAAGGCCCAGAGGGGGTGTAGGGGTATAGCTTTACTCTTTCTTTAACCTTGGTGTTAAATGGTGGTGGGTGGTCAATGTGATGCCCCAGCTGCTTTACCCCTGGGAAAAAAATGGGGTATCCATTGTACAGGAGGCTTGGGGCCCAGGGCAGGTGTGGACGGGTGTGGAAAATCTTGCCTCACTGACATTTGAAACACGACTGTCCAGCCCATAACAAGTCACTAAACCATCTATGCTTTTGCAGCCCACACTTCATATACAGTGTAGTTCTTTACTGGGAAAGCAAGTGAGGTGTTTTGACTGGAAATATTGAAGTGGCTTACTGAGAGGGTGATTAACCTTTACAGCCCTTGCGTCCTACCGTCTAGGACGCTAACCTCCAAACGTTGCATTTAATGTATTTATTCAACAAATATAACAAATATAGTTACTGAATATTTTAAACACGGTATATA
>Ga0123355_10007708_pt1 | contig 16173 bp, 10 predicted proteins | sample TergutEmb28metaG_3_FD_89872 | JGI IMG/M metagenome (GOLD analysis project Ga0123355, IMG submission 89872) | Embiratermes neotenicus P1 segment gut microbial communities from Petit-Saut dam, French Guiana - Emb289 P1 | ecosystem: Host-associated > Arthropoda: Insects > Digestive system > Gut ...
AAGATTTACGCACTGCTTTTACACATGCGTTGAACTCAGATAAATCGTGTGTTAGGTGGCCGCTTGCGTCGCGGACATGTAGATGAACCATAGATGCGCCTGCTTTTGCGCAGCCAATGATTTCTTGTGCCAATAGCTGCGGGTTGATGCTGTGCGGTGTTGCTGATACGGGGGCTACAGATATTATTACTTTATTGCCAGACAGTACAACAATCATGGGTAAACTCATGCCTCCTTCAACCGGTTTTGATACTTTTGGTAAAGGCTTGTTATGCCAGCCTCTCGAACAGGTTATACAGTAGCATATCATCCCCAACATTGCCCGGAAGTATGATATACCCCATCCCCGGAAAGCGGCTTTCTTCCCCCAGCCGCCATACCGGCACACCGGCCGCGGCTTGGCCTATAATCTCGGCCCGGCGTATTTTTAGCCCTTCTATGGCTACATCGCTTGAAGTGATTCCGCCCTTGGCCATTACGAAGCGCGGCATAACCTCTAGCATTGATACCGCCTTGGCCAGGCCCCTGGATATCTTAACGGCTAGTTTTAGCTCATCTTCTGGGTTGCCGGTTTCTACATCTACACGCTGGCGTGAGGTGCTAAGTACTACGTTTTTACGTGCCTTAAGTGCAATGGTGCATATGCGGGAGGCTTGCAAAATCTCGGCTTCGAAGTTTTCGTCACTGGCCAGTGCGGTACGCTGGTCAAAGTTTACGAAGGTGACACCGGGGAAATTTGCCAGGTTGGCAAGCTGTTCGGTGGTTTTGTGTGTGTGGCTACCGGCTACTATTAGCCCGCCATTTTGGTTGCCGTTTCGTATTATCTCGTCTGCTTCTAAGAAGGGGCGGAAGTTTACGCCGCTTAGGGCATTAATAAACGGCGCGGCTGTACGGAACAAAAATGTCTTACCTGCCGCCATTGCTTCCCATAGTGCTGTGCACAGGTTATCCAGGTGGCTTTGATATAGCGCGTTTACTACTACTTTTTCGAAACCTGTAAGGCTCATAAGTTTTGTGTATATGGCTTTTGGGTCGCACATCATCTCTAGGCTAATCTCTGCTACTTCGTGTGCCGGTACCCGGCCCATTGTTTTTTCTTCTACCCAGTGGGTTAGGCGGCTACTGCTGTAACCGAAGGTTTTATCCCTGGCAAACTCTGTTTCCCCAGCCAGGGCCATATTATCGCCATAAGCTACATAGTGCATCCCCTCAACGGTATACCGCCCCCCGCCTGGGAAGAACGGGCATATAATCTCCCCGTCAAAGGAGGGGTGCCCTTCTGCTTCCAGGGTTTCTTTCAAGGTGGCTGTCTCAAGCGGCCAATGCCCCCGGAGTGTAGAGTCGCTACGGCTTATAAGTAAGAAGGGAACTTTCGCATCACTAGAAGCAGACATCAGCCGCTTGGCTATGTCTTTGTGAACATTCTGCGTCTTTTCGGCAGAGAAGCTACGGCTGTTGGTTAGTATGAACACAACACGGCTGTTTCCTGTAAATGCGTGTTCGCACGTACCAGGGAACCAATCCATATACACGGGCGCGCCGTGCATGGTTTGGGTGCCGGTTGGGTCGTCGTCCAACACTATAATCTTCCCAGGGAAAGAGGGAGGTTTTGTGCCTGCGGGCTTTGGCTCTGGGTACTGTTCCATTGTTTTTGATAGGAGTCTCAACTTGTTCACATTCTCTCCGGGTACTATTTTACAAGCCGTTCAAGGCATAGCCTGGGGCTGGAATATACCGGTATTCCGGCGGTTTCTTGTAGTTTTTCTTCCATGCGCATCATGCTGGCCTGGGCCAGTACAAAGCAGTCTACGCCTTTTATGCCCGCTACTGTGCGCTTTATTATTTCGTCATGTTCGGCCAGGTTACCGGCCACCAGTGCCTCGAATGCACCTTGGGCTAGGGCGTTTACTACCTCTACCTGCTTACCGGCTTTTTTTGCCTTGTTGTTTATGAGACGCATTGTGGGTTCTAGGGTCGTGTTTAGAGTGGCTACTACCGCGATTTTCTTGTGATTTTGTACGGCGGTTTCGGCCATTGCTTCGTCTATGCGTATTATGGGTGTTTGGATATTTTGCGCGTACTCGTCTGCTATGTCGCCTACAGATGAACAGGTGTTAAGTATTATGTCTGCACACATCATATCGGCGGCCTTGTAGAGCCCTTCCATTTTGTTTTTAACGGAAGCTGTGATTTCACCAGCCTGTATGCATTCACCTATGATAGAGTCGTCTATTATGCTTATTTGCTTGAAAGGGTATTGGCTTATTAGGTTGTATAGTGGCTCTTGTAGCCCTTTGCCGGTGTATATTGCCGCTATTGTTTTCATCATGCACCGCCTTATATATTTGGGGAAGTAGATATTTTTAGTGTCCAGGCGTGGTGGCCTTTTGTGCTTTGGGGTAATTGTACTACTAGGCCGCTGGCTGTACGTTCGTAGTTTAGCGGAGTATTATGGCCTAGAAGCTCTACTTTTTGGATATTTGGTATGTTTTCTGGTGTTATGCTATTTACTAAGAATTTACCGTCTGGAGGTAAGCCAAGGGCTATGGCATATACTGCGTCATTTTTAGCGGTAAAGCGGAAGTCTTTGTGTGTAAACTCCCTTTGGCGTGCGTCTGTGGACTCTAGCCCTTGTTTGGTTTGGGCCTCTATTTGGGTGATGTCGTAGTTAGAGTCACCAGCACTTCCCACGCCCTCCATTGCTACTAGCCATGGGCGGGTTTCGTAGATTGCTTCACCGTTTACGGCTAACCAATCCCCTATGGCGTATAGTTCTTTTTTTGCGTCTTGATGGAAACTGCCGTCTGCGTATGGGCCTACGTTTAATAGTAGAGTGCCGTTTTTGGCCACTATATCGCATAGCTGGTGTATTACAGATTTTGCGGGCCTGTACTTAGGCTCTTGCACGATACACCAAGTTACATTGTCTTCAAGCCTATCGTCTGTTTGCCAGAAAAATGGCTTGGCGTTTGAGAAATGCCCGCGCTCTATGTCTAGTACGCCTACATGCTCTGGTATGTCTTCTTGCTTGTAGGTGATTATACCGTTTGGAACGGTTTTGTAGTAATGTTCTGCCATTTGGTAGCGGAAATTTTCTTCTATTATATTCGTGCGGCTATCGAAGTATAGTGCATCTGGCTGGTAGGATTCTACTACTTCCTTTACTTTGTCCAGCCAGTTTTGACAGAATTTTTCGTCTGGAAGGCGGTAGGGGATGTAGCGGTTGGTTTCTAGTGGTAGGCATGGGCCGTAGAATTTTTCGTTGACGGGGTTGTATACATCGGCTTCGGCATCTGTGCTCATAAACCAGCCCCATAACCACTGGTGGTGGAAGGTGCTTAGCACTTTTATTCCGTTTTGGCGCAGGGCCGCGGCTACTTCGCCGGTTACATCGCGTTTTGGGCCGTAGTTTGCACTGTTAACGGGGTTTACTTTGCTGGCCCACATAGAAAAATTGTCTGCATGTTCTGTTACCGGGCCTGCGTAGCGTGCACCGGCGCGCTTAACAAGCGCGGCCCATTCGTGCGGGTCAAAAGCGGCACCGGTCATGCCGTCATAAAAATCTTTGTAACCGAAATCCTTTAACTTACCGTATTTTTCTACATGCCAGGCGTGTTGGCTTAGGCCCCTTGCGTACATGTTTCTGGAATACCATTCGTTCTGACACGCCGGTACGCTGTACGGCCCCCAGTGGAAGAACATCCCAAACTTAGCATCATGAAACCACTTAGGTGCCTGGCGGTGCAGTGCTTGCCAATTAATTTTTGCCATTATATTTCCCCTCCGCTACTTGGCGTATTACTGCTACGGAAAATACTTGGGGTAGTACCCCAGTGTTTCTTGAATATTTTCGCAAAATAAAAATAGTCTCGATATCCGGTTTCCGCGGCTACGTCTGCTATGGATAGGGCGGTATTGCGCAGTAGTTCGGAGGCTTTGTCCATACGTATCCGCATTAGGAAGTTGTTTATTGTTTCCCCTGTTTCATGCCTAAAAAGTTGGCCTGCGTAGTTGTAGTTTATGTGGCAAAGGTCTGCCAGCTCTTGCACAGATAGGTCTTTGGTGTAGTTTTGGTGGATATAGTCCAGCATCTTGTCTACCATTTCGTTGCCGGTGTGGTAGCTACGTAGGCTATAGTTATTGGTGCCATTGTTGGATAGTATAGATGCGGCTTTTTCTAGATATTCGTAGAGTTCGGTCTTGGAATAGGGCTTTAGGCAGTAGCCTACCGCGTTATAAAATATGGCTTTTTGTGCGTAGGCGAACTCTGCATTATTGCTTGTGACTATTATTAGGGTTGGAAGATTTTCTTCTGCCGCCGCCTGCAAAAGTTCTAGCCCGCTTATACCTTGTAGGTTTATTTCTACCAGTGCAAGATGAGGCCGCTCGCGGCGTAGTAGCCCTAAGCCGCTTGTGCCGTCTGGGGCTTCGCTTATGGTTTCGAACAGCGGGTGGTCTTGCAGTGTTTGTTTTAGGCTGTTAATGGCGAGTTGTGAGCCATCTATAATCGCCATCTTGTACATGATGGCCTCCTTAGCAATTCGTATTATATATTTTGTGATTTGTTGCGGGTATATATTTTTTGTGCAAAAGTATGTGCATTTGTTAGAAATTTCACTGATTGTTAGAGGATTTTGCTATATCCGCCTTTGTTGCATCAAACATTGCGTTAATATTTGCTGGTGAAATATTGGGTAATATGGCCTCGTGGCTGGGGGATACAATAAGCCCGGTTGGGAAAATACTGCGTAGCCGATATACCTGGGCCACAATTTCTTCCGGGGTGCCGTTTACCAGCAAGTGCTGTGTGTCTACCCCGCCGCAGAAAGATACACGCTTGCCATACCGGTCTTTAAGGGCTTCAGGCTCCATGCCGGTGGCTAGGGCTTGTATGGGGTGTATGGCATCTACACCGGCATCTATCAAGTCGTCTACTATTTCTGATATTGCGCCGCAGGAGTGATAGATTACTTTTATGCCATAGCTATGGGCCTGGGCTACCAGCTCTTTACAGCCGGGGATAATAAAGCGGCGAACCATATCCGCAGACAGCATTAACCCGTGCTGGCTACCTATATCATTGCCAATTAGCACCGCATGCACCATGCCCTTCGTGGCTTCGTAGAATATCTCGTTGGCTTTTAAATAGAAATCTAGGATTTTGCGGTTTACAGCTTCGTAGATTTCTGGGTTGGTTATCATGTTCATGAGGGCCGTTTCCATACCAAAGGAGGCGCATGTGTCTTGGAAGTGCGCGCTCCATAGCACGCCTAGCACGGCCTTGTCTTTGGGGGCGGCTTGGGCCATGCTTCGGCACTTGGCTGGGTCTATGCCTTTAGCTGGGTCTGGCCAGTTGAAGTGGGCTAGGTCTTCGATGCTTTCAGCGTCTTTGAAGCAACCATCTGATGTTAGAGTGCGTTCATGAGAGTCTACATCGCCTTTGCCGTACCAGTCGAAGGCGGCATAGATTGCGGTTGCGCCTTCGTTGTTGTATGGGATTTCTATTGTGTGGAAGTCGTCCCCTAATTTGGCTTTTAGCTGGTGTATGTTGTCTACGCCGAAGTAATCGTATAGTGCCTGGTGGGATGCTGCGTCTGGCATACCCAGCCATATGGCTGGGCGATCTACCGGTTGGCGGTTTATGGTGGCTTTGAAGCGTTCTAGGCCGGTCATGTTATCAACTCCATTCGCATTATGCATAAATTTCTACCCGGGAAAGTATGCCTATTGGGCGCAGTAGGTATCTGTCGCACCACTCGTCGCCCTCTGTGCGGAAGCTGTCTGGGCCATACCACATATACTCGCTGTTGGCGTTGTGCAAATTGCCGAAGCCGTTGTAGCGGTTGCCCAATAATACTATTTCCAGCTTGTGGCGGCCCTGGGGTAGATTTTCTATTTTTAGGGCGTGGGGGGCGTAGGCGGCTATGCCCTTTTCTTCGCCATTTACTAAAAAAACCAATGCCGCGCCTGCATAGTGGGGTACTTGTATAATCGCATCCCCAGCGTTTTCCATATCAAAGTGCATGTGATAATGGATGTTGCCTGTGTAAAAAGGCAGGCCCTGGCGTGAAATATCGCCAAATTCTATGGTTTGTGGCCGGGTGGTAAGGGCGTTTAAGTCACCTGTCACGCCAAAGTCACCCAAGATATATAGGATTTCTAGGTTGGCCCTTGCTGTGAATGGGATACGAATCAAAAGCTCGTTACAGTCTTTTTTTAGGGCGGGTAGCGGTATGGTGTGGATGGCTTTGTCTACATACCAGCCGCTTGCCGGTTGGGTTATATGTTCACCGTTTAGGAAAATGGTGGCCTCTTGGCTACGTTCTATGGCTAGTTTGCAGTTTGTTAGCTCTAGCTCAGAATTGAAGGTGTATCTTAACTCTACCATGTGGCGGGCCGGTTCCTGGGTAAGCCGCCAGGGCTGGACTATTTTGTCTTGGCGGCGGGGTATGCCTAATTTTGACCTTAGGGCATTGTCTATGCGCAGTATTTCATCTGGGGGTTGCCATGCTGTGTTATTTATGTTGTCGCTTTCTATTTCGTATACGCGCCAGCTTGGCCTGTCTAGTAGTAGTGCGGTGGGTTCGGCCAGTGTATAACCTTCTGGCCGGAAAATTGTAATGGGTGTGTTGGCCAGAAGCGGGTCTTGCTTGGCTAGGTTTAGGCAGTTGCATACGCTATGTGGCCCGTTTACACATGTTTCCGGTGATGGGGATGCCGCTTCCAGGTGTAGCAGTAGGCTATCCTGGGCGTAGAATGCCAGGTTAAAGTGGGTGTATCCGTCTTTCCTGTTGTGGCAGATAACCTGGCCTGTGCGGCCTGTCATGGCATCGTACTGGGTAAGCCGCCACTGGCCTTTAATGCGGACTTGGTACCTCTCTGGCTTGCCAATGCGGTTATTGCGACGTTTTACGTGGCTGATAAACAGCCAACGGCCTGTGCCGTCTTCGCGCATGTTGTAGAACAGGTTGTCGGAAGGCTTGCCCATGTTTGTTTTAATTTCCAGTACACGGCATGGCTGTAGTGCTTCTAATATATCCCGCCTGGTGGTGGGTACATACTCTGCTTTTTTTGCCAGCTCTGCTACCCTGTTTGAGGGCATTGCGTCTATATGGGTTGGGATTTTACCGGTAAATAATAGCCTACCCCCAGCCTTTACAAAGGCTTCCAGCCTGTCTACTGTTGTGGCGCGTAGGGTTTTGCAGTCTGGCACTAGGATGGTGTCATACTCCATTTGGCCAACGGTAAGCGGTGCGCCTAGGCTTAGGGATTGTGCAGGTAGCAGGGATTCAGAAATAAAATGGAAGTCCATCAGCCCATATAGTAGCCACTGTAATAGGTTTTCGAAATTTTCCTCACGGCCATCTCGTTCGGCGGAGGTTTGGTTGTTTGGGCCGTAGTGTATCCAGTAGCTTTCTATTGGGTGGATAACGCCTAGTTTGCAGTGGGCTTTGCCTCGGGTTAGGGCTAGGGCTACCCGGCCAAAATAATCCTCTACATACGACATATACTGCCACCATGGCGACTGATAACCTATGGACGCGGGCCAATCGCGCTTAGACTCGCCTTCCATGGACATAAATTGCAGGTGTAGGTTGCGGACGGTTACGCCAAGTGCCATCTGCCAATCCCCTTGCAGTTTGTAGGTTTTGAAGTCTGCATCCCATTCTGTAACGCCATAAAGCTCGCTTATAACGCCTTCGCGGCCATCTTGGGCGGCTACGCTTGCGGCTTGCTTTATTGTAGAAAGCTCTAGTTGGCCAACTAGCACATCTACGCCGGGAAGCTGGAAAGCACGGTAGTGGCGCATAGCTTCGCCCACTGCCAGCGTCTGGCCCAAAAGTAGCCTCTCGGACATAAGATGCCCGGTGGAAAGTATGCCGTGTTTTTCGCACCACTGGCCGATTGTGTCCATGAACGCCACAGCAAAACGCTCTGTGGCATGGTCATGGAAGCGGTAGCGTGCACGGGATATTTGGCCGTTTGGTAGTTGCCAAAACAGCTCTGGTATAAAATCTAGTATGCACTCGTTATAGGTTTGGAAATATGTTTCGTGAAAGTCGTCTGTCCAGGGGATGCTGGCGTTTGTAGATTCTTCCGCGAAGGTTAGAGGGCGCTTTGCTTGCATCTGGGGCTCGTCTGTAAATATGGCGGGGATGGTATTGCCAAAATGCTCCCCTACGGCTTGGTGGTACTTTTCGTGGGTTAGTTCAATAAAGCGCTCTACGGCTTTCTTGTTTAGAGTGTCCAGGTAGGTTTGGCCGTTGTACCATGGGCTTTCTTCTGCCAGGCGCACGTAGGCATGCCAGATATTGCCCTTTGCGTGTTGGTCTGTGGTTTCGTAGTGGGTTAGATAACCGCCTTCAAGTGTGATTTTATAGCTTGCGACATAGTAGCCCTGTGGTTTTTGGTTGGCGGCGTATTGAGTATCGTATTCGGCTTTGCTTTGGCATAGGCATGGCTCGGGCTTGTTGGTTAGTAACAGATAACGCGCCCTGTAGGCTATATCTTCTGTTACCATGCCACCGGCGGCTCCAGATGGGTACCTATCCTCATCGTATAGCCAGGTTAGCATGTTGCGTTTTTTGCACTCGGCCTCTGACAGCTTTACCAGTCGCATGAATTCTTCGCCCATGTATGGGGTTTCTAGACCTGTGCGGGCGTGAATCATCACACCGCCTAGGCCCATTTTGCTAAACTGTGCGATTTGCTCGCATACTAATTCGTCTGTGATTTTTGTGTTCCAACTCCAGAAGGGTACGCCCCGGTACTGGGCGGGTGGGGATTTGAATAGGGCTTGGGATAGTGGTTCGTTTTTATGCGGATATAGCATGAATATCATCCTTTGCTTGTGCCTACTTGTATGAGATAACCGTGGCGGTTTTTGGCTCTAGGGTTAGGGTTTTGCTTACATCCTTGCCGGATAGTAAATCTGTGCCGGGGGCGGGTAGGTTTACTGTAGCCGGTGCCACCCCCCAGTTTAGCCAGAAACCTAGCTTTTTATCGCCGCCTGAACGTAGGTGATATTCTACGTCTTGTGGTAGGCGGTTTACGGGGATGCTGGCTTTCTCCATGGCTTTTGTGGCTATAGCTATATTGCCTTCGTGTTCCAGCCTGGCACCTACGTATATGGCAGTGCCTTTGCCGTATTGGTTTATGGTTATGGCGGGGGTATTTGCGTAGAAATCTTGTGTGTAGCTGGCCAAGGATTGGGCGGTGTCGGGTGTTAGAATTTCTGCATAGTCATTCACTTTGTAGGTGGTATCGCCAAGGTTTACGGCATTGGTTTGGGATGGGTATAGGGTGTCTATTTCGTCTGCCCTTAGCCCGAACACTTTTGCTAACCCATCGCCTGGGAAACCGCCCAGCCAACACAGGGTGTTTTCGTTGACCCAGCCGGTGAAGTATGTGGCCAGTACTGTGCCGCCGTTTTTTACATAGTTTTCTAACCGCGAAGCGAAGTTTGGCTTTAGCATGTACATCATGGGTACCACAACAAGCTTGTAATCTTCCCAGTTAGAAAGCGGGGAGATTATATTGGTTTCCGCACCCAGTTGCTGGAGGGCGGTATACCAATGGCGGCAGGTTAGCTCATAATTTTTGGTATTGTCAGACAGCACTTTTGCGTCTTTTATTGCCCAGCGGTTATCCCAGTCAAATAATAATGCCGCCTGGGCAGGTATGGTTAAGCCAACTACGTCTGATATTTTTTCCATCACGCCGCTTAGTTCTTTTACATCTTGGAATGCGCGGGTATCTGTACGGCCAGAATGGGTAAGCACCGCGCCGTGATACTGCTCGAAACTGCCGCGCCCGGCCCGCCACTGGAAGTACTGCACAGAATCTGCCCCGCAGGCTATAGCCTGTATGGCAGAAAGCAAGTGCGTACCAGGTTTTTTTGCACGGTTATAGGGATGCCAGTTTACGAAGCTTGGCACGCTTTCCATTAGCATGAATGGGGTTTTGGGTTTTAGCCCACGCATTACCCCATGGTCGAAGGATGGGTCCATGGCGGTTTCGAACATGGTTTCTTTGTCGTTTTCCCAGTGGGGATAGCTATCCCAGCTTACTATGTCTATTGGCTCGTGGAACTTGTGATAATCTAGGCCGGGGTATAGGTGCATGAAGTTATTGGTCTGGGGTATGTGTGGCGTAATCTCCCGCAGGATTGCGGATTCGAACTTTACATAATCTGTCATGCTCCAGGTGGTGAAGCGTTTCCAGTCTAGGTTAAGGCCATGGATTGTGGTTTCGCCGTTGCGCCATGGGGGTTCTACTTGTTCGAAGTTATTGTAGGTATGGCTCCAGAATGTGGTCCACCACTGTTTGTTTAGGGTTTGGATATCGCCGTATCTGTCTTTTAGGAAGGTCGTGAAGCGTGCACGGCAGTATTCGCACCAGCACTCGCCGCCTATTTCGTTGTTGATATGCCATAGCAGTACTGCCGGATGGTTGCCAAACTCATGGGCTATGGCGCGTATTATGATTTCAGCCCTTTGGCGGAACGCCGGGGCAGACGGGCAGAAGTTATGCCTAACGCCATGGTGGTTGCGTACGCCTGTGGCGGCTACACGCATGGCTTCCGGGTATTTTTGGTCTAGCCAGGCGGGCCTTGCGGCTGTGGGGGTGGCTAGGATTGTGTATATGCCTTGGTTGTATAAATTATCTATTATTTGCCTTAGCCACTGGAAGTTGAATTGCCCCTCTGTAGGCTCTAGGGTTGACCAGGAGAATACGCCTAGGGTTGCGGTGTTCATACCGGCTTCTTTCATTAGGCGGATATCTTCTTCCAGGATTTTTGGCTCGTCTAGCCATTGTTCGGGGTTATAATCACAGCCATGAATTAGCTTTGGCAGCTTTGCAAATAAGGGTTTGGGCATGCTTATGCCTCCTTCCATAGTACTTTTACGTCACGGGGGGCTATTTCTAGGCGGCCTGTTACTTCGCAGTCATTTAATAGGTCTTTTGCCGTATCGCTTCCTAGGTCAATGGTTGCGGTTGTGGCATTATTGTTTATTGCGAATATTGTGCGGCCTTTTTCGCCTAAACGCTGGGTTACTTCTATGCCGGTGTCGGCTTTGTATGGCGGGGTGATTTGTTTTTGGCTTAGTATCATGTTTGTAAGGGCTGTTAGAAATTGGTCGTCTGCCTTGGTGCCAACGTAAAATGCCCGGCCTTTGCCGTATTGGTTAACCGTTACTACGGGTTTGCCGGCATAAAAGTCACGCCCGTATGTGGCCAGTGCTTCTGCGCCGCGCAGGTGGATAACATCACATAGGAATGAGCATTTATACTCGCCGTTTAAGAAGTGGCTGGCCTGGGGTGTTGGTATCATCGTATTTTGTTCGTCTGTGAAAAGCGCGTCTGTTTCTTCTACCCATATGCCTAGTACTTCTTTTAGAGGGCCTGGGTATTCGCCAAAGATACTGCGGTCGCTTTCGTCTACCATGCCGGTCATGGTGGTGGCTATGAAGTAACCGCCATTTTCTACAAACTTGGTTATGCGCTCTGCCACGCCGGGTTTAAGCATGTATAGCATGGGCGCTAATACTACGTCGTATTCAGATAAATCCCTATGCACGTTAAGCACATCTACCGCTATATTGGCTTCGTGGAAGGGCTTGTACATATGGTATGCGAACTTTAGATAGTCCAGGTCTTTAGACGGCCCGCTAGAAAGCTCTGCCGCGTTCCAGGTATCCCAATCGAAGAAGATGCCTACCTTTGCCGGGGTGCGTGCTCTTAGGAATGTGTCGCCTAGCTTTGCAAGCTCTGCGCCTAACATAGCGCATTCTTGGAAAATACGGGTGTTTTCGTGACCAGCGTGGGCTATTACTGCGCCATGCCATTTTTCTTGGCCGCCTATGCTTTGGCGTAGTTGGAAGAATAGGCTACTGTCTGCACCCCTTGCTATGGCTTGGTAGGCTAACTGGCGTACCTCGCCGGGCTTTTTGAGTTTATTAAAGGGTTGCCAGTTTTGCTGGTTTGGGCTTTGCTCTGCCAGTAGGAATGATTTGCCGTCTTTTAGGCCGCGCATCAAGTCGTGCTTGAAGGCCAAATAATGCGGCGGGTCTTGCGGCCAGGGGTAGTTATCCCAGCCTACGTAGTCCATATGCTTTGTAAATTCGAATTGGTCTAGCTTTTTTATATAGCCGGACATATTGGTTGAGATGGGGATATCTGGTGTAATTTTTCTTAGTACGTTGTATTCGTTAAGGTAGCAGTCTATTGTGGACGCTGTAAGGAAACGTTCGTAGTCTAGTGCTATTACCGGGTTAAAACGGTAATCGTCGTTAAGCTCTGTTGGGAGGGATATTTCTTCAAAGCTATATACCGTGCGGCCCCAGAAGCAGGTGTGCCAGTTTTTATTTAGCCCTTCTATTGTGCCGTAACGCTTGCGTAGCCATACTCTAAACTGCGCTTCGCAGGTGGGGCAGTAGCACCGGGTGCCGTATTCGTTGGCTACGTGCCACATGGCTAGGGTTGGGTGGTTTTTGTAACGTGTGGCCATTTCTGTGGCTATTGCGGCGGCACGTTCCCGGTATTTTAGGCTGTTTACGCAAAAGAAAACCCTCATGCCGTGGGTACGCTTGCGGCCTGCACGGTCTACGGGCAGTACTTCTGGGTAGCGGGTAGAAAGCCAGGCTGGCTGGGCTACGGTTGGGGTGGCCAGGTTTACCATAATGCCGTTTTTGCCTATTATGTCTAGGATACGGTCCAGCCATTCGAAGTTGTATATGCCTTCGTCCGGCTCTAGTTTTGCCCAGGAGAATATAGGCAGGCTTACCATGTTAATGTTGGCCAACTTGAAAAGGCGCATGTCTTCTCGGATTGTAGCGTCATCCCATTGGTCTGGGTTGTAGTCGCCGCCGTATAGTATTTTGTCAAATAGTTTTATCATGAGTTTGCTCGCTTTCATGTGTGATATTTCCCGTAATACCAGGCCGGGATCGCTTTTTACCAAAACATCAAAACCGGTTACTCGAAGGGGTGGCTTGACGCTACTGCTATTGTCCTTAGCTCTGTATATATTTTGGTGATATCGCCTTCTACCCATGGGCGGGTTGCACAGTAGAAGTGGTATAGCCGCCCATCACTCCAGACTATGCTTGCCTTATGGGCGTGGCCGCTGTCTAGGCTTCCCGGTGGGCCATGGGGGATTATTGGCTCGTCAACTTTTTCCCAGTTAAGCAGGTCTTTGGAGAATGCCAATCCCTCTTGAGCGTGGCCTGGGCCTAGGCCGAAATAAAAATTTAGCCAGTGCTCCCCGTCTTTGACTATATAAGGGTCGCTTACGAACCTTCTATCCCAGCGGCCTTCGTCTACCTTTAGCACTGGGTTATTTTCGTAGCGTGTCCAGTTGAATAGGTCATCTGAGAAGGCTACACCGGTTTCTTCAAACCATGGTACGTTTGTGGTTTTGGCGTTGTAGAACATTACATAACGGTTGCCGTCGTGGATTATGCATGCCTTGTATAGCCCGCCACGCTCCCAGTCTTTGCCTTCGCGCCAGCTAAATACGGGCTTATCCAGTAGCTTCCAGTCCATGAGATTTTCATCTTCTGTGTAGGCTAGGCCAATCTCTGCCGCACCGGTTTCGTAGCCTTCGCCGGGGTACGAGTGGTATACCATCCAGTACTTACCGTCTATTTTTTTTAGCCTTGGGGTTGTGCGAAGGTTGTCGCATTCTTTTATTAGCCATGTACCGGCCTGGCCTATAGAATCCCACCTGCCGGTACCTGCAAGCCTTGGGAGTATTACGCCCATTGGTTGCCAGTTAAGCAGGTCTTGGCTTTTGGCCATGGCGGTTTGATAGCCGTTGCCGTCGAAGCCTACGTACATCATGCGCCACTCGTCTTTGTGGCGGAATACGAATGGTATGTCTACCGCTTGCTCATCGAATGCGCCTTTTATGCCTGAGCCGGTTAGTACCGGTTTTGTATAGCGGTGTGGTGTTAGATACGGCTGTACTTGTTTGCTTTTTATTGAAATCATAAGCCCTCCGTTAATCGTTTTCTGCCCGTCACCTTGGGCTTGACCCGGGATTCCCTTAGTCTCGTTGCCAGATTAGGGGATTCCAGGTCAAGCCTGGAATGACGAAGATATTGTTTCGTGCAAATGGTGATTTCTGTGTATTATTATATATGTCTGTAAACTTGCACCCCTAAATACTTACCCATAGCCTCTTGTAAAATATCCGCTACATGCCCGCGTACGAAGCATACGTGATGCTCGTAGCCGTTTTCGCATACGTGGTGCATAAGCTCTTGAAGCCTTGGTACGCGGCAGAATGCTACGCCGCCCTTAGTAGGGATTATTTCATCTTCGAAGCTACCTTCGCCAACGTACATCTTCATCTGGCCCTGGGCATCGTCTGTGGTTATGCGTATATAGGTCATTGGCCCGGCGGCTACTTGGGCTTTGCACGCGCCAAATGTGCGGTCTTGGCCTAGTACCGTGCCTAACACATCTAGGCAACCAATCTCAAGCTCTTGGCTCTTAAAGAAGCTTTTTGGGAAGTTTGAACAGTGTAGGGAGATACACGCGTCTCTGTCGTCTCGTATATTGTTGTTCCAGTCCATTAGTGCCGGTGCGGAGTTTGCGGCCAGTTGGGCGGCCAGCATACTTACTGCACCTGTTACATCGCTTTCGCAGGCACTGGGTTTGCCTTTTTCGCCCATCATGCTCATGCCTAGGCAGGCGGCGCAACCATAATTGTTTTCTAGGCTGTCCCAGCACTGGACGGTGCTGGCTTGGCAGTCTAGGTCTTGTACCAGTTTCTCCATGGCCATGCACAATTTTGCCTGTCTTGTGATTTTTTCTGGGCCTACTTCACTTGGGATGCGGCCATAGTTGCGGATTTCTTCTTCTTTGGCGGATATTGCCACTTGTGTGAAGCTGTCTTCGGATTTTGCCAGGGCTATTACCTCGCTAAGGTCTACTGTTTGCACGCTTATGCCGTGCTTCTGTAGGATTTTTTCCGAAAAGCGTACGGTGTTAAACGCTACCGGCCTTGCGCCCAGCATTGCTATGCGGCTACCCCGCAGGCCCTTTACTACGTTGCATATGCCTGCAAAACGCTGTATGTCTGCTTCAAACTCTGGACTACTTATACAGCAGGTGTGCAGAGTTGTTTGGGTGAAGGGTATGCCGCGCTGGTATAGGTTATTGCATAGGGATATCTTGCCGCAGAAAGCGTCTCGCCGGTTGGCCATGTCTAGCTTTGTAAAATCATCGTCACAGGCTTGGACTAATATGGGAACGTTTAGGTTGGCACGGTCAATGGCTTCTACCACGCCAAGCTCCTCGCCAAAGTTTGGTAGGATTACTATAATGCCCGAGATTTTATCCCGGTGGGTGTTAAACAGGGCGGCGGCGGTTTTTGCTTCTTCTAGGGTTAGCACCGCGCCTAAGTTTGTGTCTGTTTCGCTTGCCATCACGTAGCTGTGGCCCAGTTTGTCTAGTAAAGTGGTAATGCCCTCACGGGCGGTTTTTACCAGGTGAGAAGGGAAGAAACTGCGGGTGGTTACAATTATCCCAAAGGTTTGTTTAGTCATTGCTACCTCCGATTATAGTTTTTATGGCATTTTGCCAGCCTTTGTATAGGTTGTTACGGGTCTGTTCATTCATTTTTGGTTCTATTCTACGGCTGGATTGGCCTTCGAATATGGCTTCCCTGGTGGTTAGCCCTGCACCTATTGCGGCGCAGTAGGCCGCACCCATGCCGGATAGTTCTTCTGTTTGGTTTATTTCTATAGGGATATCTAGGATATCTGCCTGGAAGCCCATTAGGAAATTGTCACGGGTTGGGCCGCCGTCTGCCCTTAGTAGGGATATGGGTTTTTGGGTGCTTTGGTTTATTGCTTGTACTACGTCTTTTATCTGGTAGGCAATACATTCTTCTGCGGCGCGCACCAGATGGGCCTTGCGGGTGGCCCTGTTCATGCCTAGCCATGCGGCACGTACTTCGCTGTTAAAATGCGGTGCTCCCAGGCCGGTAAAAGCGGGTACCAGGTATACGCCGCCTGTATCGGACACGGTTTGCGCTATTTCACCGGCGGCCTTGGGGTTTGTTAGTAGCCCTATATCTTCTACCAGCCAGAGGATTACCGCGCCGGTGTAATTGATATTGCCCTCCAGCACATATTCTACCTGCCCGCCTATACCCCAGGC
>Ga0123355_10007709_pt1 | contig 16173 bp, 16 predicted proteins | sample TergutEmb28metaG_3_FD_89872 | JGI IMG/M metagenome (GOLD analysis project Ga0123355, IMG submission 89872) | Embiratermes neotenicus P1 segment gut microbial communities from Petit-Saut dam, French Guiana - Emb289 P1 | ecosystem: Host-associated > Arthropoda: Insects > Digestive system > Gut ...
AGTTTGATATAATGTTTGGTGAGGGTATTTCAAGATATGGTGAACTGCTTGATTTGGGTGTTCAGCTTGATTTGATTGAAAAAGGTGGATCTTGGTTCACGGTTAATGAGCAACGCTTCCAGGGTAAAGAAACTGTTAAAGATTACCTGAAGGAAAATCCGGAAGTTGCAGATGAGATTGAAGCTGCTATACGTCGCGATTCTCAAAAATTGATGTCTGTTCATGAGAAAAAGGCTGCTGTTGCAGCAGGGCGTGCAATTGATATTGATGCTGAGGATTTTGAGGGGTAGTCGCTTTTTGGCAAAAGATTACTGAAGGACATGGTCATTGTTATGGACGAACTTATTGATAGTCTTGCTGATACTAAGAAGCGTGCTTTGCGGCTTTTGGGTAATCGCAGTTTTTCTGAATTGGAGATGGCTCGTCGTTTGATGCAAAAGGGCGAGTCAGCTGAGGATGCTGAAGAAGCTGCAAGGTGGCTTGTTGAACTTGGGTATATAAATGATTCTGAATATGGGTCTGCTATTGTCAGGCATTATTCGGGTAAGGGTTTTGGTGAAGCCCGGATTCGTGATGAGTTGTATAAGCGTGGGATTCCTCGTGAGCTTTGGGATGAGATGCTTGCTGAGTTGGGGTCTGAGGGTGCTGGTGATGCTGCAGTTGAGTTTTTGAGGAAGAAGTTGCGGGGTAGCGAGGACAAAGATGACTTGCGGCGTGGTGTTGATGCGCTTGTTCGGCGTGGGTTTAGCTACACTGATGCTCGTTCTGCAGTGGATGCTTATCTTAACTCTTATCTTGAGGAACTGTAGTCTTTACTGCGCACTTGCGCTTGGAGTAAGCCGTCTTCGGTTTCAGCTCAGACAGTGCCGCTTTGCGCCAAACTCGCTAAAACCGAATACGGTTTACTCCAAGCCGTGCGGGAAGTCTTTAAGTATTCCGAGCTGTGTGGGAGAGAGTCTTTACTGCGCACTTGCGCTTGAAGTAAGCCGTCTTCGGTTTCAGCTCAGACAGTGCCGCTTCGCGCCAAACTCGCTAAAACCGAATACGGTTTACTCCAAGCCGTGCGGGCGAGTAATGCTGTCAACTTAAGGTTAAATCCAACAAATCCGTCATCCCGAGCTTGACTCGGGATCCCCTGAATCGAAGCTATGCTTAGGAGATTGCGGATCAAGTCCGCAATGACGATTTATAGAAATTTCTGCTAAGTTGACAACATTGTGCGGGAAGTCTGTCTAGTAAAACAATAGGGGTATTAGTATTGAAAACTGTTGGTGTTATTTCTCTTGGGTGTTCTAAGAATCGTGTTAATACTGAGCAGATGATGTTTTTGCTTCGTCAGGCTGGTTATGTTGTTACCGGTGTTACTGATGTGGCTGATTTTGTTTTGCTTAATACTTGTGGTTTTATTGATGATGCTAAGTCTGAGGCTGCCGAGACTATTATGGAGCTTGTTGCTGCAAAGTGTGAGGGTCGGGTTGGTCGAATTATTGTTGCTGGATGTTTGCCTCAGAGGGAGCGAGATGTTATTTTGTCGGAGTTTCCGGAGGTGGATGCTGTTGTTGGTACCGGTAGTTTTGATGATATTGTAAGTGTTGTTGAGGCGCTTGAGGGTGCGGATGTTCTTTCTGTGTCTGAGAGGTCGTTTTTTGGTGATATTGATGCTCCTGTTAGTGAGGTTCCAAGGATTATTTCAACTTCGGAGAATTGGGCTTATTTGAAAGTCGCTGAGGGTTGTGATAATCGTTGTGCTTTTTGTAGTATTCCTGATATTCGTGGTAAGTTTCGTAGTCGTCCTATTGAGAAGATTATTTCTGAGGCGATGGCTCTTGTTGAGTCGGGTGTTCGGGAGCTTATTCTTGTGGCTCAGGATGTAACTAGATATGGTGTTGATTTGTATGGTAAGTCTGCGCTTTCGGAGTTGCTTGTTGATCTAAATAAAATTGATAAGCTTAAGTGGATTCGTCTTCATTATTTGTATCCTGATGCTTTTGATGATGATCTTATTGACGTAATCGCAAAAAGTGATAAAATACTAAAATACCTTGACATACCGATTCAGCATATCAATGATGAAATTTTACGAAAAATGAATCGTCGGGGAAGTAGTGATGATATTAAGAAGTTGATTTCTAATCTTAGAGAGCGTATTCCGGGTGTCGTGCTTAGGACCAGCTTAATTACCGGGCTTCCCGGTGAGGGTGATGGTGAGTTTGATGAGCTCTGCGAGTTTATTAAAGATGCTAAGATTGAAAGAGTTGGGGTGTTTGCCTATTCTCCTGAAGATGGTACGCCTGCTGCAAAAATGGTGAGGCCTTCAAAAGAGGTTGCAGAGCAAAGGGCAGCACGACTCTTGGACTTGCAGTCTGAAGTGATGTATAATTGGGGTGTGGGCAGGATTGGGTCGCAAACTACGGTTCTAATTGAAGGTATGTTGGATGTTGATGGCGATCATAAAGACGACTATATATGTTATTACGCACGCAGTTATGCTGAGTCTCCGGATGTTGATGGGTACATAATTGTTGAAACAGACAATCCTCTTGATGATATGTTCGTTGACATAACTATAAAAGATATTAGTGATGGAAGGTTGATTGGTGAACCGGTATGAATACAGCAAATAAGTTGACTATGCTGAGAGTTCTGTTAATCCCAGTTTTTATTGTAATTCTTTATATACAGTTTGAATGTTACAGATATGTTGCCCTTGTGGTATTTATTCTTGCATCGTTGACAGATTTGGCGGATGGGTACATTGCACGCAAGAAGAACTTGATTACAGATTTTGGTAAATTCATGGATCCGTTGGCGGATAAGGTATTGACATGTGCTGCTTTGCTTTGGTTCATTGAGGTAGGGCTTATTCCGGCGTGGCTTGTTCTTATTGTTGTGTTGAGAGAGTTTATGGTTACAGGTATGCGTCTTATAGCATCGGCAAAAGGTCAGGTTATTGCAGCCGGTGTGTCCGGAAAAATAAAAACATTAGTGACAAATTTATGTATAATGGTGATGTTCCTTCCTCTTTATGATTGGGGAATTGGATGGGCGCTTTATGTTTGTTGGGTGCTGATTGGTGTGACAACGGTGGGTTCCGGCATAGAGTATTTTGTTAAAAACAAAGATGTCATGAAGCTTGAAATGTAACTGACGAGGAATGGTTATTCTTGATGAAATATAAAAAACCACCATGGTATGTAATGGCGTTTGCTATAGTGGGAGTTGTAATTATTATACTTGCATTCATATTGGAAGCAGTGAATAATGGAGGACGTGGAAGAGGTTCATCTCGTGACGGGCCGGTAACACTACAGTCGCAAGTGCAAATGTTAATTGATGAGATTGACGAGATTGAACAATATTTTCTGCCTATAAACAGATTTTCTCGTCCCGGTATCAGTCTTGGAGAAGTTAACGGGATAGTTATTCATAATATTGGAAACCCTGATACTACAGCGTTGCAGAATAGAAACTTTTTTGCAAATCTTGCCGAAACCGAAGATAGGTTTGCCAGCAGTCACTTCATAATTTGTCTGGATGGCTCAATTATCCAATGTGTTCCGATTGATGAGATTGCATATGCTTCAAATCATAGAAATGATGATACAATTTCGATTGAAATATGTCATCCGGATGAGACGGGAAGGTTCACAGACGAATCATATGAGGCGGCAGTCCGCTTGACAGCATGGCTTTGCTTGCAGTTTGATTTGACCTCAGAGGATGTAATAAGGCATGGTGATATAGTAGCAACCGACTGCCCAAGATACTTTACGGCGAATGAAGATGCGTGGGATACATTCAGAGCTGATGTTGACAGAGTGATTGCAGAAATGCAAGACCGATTGGATTGAATTCAAATATGAACAGGTATGAGTAAGTTTTAAATTACGGAATGGAATGTTTTCTATGAAAAATAAAACGGCTGGTCTGATATTGTTTTTGGCAAAGATATTGTTAGTCTTTGTTGTTTTGGCGATGTTTTTCATCGGTCAGAGACTGTTTTATGTACAAACACTAGAACCGTTTTTCTTTTGGGGAAACAACGTAGTTTTGTTTTTGTATGCGTCGGTTTTATACCTGATGAGCAGGATATATAATGGATTTAATTTTGGAAATGCAAGTTTGTCTGAAATAGTGTTGTCATGGATATTATGTATTATTATTGCAAATGTATTTCAATATTTTGTGTTTAGCATACTGATCATTGGGCTGCCTCCTGTGGGTGGGATGTTGTTAATAGCTGCTGCACAAATTTTACTTGTAGTTCCAATGTCAATCGGAGTACACAGGCTATATTATTATTACAATCCTGCACAGAATGTAGCCATTGTATTTGGCAACAGGGAAAAACTCCATGAGTATCAAACGATAATCTCAATGCAAAGAAAGAAGTTTAAGATAACTCGCGCAATCTCGAAAAACGAGCAACTTGGAGCGATATTGGATGTTATCGACGAAGCAGAGGCTGTAATCTTTCTTGACGTAGACGAAAAAACACAAGATGGTTTGCTGGAATATTGTTATTTGCACAACAAGCCGACGTATATACTTCCGACTTTTTCAAATATTTTGATTAACACAGCAACAACCGCATGGTTGGCAAACACGCCTATTTTTGCCCTCAAAAAACCGGAACCTGATCTGGGAGTGCAGGCGATAAAAAGGACTATAGATATTGCCATTTCTCTGATCGGCATTATCCTCTCATCGGTGGTAATGATAGTAATCTGGCTTGCAGTGCGTCTGTATGACAGACATCCGGCGATTTATAAGCAGGTGAGGGTAACCAAGGGTGGCAAGCTGTTCACACTATACAAGTTTCGCAGTATGCATCCGGATGCAGAGGATGACGGTGTGCCGCGCCTTACAGCGAAAGATGATGTTAGAGTCACGCCGGTTGGTCGCATAATCAGGAAGATGCGAGTTGACGAGCTTCCACAGCTGTTTAATGTGCTGTTTGGCTCAATGTCAATTGTTGGACCGAGACCTGAAAGACCGGAAATAGCTGAGCAATATGAAGAGATTTATCCAAACTTTGCATTTAGGACGAAGGTAAAAGCGGGAATAACCGGGGTTGCACAAATATATGGACGTTACAATACTGCTCCTGACGAAAAGTTGTTTCTTGACATTATGTACATTGAGACATTTTCAATTCTGGAAGATCTCAGACTTATGTTGCAGACTGTAAAGGTGGTTTTTAATTTTTCAAGCACTGAGGGAATTGATTCCGGCAATACAACAGCATTGAAGAAGTAGAGAGTGTAGCATGAAAAATCACGCTACACATAGTGGTCTGTGTCATCTAAAAATTTGCATTTTTGCGGTATTTTTTCGCAATGCTGCGTTGTTCGTCAGTTAAATACCAATGGGTATTCGCCCTCCTCACGCCTTGCCTTGCAAAAAAATCTACACAAAAATTTGCAAACATTTAGATGACACAAACCACTGAGAATGTACCAATTTCTCTCCAACTACGTTGGAAACCGAAATTGATGCACAAAAAGTCCACTTCTTTTCATGGGCGATTTGTGACTTTAACTTACAGAGAGAAATGGACTTTAAGATGATATCAATACTGCTCACAACGTACAATGGCGAGAAATATATAGCCGAACAAATTGAGTCATTGCTGGCACAGACATTTCAGGAATTTAAGCTTTATATTTGTGATGACAGGTCAACTGACGGAACCTATGACATCATTTCAAATTATGCCCAAAGTAATTCGGGCAAAATTTTTGTTGTGAGAAGAGAGAAAAACACAGGTGGATCAAAGTATAATTTCATGAAAATGATGCAGGATCATAAGGGTGATTATGTAATGCTTTGTGATCAGGATGATGTTTGGCTACCTGATAAAATTGAAAAAAGTTATGCCATGATGAAAGAAATGGAAAATGAACATGGTGCAACAATGCCAATACTAATACATACAGATATGACTGTTGTTGATGAAAATTTGGAGATGATATCACAATCGTATGAGAAAATGGCACGTAAGGACTTCACAAAACATTCAGCTGAGTTTGTCGTTACAATGAATAATACAACAGGATGTACAGCAATGTATAATCGTTCTCTTGCAGAGCTAATCCGGGCAGAGCCCGGTTATTTTGTGATGCATGACTGGTGGCTTACATTAATTGCTGCTACGATGGGTAAGATCGGTGTGGTAAAGGAACCTACGATTTTATATAGGCAGCACGGAAGCAATGACAGCGGTGCAAAAAATGTTATATCAGCGGGATATATATATTATGTCATGACACATCTCAGAAAAATGGCCGGAATGATTCAAGATTCTTACAGACAAGCCGGTAGTTTCTTGGAGCAATATAAAAATGATATCAATAAAAAAGACTTAGAGTTGTTTGAAGCCTATTCGTCAATGGTAGGTTTGTCGGCATTTAAAAAGTTGAGGATTATATTAAAATACAAAACACTTATGACAGGTTTTGCAAGAAAAACAATGCAAATAGTGCTGTTGTTTGTGTCAGTCAAAACATCAAAACAGGAAGAGCGATAATGAAAGTTTGTGCAGGAATTATATTATATAATCCCGATGTGGAGCGGCTTAGCAAGAACATTGAAGCAATCAGTCCGCAGGTTGATATGCTGATTATCGTTGATAACGCATCAACGAATATTGATGAAGTCCAAAAGCGGTTTGGTGATGAGCGGTACATGTGGATTAAGAATGATAAAAATCTCGGTATTGCTACGGCATTAAATCAGTTAATTGAGTTTGCAGACACGAATGGTTGTGAGTGGATATTAACTCTGGATCAAGACAGCATTTGTGAAAATAACATGGTTGAGAGGTTGCTTACAGTCGCAGATGATGATAAAATAGCAATGGTATCACCTTTGATAATGGATCGTGGTATTGCAGATGCAGACATTCGTTCTGAGGAACAGCTTAGTGAAGTAGAAGATGTGAGACTGTGTATAACTTCCGGCTGTCTGACAAATGTTAAAGCTGTGGTTGATGTAGGCGGTTTTAACGAGTGGTTGTTCATTGATGAAGTAGACCGCGAGATGAGCTTGAGACTGTTGCTTAACGGTTATAGACTGATTAGAGTTAATTATGTTACGCTGTGTCATGAGTACGGGTTAAAAACTGTGACCAGGAAGTTTTTGTGGAAGACGGTCGTCTATAGAAATTATGCTCCCATTAGAGTGTTTTACCAGACCAGAAACCTGATTTATATGATGCGAAAATATGGCAGAGAATATACGCCAAGCGTGTTTCGTCGTTGGGTACGTTTATTTTTTGCTTTTGGCGTGAAATTCGTTCTTGAACCTAACAGAATAAAGAGGTTAAAGTCATTTGTTAGGGGTATTTATGCAGGGCTGGTGTATCGCATTCCAAAGAACCAGCTGTAAATATAAATGAAAATTAAGGAGTCAATATGAAGGGAATTATTCTAGCAGGAGGAGCCGGAACCAGGCTTTATCCACTTACACGGGTCACAAGTAAGCAATTACTATGCGTATATGACAAGCCCATGATTTTTTATCCATTGTCAACCTTGATGCTTGCCGGAATCAGGGAAATACTTATAATTTCAACACCGGAAGATTTGCCAAACTTTGAAAGGTTGCTGGGTGATGGAAGCGAGCTGGGTCTTAGCTTGTCATACAAAGTTCAGCCATCGCCGGATGGTTTAGCACAAGCCTTTATTCTGGGTGAAGAGTTCATAGGTGATGACACCTGTGCAATGGTTCTTGGTGATAATATCTTCTACGGAAACGGATTCTCAAGTATGCTGCAAAGAGCTGCTGCAAAGGAAAAAGGCGCAACGGTATTTGGCTATTATGTGGAAGATCCGGAGAGATTTGGAATTGTTGAATTTGACAAGGATGGTCAAGCGATTAGTCTTGAAGAAAAGCCGAAGGTTCCAAAGTCAAATTATGCTGTCACCGGATTGTATTTTTATGATAACAGATGTGTTGAGTATGCGAAAAATCTCAAACCTAGCGCCAGGGGCGAGTTGGAAATAACTGATCTTAATCGTATTTATTTAGAAGATGGAACCTTGGAAGTTACCACTCTCGGGCGTGGTTTTGCTTGGCTTGATACGGGGACAATAGATAGTCTTATGGATGCTTCGAATTTCATAATGGCTGTTGAGAAGAGGCAAAGTATAAAGATCTCAGCAGTGGAAGAGATTGCTTATCGCATGGGATTTATTGATTTAGCTCAACTTACAGCTCTTGCTGAGGGTTATGGCAAATCCCCTTATGGTGAGTATTTAATGAAGGTTATTAGCGGGAAAATAAAGTAAAACGCAGCGCCTGTTCCGCATCTATTTTCCACAAAGAAATTGCAAACACTGCAACTGATTGTGGGTGTGAGATGACTAAATTAAAAGGACTAAATAAATATGAATGTAGCTAAAACTAATTTGGATGGTGTTTTAATTGTTCAGCCACAGGTATTTGGAGATGCGCGTGGATGGTTTATGGAGACGTATAATAAAAAGAAGACTCCACAGATAAGTACAATGTTTGTACAAGACAATCATTCTTTCTCTATGCAAAGGGGGACCTTGCGAGGCATACATTTTCAGAGGCCTCCAATGGAGCAAGCGAAGTTGGTGCGTTGCACACGGGGTGCCATAATGGATTTTGTTGTTGATCTGCAGCCCAATAGTGCGACCTACAAGCAATGGATTAACGTTGAGCTGTCGGCAGAGAACAAGACTCAGCTATTTATACCTAGAGGTTACGGTCATGCGTTCATTACACTAACGGATTATGCAGAGGTTGAGTACAAAGCTGATAATTATTATAGTCCTGAGCATGATGCGGCTGTTCATTGGGCGGATCCGGATATAAACATTTTTTGGGGCATAGATACTCCTATTGTTTCTGAGAAAGATGCCTCAGCACCATTTTTAAGGGAGATACAACTATGAAAATTTTAGTAACAGGCGGAGCGGGGTTTATTGGCGGTAATTTTGTTCATGATACCCTCAAGAATTATCCGGAAGATACAATAATCTGCGTAGATAAACTGACATATGCCGGAAACATGGAGACTTTGGCTCCTGTGATGGATAATGAGAATTTCTTCTTTGAAAAGGCTGATATTGCAGATGCGCCTGCTATAAGGAAGATTTTTGATAAGCATCGCCCTGATTGTGTTATTAACTTTGCTGCGGAAAGTCATGTTGACAGAAGCATTGAGAATCCTGGGGTTTTCCTTACAACAAATATTCTTGGCACACAGGTTTTGCTGGATGCTTCCAGAGAGTTTGATGTAAAGAGATATCATCAAGTTTCTACTGATGAGGTGTATGGTGATTTGCCTCTTGATCGACCTGATTTACTCTTTACGGAAGAGACGCCGATACATACATCCAGTCCATATTCGGCATCCAAAGCCGGTGCGGATTTACTTTGTCAGGCTTATGCTCGTACGTTCAAAATGCCTATAACGATTTCTCGTTGTAGTAATTGTTATGGTCCTTATCATTTTCCCGAGAAGCTTATTCCTCTTATGCTGATTAATGCTATGCAGGATAAGTCGTTGCCGGTTTATGGCAAGGGTGAAAATGTACGTGACTGGCTTTTTGTTATTGATCATTGTCGTGCTATTAACTTGATTGTTCGTGAGGGGACTCCCGGCGAGGTCTATAACATTGGTGGGCATAATGAGAGGACTAATATTGCTGTTGTTAAGGCTATTTTGTCTCAGCTTGGTAAGCCGGAGTCTTTGATTAGTTATGTTACTGATCGTCCTGGGCATGATATGCGTTATGGGATTGATCCTACTAAGATCAATCGGGAGCTTGGTTGGCTTCCTGAAACGAAGTTCGAAGATGGACTCAGCTTGACGATTCAGTGGTACAAGGACAATAAGACTTGGTGGCAGAATGTGCTTGATGGTGAGTATCAGAAGTACTATGCTAAGATGTATGAGGAGCGGTAGGCGCTTGCTTTGAGCTTATGCTTCTATTCGTCACGTGCTTGCGCTTGAAGTAAGCCGTATTCGGTAGTCTTTACTGCGCACTTGCGCTTGAAGTAAGCCGTATTCGGTTTCAGCTCAGACAGTGCCGCTTTGCGCCAAACTCGCTAAAACCGAAGACGGTTTACTTCAAGCCGTGCGGGGTAGTCTGTACTGTTTAGCACTTGCTCCAAGCCGTGCGTTTAGTGTTGAAAATGATTGGGAGATTTTATGATTTTAGTTACTGGGGCTGATGGGCAGCTTGGGTCTGATGTTGTTTTGGAACTACGAAAGAGAAATATTGATTGCGTTGGTATTGATATTGATGTTCTTGATATCACAGATTCTGTTGCTGTTGAGGCGTATATAAAAGCTTTGATGCCTTCTTGTGTTATTCATTGTGCTGCTTATACTGCTGTGGATAATGCTGAGGATGAGGTTGAGCTTTGTTTTCTTGTTAATGAGGTTGGTACTGAGAATATTGCTCGGGTTTGTTGTGAGATTGATGCTGAGTTGATTTATATTAGTACTGATTATGTGTTTGATGGTTTGGGTGTTTTGCCTTATGAGGTGGATGCTCCTAAGGGTGCAATCTCCACCTATGGCAAGAGTAAGCTCGCTGGTGAACTGGCAGCTCAAAAGCATCTTGATAAGCTCTATATAGTCAGGATTTCATGGGTGTTCGGTCATGTTGGCAATAACTTTGTAAAGACAATGCTTAGGCTTGCCGAGTCAAGAGATGAGTTAAATGTTGTTGCTGACCAGGTTGGCAGTCCTACTTATACGCCTGATTTAGCAGTGCTACTTTGTGATATGGCACTCTCAGGAAAATATGGTGAATATCACGCCACAAATGAAGGGTTCTGCTCTTGGGCGGAGTTTGCAGAAGAAATAATGATGCAGAGTGGAAGCAACTGCAAGATAAACCCGATACCAACAGAGCAATATCCTACTAAAGCAGCAAGACCAAAAAACTCACGTCTATCCAAAACGAGTTTGGATAATGCCGGGTTTGAGCGGTTGCCTACGTGGCAAGATGCTTTGGAGAGGTTTTTGAGGTGATTTGCTTAATTTCTCGTTATTTTGGGCTAAGAGGTTGCGACTTGGGGGTTGCAATTATGTGATAATGATAAGCTGTTGTAATATTATTTATTATGAGGGGTATAAATGGGATTAAACTATATCAGAGATGGTTTCTCAAATTTATTAAGATTTAAGAATCACAAAGTACTTAGCATTGTTGTTGTTTTGCTTATTTCGTTGGTGGTGGGTCTTACTGCAGAGACAGCGGCTTCTATTTTGTTGGGTGGAAGGCGTGCCGGTGCGGATTTGGCTTATATTATTGAAAGTTATACTCTTATAAGCTTATACAGATCGGTATTTGTGTTTATTGTTCTTTCGTTTGTGCTCACACATTTCATTGTGAATCTCAGGGTTTTCTACAATGTTTTGTTTAAGTATCGTTATGTCGTGGCTGTATTGATTTTCTTGTTATTGGTTATCGGGAGAATTCATTTTTCTTCAGTCAGTATGTTTGCATTTCATATCCAACCGGGGTATGGAACGGAATTAACTATGCCTATTTATGGTACTCCAAATGCTATTCGTTCAGATGAGTGGGCTGTTACAACACCAATATTGCTGTCCGCGCAGCATGGTCCGGAGCCGTATGCACACTATAATTTTATTGCGCGGGGTGCAGCGACGGAGAATATGCCATTTGGAATGACGTTTAACTTAGCTACCTTGTCATTTCCTCTCAGTATTTTTTATATTTTTGGAGTGGAATACGGATTCAGCGCACGTTGGGTTGGAATGTTGATAATGACATTTATGGTAACGTTCGAATTTATGCATATTGTGTCCGGGAAGAAACGTTTGTTTGCTTTAGCGGGAGCTTGTTTGATTACATTTTCACCCCTCTTCCAATGGTGGTCATACATTGTGTTCATACCGGCGGGGTTGGGGGCTTTGGTGTGCTTTTATTATTTTCTGCAAGCCGATTCTAAGGTTAAGAGGCTTCTGTTAGCGTTGGGAATAACGATTTTTCTTTCTATGTTTATCAACAACTTATACCCGGCATGGCAGGTTCCGGCTGGTTATCTTTATTTTGGGTTAGCAATATGGATAATTGTTGATAATTGGGGAAATGTGAAAAAACTGGATAAATTCGACTGGGGTATTCTTGGTATTGTTGTGGTTTTGACTGCAGCGGTTGTGGGGACATATCTTCATGCGTCTAGCGAGTACATATATGGTATTTCAAATACAATTTATCCGGGGACCAGGCATCGCACCGGTGGTGGCATTACATTCAGCAACTTTACAAATAGGATGATGAATGGCGGAATATTTGGGTTGCCGGCTACGGAAAGGGCATTTATGCATACGAACCATAGTGAGTTCGGTGGAATGTACACCCTTTTCCCAATACCATTACTATTTGCGGTATTTATGATGGTAAAGAGAAAAGCTGTTGATTTACTAAGTGTTATTCTCATTGGCTATACTGTTGCTCTTGGCTCCTATGTTTATTTTGGGTGGCCTGAGTGGCTTGCCAGAGCGACGCTTCTGTCGTTTTCGATGACAAGTCGAGCTCTGGATGTCTTATTATTTGCACAAGTACTTCTTTTTGCACGTGCATTTGCATGGCTTCCTGCAGAAAAGAGTGAGCTCGGTAAGAAAGTGAATATTATTGCAGCTATAAGTGCTGTTGTCATAAGTGCAGGATTAACAGGTATTGCGATGGCGTTCGGATTAGGTGTAGTAACGTTTACCTACCCTGTAGGACTAAGGTATTTTCTTGTTACATTTGTTGGGATTGCATTTGTGTTGTATAGTATATTTACATTCTTGCATAATAAGAAAATATACCTGGCAGCGTGTGTATATCTGGTAGTAATATCGGGGATGACATGGATGAATATACATCCGGTCATGATTGGGTTGGACGCTATTTATTCAAAACCACTTGCTACTGTGGTGTCGGAATTAGCTGTGGACAAAAATGAGAGATGGATATCTTTGGATCATGTATTTTACGGACCATCTTTCTTAATTGCGACAGGGGCTCCAACTATTAACTCTACTCAATTTTATCCAAATCTAGAGCTATGGCATACGTTGGATCCGGATCGTAACTACGAAGAGGTATATAATCGATACGCACATGTTTCTGTCGAACTAACGGCGGAGAATACCGGGTTTGACTTGTGGCATGCGGATCATATCCTACTTAGGCTGTCATACCATGATTTAGAAACAGCGGGTGTGAGATTTATACACACAACCGAGCCTTTACGCAGTAATGATATTGTTGAATTCATATTACTGTATAATGAGGGCGGTTCCAGGGTATATTCAGTGAATACAAGAGGCTAGTACTCCATTGCAGTTGTTTCAAAAACGAAGTACTAGAGATGACCGAAGTTGGATGAAGTGAGGTGTGGGTCTGAATTGAAAACGCTTATAATTATACCCTGTTATAATGAGCAAGATACGATTGTTGAATTGTATCAAGAAATTCGCAGCGAAACACCATATGATATTATGGTCATAAATGACTGCAGCACAGATGATAGCAGAGCGATATTGCGTAAAGAGGGCATACCGCATATTGACCTGGCCCTTAACTTAGGAATCGGTGGTGCTGTGCAGACGGGTTATCGTTATGCACTGTCAAATAATTATGATATTGCTGTACAACTCGATGGTGATGGTCAACATGATCCGGGACAAGTTCATAAAATAATTGCTCCGATTGAACAAGGTGATGCCGATTTAGTAATTGGCTCGAGATATCTGGACAAAGTCGGATTTCAGTCATCAGCCATGCGAAGAGCCGGAATAAAGTTTTTTAAGTTTTTGATCTACTGCCTAAGTGGAAAACGCATAACAGATGCAACCAGCGGCTTTAGAGCGGGGAATCGTAAAACAATGCAACTCTTCGAGAGAAACTATGCAAGGGATTACCCTGAGCCGGAAAGTAATATGCTGGCAATAAAAAACAAATTACGCATACTTGAAGTGCCGGTAACAATGCGTGAGCGACAAGGCGGAGTGTCATCTATAAAAGCACTACAACCGATTTATTATATGATTAAAGTGTCGCTGGGAATATTGATAAGTTCAACTATGCGAGTACAGTTTAAAAAATAGAAAGAAAAAGGAGAATGAAGTATGCTTATTGAGTTACGGATAATAATGCTTGTCGTAATTGTGGTCATGCTGATTTTCTTTATAAGTATGCTTCGCAAGCAGAAGTTAGAGCTAAAGTACTGCTTAGTCTGGATTTTTTCACTGCTAGGCATGGCGGTATTTGTAGCTTTTCCGCAATTATTAGACATACTGTCAGATTTGCTTGGAATTGCTACACCGGTATTTACACTGTTCTTAATATGTATTGCTTTTTTATCATGCATATGTATCGGGCTGACGGTCGTTGTATCCAGACTGTCGAGCAGACTAAATAAACTCACACAAAATATCGCAATCGCTGAATGCGAACTTGATCAAGAACGCAAGAAATGACAGACAATTGCGAAATTTGTAGGGAAGGTTAGTCCACGGGCACACACTGTGCGGTGCGCCCCTACAGGGAAATATTTGCAAAACGGAGTATCATATATGGCTGACAGAATACTATTTGTAATACCTGCATATAATGAAGAAAAAAATATATCTATGCCTATTGATGACATAAGAACGAACTTCAAGGGTGCAGATATCATTGTTGTTAATGACTGCTCAAAAGATAACACGTTGAAAGTTCTTCAAGAACTTAATGTAGATTATGTAGACCTTCAGGTTAATCTTGGGTACTCCGGAGCTGTGCAAACCGGGATAAAATATGCTAAGCGAAATGACTATGATTATGTGATACAGTTTGATGGTGATGGACAACATCTGGCGAGTGAAACACATAAATTGTATGATGCAATAAAAGCATCGGGTGCAAACATTGTAATCGGATCAAGATTTATAGAAAAAACGGAGTACAAGCACCCTTTATTCAGAAGAATGGGGACATGGTTTTTCACTTTCCTTATTAAACTCATTACAGGAGAGAAGATCACTGATCCGACATCAGGTCTACAAATGTTAGACAGGAAAACCATAACCAGATACTCACAGCCCGGGCAGTATCCCGAGTTTCCTGACGCAAATTTAATTGCGAAGATGATTGTTGATGGCTATAAGGTTAGGGAAGTTTCATGCATAATGAAAGAACGTACGGACGGTGTCAGTATGCATGCGGGTATTATAAAGCCTATAAAGTATGTGATAAAAAACATTTATAGTCTGCTGATAATCGGCATTACAAAAGTGTTTAGGAGGAAGCCGAAATATGTTTAGCATGCAGTTTATACCATTTGTGGTGATTGGAATAATAACTCTTATTGTTTTCATTAGAAATGTCATAAAAAACAAGTTTTCGGAAAAAGAAAGTATTATTTGGGCCATCGCTGCACTTATCATGATTTTATCGCCACTGTATATGGGAGCTGTTGACAGATTTGTTAACTTTTTAGGGGTTGAGTACCCGCCTGCTTTGATATTTGCGTTACTGTTTATTCTTGTGTTCTTCCTGTTGTACAGGCAAAGTGCAGCTCAGCACAAGCTTAATGAGAGAGTTGTTGAACTTATTCAGCTCAATGCCATATATGAGAAAGAATTGAGATCCCTTGGAGTAAAAATAGGCAAGCAAAGTCCTGAGGAAAATCAGGAAGAATCATCAAACTAGTCATTGTGAAAGGAATGGTCATATAAATGATAGTAGTAAGAAGTCCGCTTCGTATATCCTTAGGCGGTGGGGGCACAGATTTACCCTCATATTATAGAAAGCATACAGGCTTTTTAATTGCAGCTGCAATAGATAAGTATGTATATATTACGATACACAAGACGTTTCTAGATGAAATACTAATCAAATATTCAAAACTTGAAAAGGTCACACATGTCGATGATATAGAACACCCTATTATAAGAGAGACTTTACGTGAGCTCAAAATGCTGAGCAATTATATTGAGATAACAAGTCTCGCAGATATTCCGTCAGGAACAGGGCTTGGATCATCGGGAAGTTTCACTACTGCGCTGATAAAAGCACTCTGTACCCATAACAATCAGATAATATCAACTCGTCTTTTAGCTGAACTGGCATGCAAAATTGAAATTGAGCGACTTGGAGAGCCAATAGGCAAACAAGATCAATATAT
>Ga0123355_10007710_pt1 | contig 16171 bp, 16 predicted proteins | sample TergutEmb28metaG_3_FD_89872 | JGI IMG/M metagenome (GOLD analysis project Ga0123355, IMG submission 89872) | Embiratermes neotenicus P1 segment gut microbial communities from Petit-Saut dam, French Guiana - Emb289 P1 | ecosystem: Host-associated > Arthropoda: Insects > Digestive system > Gut ...
AGTTAGAAATACTCACAGGAGCTGCAAAATACGATGCAGCCTGCACGTCAAGCGGCGTAAATCGCAGTGCATTGCCAGGACTACTGGGCAGTGCCTGTAGCGCAGGCATCTGCCATAGCTTTTCTGCCGATGGACGATGCATTACCCTCCTAAAAGTGCTGATGAGTAATGATTGCATCCACAACTGCGCGTACTGCATTAATCGTGCCAGCAACGATCAGTCGCGTGCCAGCTTTGAACCGCACGAATTGGCAAAACTCGTAATCGAATTCTACCGTCGCAATTATATCGAAGGCTTGTTTCTTTCTTCGGGTGTTGTCGCAAACGCTGATGAAACCAGTATGCGCATGACGCAAGCGATTCATCTACTGCGCAACAATTACGGCTTTAATGGCTATATCCATGCAAAAGTCATCCCTGCAACCTCATCTGACATTTTGCAGCAATTAGGTCTACTGGTAGACAGACTTAGCATTAACATTGAATTGCCCAGTAGCAACAGCTTGAAGCAACTTGCTCCCAGTAAAAGTCCTGACAATATTTTTGCTGGCATGAAGCAAATTCGCGACAGTTCAAATGAGAACTGGCAAAATTTGTTGGAATGGAAGGGCAGGCGCGAAAGTCGTCGCTCACAAGAACTCGTTGCGAACTGCAGCAATTGTGAAGTGCGCGGCACCTGCACAGGACTTGATGCCTGTTATAAGGCAAAGACTACTCTTGGTCGTCCAGCACGCTTTGCTCCTGCTGGACAGGCAACGCAAATGATTATTGGAGCAAGTCCAGAAAGTGATCTCGAGATCTTGCGCCTGACGGAAGCACTATATGCAAAATACCGCCTGAAGCGTGTTTTCTTCTCAGCGTATTTGCCTGTAGGCGATATAGATATCATAAAACGGGCTTCACACGATGGAAGTATTCCCCTATTGCGCGAACATCGCCTGTATCAATCTGATTGGTTACTGCGTTTTTACAACTTCAGCGTAGACGAACTACTCACTCCAGAAGCACCGTTCCTTGATCCCACACTTGACCCTAAATGTCTGTGGGCACTGCGCAACCTTGACCGCTTCCCTATTGAAATTAACCGCGCATCTTTTGATGATCTCATCCGCGTGCCCGGAATTGGAACTACTGGCGCACGCAAAATTATACGAGCGCGCAAATCGGCACATTTAAGCTTTGACAGTCTGGCAGCATTGCGCATTGTGCTGAAGCGCGCCCAATGGTTCATCACCTGCAAAGGTAAATATCGTGATGGTCTACGCTTTGATCATGATCTTATATATCACGGTCTAACCAGCGAGGAAGCCCGTAAACGCAGCTATCGTGACATTGTGAGCAAAGAACAAGCAAGCAGACAACTCTCACTCTTTGACGAGTCTTTCCATCGCAATCTAAGGCTTGCATCTTGACAGGCACTTGTAATATCAACCTCCGTTTCCGAGATCCGATCCTGGAATTATTAAAGGGTCGGATCTCGGCTGGCACCAGATATATTTCTCATGCTAATCTACACATATGACGGAACATTTGAAGGATTCCTCTGTTGCGTATTTCAATCCTATCTGCGACGTGAACGTCCCGCAAATATTGCCACCACAAATGGTCTGCAATATCGATTAGAGCAAGAGCTTTATCCCGTTCAAACCGTTGATGAACAATGGCAAAGAGTCCGTACAGGCATCCATAAAAAATTGGGTCGTCTGGCCTGGGAAAAAGTTCGTGCCTGCTTTTGCGCATCCAATTCAGGTAAAGAATTGCTACTGTATCACTACTTGCGACAAGGATTTAGTCGCGGCTCAGTCGCTCTGGATGACATCTCGCACCCAGATATCCTGCCTATTGAAGATCTATACCGTTCTGTTGGGCGCGAACAACAGCATATGATTATGTTTGCACGTTTTGAAAAAGTCCCTCCAGGTGTATACTGCGCCACCATCAACCCGAAGCACAATGTTGTCCCCTTAATCATGGATCACTTCGCTGCACGCTTCAACATTCAACAATTCATCATCTATGATGAGGTGCATCATATCGCAGGCATATCAGAAGATGGTCAATGGTATTTGAGTGCGGCAGAGGGATTGCGCTTTCCTGATGCCGATGTAGACGATCATGACTATCAGCATTTGTGGCAAATTTTCTATGACGCTATCGCAATTCCTGAACGTCACAACGAAAAACGACGCCAGCAGTTCATGCCAAAACGTCTCCATAAAAATATTTGCGAACTACATCCCTAAGACACACTTAAATTTTCAATAATGCTCCAAATGGACAGAATCAAAAAGAATGGAGTAGTCTAATCGTGAAGCGTAGTGCCTTTACATGAGCAGTTGAGTTATTCCATTCCGACACCGAGTCTGGGCACCTGGAACATTATTGAGCATCTTCGTCTAACAATTCGCGATACTCATCTGGATTAAGATCTGCACGCATTTGATCGCGATAATCGTTTGAGCCTGCAAGTGTTTCACGCATCATGACTAGAGTGAGGTAACGACCTTTATCAGTCAATGTTAGCTCGTTTTCATCATCAATCGCAAAAGCACCATTCGCGCGCATAAAGGTCATTTCGACAGGCAGTCCCTTTGCAATGTCAACACCAAAACGCTCACGAAATTCCTGCTTATCTAGACGCAGCCCGAAAAGCTTCGTTGCAAAATAGTAGCGCATGTCAACCGTCTTACTTTTTGCGCTTTGCGTCATGCTGGCAATAGGCATTTTGCCCGCTGCAATACCTGCATGATAATCGCGCAGACCAAAGGCATTGGTATAATTTTGACCCTGCAAGTACGACATCGCACCTGCACCAATTCCAACGTATTCAGGATAATCTACGATATATTCATCAATGATCATATCCTTGCTTGCACTAAAGGTCCAAGCACTTGAACCCACAAATCCTGCACCATACAGAATATCGCAAACCATTTTGTACATTTCATACTCGCGCTTGAAGTCAACCTTTCCAACATCTTTTGCCATTTGCTTGCGACGAAGTGGACTTGCAAGCAAAGGATAAAAAGTTGTTTGATTGCATCCTGTTTGTAACACCAAATCAAGATCGCGCTGCAAACCTTCAAAAGTCTGTGTGGGAAAGTTAAAAATCATATCAACATTAAAAGAGTCGAACTTGCCTTGAATGCTTTGAACAGCGGCAAGTGTTTCTTCGGCAGAGCCCGTTGTTTTATAGCGACTCATGTAGCGCAACAAGTCATTATCAAAGCTTTGCACGCCTACTGACAGACGGTCAACGCGCGGAGTAAGAGCATCAAAAAGCTCATCACCTAGGTCGGTTGGATTGGTTTCTGTTGAAACGTCCTTAATGTCGGGAAATAACTCTTTCGCATAATCGATAATGCCGACCAATTCGTCAAGCAAAACCGTAGGTGTTCCTCCTCCAATATAAGTCGCATCAAAACGATAACCTAGTTCTTTGACCATTTCCAGCTCGCGGCGAAGAGAGACAAAGTAGTCGCGCGTGCGGTCTTCTTTGTGATAAAAGCGATTAAATGAGCAATATGTACACAGTTGCTTGCAGAATGGAATATGCATGTATAGCATATAGCGAGCATCAGGATCGGCCTTTGGCAAGATGTCAGCAGTCGCTGAAATATCTCCATTCAAATAGTTCTTATTGAGAACACGTGTCCCTAATCGTAATGCACGTTCTGCGAGCATGGTCATCCCTCATCATATTCCAAATCAAAATCTGCCAAAACTTTTCGCGCTGCTGCCTCCCCACCGTCAATACAGTTAGGAATGCCAACACCTCGAAAGCACCCACCTGCACAGGCAAGTCCCTTGCGTGCTGCGCTACGTTCTTCAATAATCTCGACTCTATCGAGATGACCCATTTTATACTGTGACATCCCCAGCGTCCAGCGATACAGGCGAGCAAATAGCGGCTCTGCGTCTGCTGGCAATCTCATAACGTGACGCAATTCGTCCAGAATTACCGCAGTCAGCTCATCGTCAGACAGTTCCATAATCGCCTGATTTTTTGGTGTCCCCGCAAATCCCCTAATTAGAATACGTCCTTCAGGCGCACGACCTGGCCATTTTGTTGATGACCACGATGCTGCAAGCAGGTTACGTTTTTCAATTTCTGGCACCAATACGCCAAATCCATCTAAGCGATTAAGCTCCAGATCACTTTCACGAAATGCAAAAGATATTGTGGATGAACTGATATTGGGAATACCCGCATAGGCAGCAGAAATTTCTGCATCAATACCCTTCGTAATGGCAGCACCCGCAAAGGACTCCGTTGCAATGATAACTGCATCTGCCCGAATATTGCAATTCTCACGAATCTGAACACAGTAACTACCATCATCTGCCTGCGTCAAACCAGTTGCTGTGGCACCCAAACGAATATTGCTTGTAACATGACTGGCAATTGCATCTACCAACTGATGCATGCCACCTTTATAGCTTGCAAAGACCGTACTGCCCCAAATACTATCTCTTGGCGCTTGCTTTGCTGCAGCACGTACTCGCGCAGCTTTCGTCATGACAGTTCCGCGAATAACACTGCCGTACTTTTCCTCCAAGTCCAAATACATAGGAAAAGTCGCCGCAAGTGACATATCTGCGGGATCTGATGCATGAACCCCGCCAATGAAAGGTTCAGCCAGGTAGTCAAGAACTTCACGTCCAAAACGACGCACGACAAAGGATTCGAGCGATTCATCGCGACGAGCCTCACCTTTGCCACTTGCGCTCTGTCCTGCCACCTGCCAATCGCGTGGCGGAATAACCATTTCGCGAATCATGTCCATTTTGCCGTCTTCTGACAGCAAGTCTGTCGCAAACAAGGATTTGAACTCAGTGGGAACAAACATGCTGAAGTCATCTGGCAGTGCATGCATCTGCTCATTACGATAAATGTAAACCTTCTTTTTGGCTTCATTACTGGGCAGCCAATCATCCTGTCGCCCCAAAGTAGTTGTCATGCGACGTGCACCAGGCTTGTAAGAAGCAACGCAATCTGGTCCGCCATCTATGATGTAAGGCTCCCCTGTTTCGGGGTCATGGACAACCTCTCCTGCAACTTTGCCCCCTATCCTGTCATCGCGCTCGAGCAATGTGTACGACAACTCAACACCATCACGCTTTGCACGCTCAAGCAAATATGCTGCAGATAGACCTGTAATACCTGCACCTATAATGACAATGTGCGGACTTTTCATAGCTCCTCTGTTATCTGGCATCATCTACTACACATCCTAAGTCGCTGAGGATTTTTAATGCAGCTTCTTCACCACTTTCTAGACAATTGGGAACGCCCACTCCCGTATAGGCAGCGCCGCCCAATGCAAGACCTATCTGCTTTGCCATATGCTGGTTAAGTGCTTTCATGCGGTCAAGATGACCAACAATATACTGTGGCATTGCACGAGGAAAACGAAACACTTTTGCATAGGTAGGCACCGCATCTGGGGCAAGTCCCAATAAGTCAACATATGTCTTACACACAAGCTCTACCAGCTCATCATCTGGCAAATTATGTGTTACATCATCGCGCGCACCTCCAACAAAGCCTCTCAGCAATACCGATCCTGCAGGAGCACGTCCCGCCCATTTTGACGACATCAGCGATATGCCCGTAACTTTTTGATGTTCAATTCCTGGTGCAAGGATGCCATGCCAATCCTTTGCAAAGAGCGCATCTGCCTCATCAAATGCTGTAATAATCGTCGCACAGGACGAATGCGGGATACCAGAAAGAATTTCAGCAACTTCTGGCGCAAGATCATTTAGCATCTCACCAGCAGTCCAAGCAGGTGCGGTAATTATGACAGCGTCTGCATGTATCGTTTCTTGCACTGTGTTATCCTGCATGCCAGAACTATGCTCGCAGATAACGCCACTGCGTCGAACAATATTTGTACTCTCCTCACGAGCAACAGTTAGCTCATATTTCCCATCTGTAATGCGCTTAAGTGCTGTAACAGGAGTGCGAGTTCGGATATTTTGCTCACCTATAGCTTGAGCCATGCTGTTGGTAAAATCATCTAATCCATCAATGCAGGAACTAAAAAAAGTGCGCGGGGCAGAACTGGATGGCTTGCCTGTCATTGCAGATGCTTTGACGCGCATCTCCTCTACTTGTTTTCTTTGGGCAAGAAAGCCGCGTATTAACGAACCGTATTTTTGCTCCATATCCAGCAGCATGGGATAAGTTGCGCGAGTCGACATGGTGTCTGGATTTGAACCATTGATGCCACCAACAAGTGGCTCTGCAAGGCGATCCATACATTCCGAGCCCAAACGTCGTCTGACCAGTGAACCAATACTTTCATCTATGCCGGGATCAAGTTTTTTACGTGGAATAATCAAGTCTGCTGCCATGCGGAATTTTGCTGGCCACGAATAAAGCTTTGTTGTTGCCATGGGCAAAATTTTAGTAGGCGCAAACATCATGATGCCATCTGGCAGCGGAATTAACTTGCCGCCTTTTACGATAAAAGTCTGCTTTGTGCTGTCATCAGTACCTATAAGTTGATTCTCTGTTCCCATCAAGTACGCAACGCGTGCCATTGTGGCATGTTTGCGTGTCAGATACGAATCGCTGCCGCCATCTGCAATGACAGCACCTCCACAAGGCAAGGTCGGACGATCCGTCCATAACTGACCACCAATTCGATTGTCAGATTCAAACACCGTATAACTAATATCGAAATCGCCTGTTTCTGCTGCACGCTTTAACTGGTAAGCGGCACCAAGCCCTGCAATACCTGCACCTATAATTGCGATATGAAGTGAATTGCTGTTAGCCATTGTTAAGGGCATTCTGGATGGAATTCATCATGGCAGCAATTAGTGCTGGGTTGACTTCTTGGGTGGTTGCAAGCGTTGGGGTACGCACAATATCTATTCCAAGTAAGTGAGCCTTTTTGACTGCATCTATATCAATGTCATAAAGAACTTCCATGTGGTCGGTCGCAAATCCCAGTGGACAGACGATGGCTAAATCAATCCCCGTTTTGGCAAGTCTGGCAAGCTCGTTATCGAGAGTTGGCTCAAGCCACTCCCCTCCACGAACTCCCACCGAAGTGTAAGCAAATGAGATTTGAGAGGGAGAAAGACCGAATTTTGTGCTGATTGCTTTACCTGCGCATCCAAGCTGCATTTGGTACTGCACAGCATCTTCATGTTTATCTTTAAGAGGCAGCGAATGAGCCGCAAAGACAAGTCCGCAAGACTGTCTATCAGATTGTGAAAGAGAATTCAGAGCGATAGCAATTTGTGCGATATGTCCAGAGATGTAAGCATCCGACATGCCAAAAGTAGGTGCAATAAGTACTTCGCTAATTCCCTGTATCGCCGCCTCATTGCATACGCGCTCTGCAGGATTAGTCCATGCTGCCCAAGAATCATACGGCGTCATCGACAGATAAATGATGCGCTCACATCCTGCTGCTACAAGCCTCATTAATCCGTCTGCAATATCTGGATCAGTAAAGCACATACCTAGTTGAACATGCTGGATGCACTCTGTCAGTTCACTTTCCTCAAGTGTCGTTCGTAACTGCCTAGAAATCGTCTCTGCAATCAGCACAACTGGTGACTTTCCCCCAATGGTCACATATTTCTCTTGAACAACTGTCACAACAGATGGTGGCGGACTAATGCCCATCACCCGCTCAAGCATGGGAGCAACCTCATCCAAGGAGCGAGGTCCTCCAAAGCCCACTAGTAATATGCCCGTTTTACCTCTCATGACACCTTTCTGGTCAAATTGACAATTCGTAGCATGCGAGAGGCAAGTAAGCAATTGAGAGAATGCATGGTGCACAAGCTGTGCAAATATTTATGTCTACTACTCAATCGCTCTTATGCATCACGAACGAATCCTGCGAGATTCCTCTTGAACCGTCTTGATAAAATGGCGTGCTTTATCAGGGTCAGTTGTTTTCTGAATGCCATGACCTAGGTTAAAAATATGACCAGGTCGCTTGCCAACTGCTTCTAAGATATCAACAACCTTTGCCTTAATCTCTTCTTCGCTCGCAAAAAGCGATATCGGATCAATATTGCCCTGAATGCCAAAGCGTGAATCAATCAGGTTAACTGCACGCTTCATGTCCAAGCGCCAATCCAGTCCAACAATATTACCGCCAGCTTGCTGCACCAAATCAATCATTGAGGTTGCACCATTAGCAAAGTGAATAACAGGTACATCGCCACCATCATCTGCTTTACCCTTGCCGTACGAAACAACAGCATCAAGCACCTGCTTTGAATAGGGTAAAACGCGTTGCTCATAGTCGCGCGGTGAGAGAAATCCTACCCATGAATCAAAGAGCTGTATCGTTTGCGCACCTGCATCAATTTGCGCGCACATGTAGTCGATAATCGACTGTGTGAATTTACTCATCAGAACGTCCCAGCCTTCTGGTTCGTTCCACATGAACGATTTACAGTTAATGAATTCACGCGTGCCTCTTCCTTCGATTGCATAACTTGCAAGAGTGAAAGGTGCACCACTAAATCCAATCAGCGGCACTTTATCGCGCAACTCGTGACGTGCAATACGAATTGACTCCATCACGTAAGGTGTATCACGATCTGGGTCGCCAAAGCGCAAAGCTTTTGCATCTGCCAAGCTGCGAATTGGATTATTGATAACAGGACCTATGCCTGTTTGAAACTCAAGATCTAATCCCATTCCGGGAAATAGCACTAAAATGTCACTGAACAAAATAGCTGCATCGACACCAATCAAGTCTACTGGCTGTAAGGTAATCTCCACTGCGAGGTCTGGATCGTAGCACATTTCAAGAAAGGTATGATTAGCACGAATCTCACGATATTCGCTCATGTAGCGTCCTGCTTGACGCATCATCCACACGGGAGTCGCCTCTGTCGGCTGCAATCTCGCAGTACGTATAAACAAGTCATTAAAAGCCATGGAAGTACCTGCCCTCTGTTTTATCGTGATTAAACAACCCATACATTATAGCCTTAGCGCACATAAAAATAGTGAATAAGACAGTGGGTAATTAGAGACATTCGTCACAAAAAAATTAGTTTGCTCTCTAATCAAGACATTCTCAGATGCGTAAAATTGCCTACATGACTCCAATGATCTAAGAGCGTATCCGGGCGTTCAAGATTAAGGAGAATGAGAAAAGGGGAAATCCTAGCGTAGCAACCTACGTGGATTTCCCCTTTTCGAAACTTCGACGCAAAAATTGAGCGTCTGAATACGCTTTTAGTCGATTAACTCCATTATCACCATAGGTGCCGCATCACCCTTGCGAGGCCCCAGCTTTAGAATGCGTGTGTAACCACTGCTGCGACCCTCAAAGCGTTCTACTTCGTTAAAAATCTTTGCCACAATCTCTTTATCGCCCAAAGCAGCAATAGCCAGTCTGCGACTATGAACATCTCCACGTTTTGCCCAGGTAATAATCTTGTCAACATCAGAGCGAATTTCTTTCGCGCGAGTCTCTGTTGTTTTAATGCGATCGTTTCGCAGCAATGCCGTCGTCAGCGAGCGGCGCATCGCTTTTGTGTGAGCAGAACTGCTGCCTAATTTACGACCTCGTTTTTTATGTCTCATAATGGATTGTACTCCTTATCCATTCTTTAGATTCAGACCCATATCGATGAGCTTGTCCTTTACTTCTTCGATAGACTTTGCTCCGAAGTTTCGAACATTCATCAGGTCATTTTCTGTGCATTCGGTCAATTGTCCAATTGTGTTTACGCCCTGTCGCTTCAAGCAATTGTAAGCACGCACAGATAAATCAAGTTCTTCAATCGGTGTGTCTAAACCACTTGTGTCACTACGATCAATTTCGACAAAAATTGATGCTTCTTCGATTGGCGTAATAGTCTGCTCAACAAAAAGCTGTGTGTGTTCGTTAATCACACGACCAGCACGAGCAATCACGTCATCTGGTGCCACTGAACCATTAGTTTCAACTTCCAGAATCAGTCTTTCATAGTCAGTTCGCTGACCAACACGAGCATTTTCTACTGTATAAGTACAGCGATGTACGGGCGAAAATAATGAGTCGACAGGAATGACGCCAATAACGTCACCTGGACGCTTGTTGCGCTCTGCAGAAACATAGCCTCGTCCCACATCAATGCTCAAGTACATGGTCAACTGTGCACCATCATTTAAGGTGGCGATTACACGTTCTGGATTTACCAACTCAAACTCACTTGGAAGCTTTAAGTCGGCACCCGTTACTACAGCAGGACCTGTCACTGACAGCTCTGCTTCAGCACTACCCTCGCCAATACCTGTATCGCGAAATACAAGATCTTTGACATTTAAGATGATGTCGGTGACATCCTCTCGAATACCATCAATCGCACTGAATTCGTGCTGGGCACCATCAATTCGAATGCTGGTCGCGGCTGCGCCTTCAAGGGACGACAGCAATACGCGACGCATACAGTTGCCCATAGTATAGCCAAAGCCACGATCAAGTGGTTCAATGCTATATCTGGATACATTCTCGTCTACTTTTTCTACCGTGACTTCTGGTCTCATAAATTTCGTCATAGCTACAACCCTTCTAATCTCATATTTACTTAGAATAGAGCTCGACGATGAGGTTTTCTTTAACCGTCAAGTCGATCTGGTCGCGCGTCGGTAGCGAAATGACACTACCTTGAAGTTTTTCGATGTCAACTTCCAGCCATCCTGGGACTGTACTGCGCTCACTCGAAATAATTGCAGCTTTAATCACCAAAAGATCTTTTGCTTTTGGCGCAACCTGTACCAAGTCACCTTCGCGAACGCGATATGATGGAATGTCTACACGACTACCATTTACCTGAATATGTCCATGACGAACAATTTGACGCGCTTCTGATCTTGATTTTGCAAAGCCTAAGCGATAGACCACATTGTCTAGACGAATCTCGAGCAAGCGCAATAGATTTTCACCTGTGATGCCCTGCTGGCGATTTGCCAATTCGTAATAACCGCGGAATTGCTTTTCAAGCAGTCCATACATACGCTTTGTTTTCTGCTTTTCGCGCAATTGGATACGATACTCGCTCTCGCGCGGACGCTTTTTTCCAGCCTGACCTGGTGGATACGGGCGCTTCTCCATTGCACACTTATCAGTGTAGCAGCGATCCCCTTTTAGAAAGAGCTTTTCTCCTTCACGGCGACACAGCTTACACACTGGTCCTGTATATCTAGCCATATTAGATGTACTCCTTTTAAAATTAGACGCGACGACGCTTGCGCGGACGACAACCATTGTGTGGAATTGGCGTCACATCTTGGATGCTTGCAATTTCAAGTCCTGCAGCCTGAAGCGAGCGAATCGCTGTTTCGCGACCACTTCCAGGCCCCTTTGCAAACACCGCAACTTTACGCATGCCGTGCTCTTGAGCTGTCTTTGCCACAGACTCTGCCGCAAGCTGTGCAGCAAATGGTGTGGACTTACGTGAACCCTTAAAACCAGAGGTTCCCGCAGACTGCCAACAGATTACGTTGCCCTGCGGATCAGTTATGGTGATAATTGTGTTGTTGAATGTCGACTTTACATGAGCCTGTCCAACAGCAATGTTTTTACGCTCACTGCGCTTAATGCGACTACGAACGTTTTTCTTTTTTGCAGCTGCCATATGACCTTACGCTCCCTTCTTTTTCGCACCAATTTGACGGCGCGGACCTTTACGGGTGCGTGCATTTGTGTGCGTGCGTTGTCCACGTACAGGAAGACCGCGGCGGTGACGCAGTCCACGATAACAGCCAATCTCCATTAGACGCTTGATGTTCTGAGATGTTTCACGGCGCAAATCACCTTCGACCTGCAAATTTTGATCAATGTATTCGCGCAACTGAGTAATTTGGACATCGGTCAAGTCACTTACTCGAATATCAGGATCAATACCTGTTCCCGCAATAATTTCTTTTGACTTTGTCAGACCAATGCCATAAATGTAAGTTAGACCTGTCTCAACACGCTTGTCGCGCGGAAGGTCTACACCTAAAATACGAGCCACTACATGCCTCCTCTAACCCTGGCGTTGTTTATGGCGCGGGTTGTCACAAATGATCAACACGCGACCACGACGCCGGATAACTTTGCACTTATCGCACATTTTCTTTACTGAAGGTCGTACTTTCACGACTCCTCCACCTTTCAAATCTATATACTTTTCTCATATTGTTAACGTCCAGCCGCAGACGATAATTTTCTACTAGTTCTATTGCATCAAGTTTGCAAGCAGGGTTGACAGATGCATAAGTGCCGAGATTAAAGGCGAAACGTACAAAGTACGCAAGCTTTGAATATCGGTGCTTATGTACTGTCAAGCTTACTTGTAGCGGTAGGTAATTCTACCGCGTGTCAAATCATAGGGACTCATTTCAACAGTAACCTTGTCGCCAGGCAAAATACGAATATAGTGCATGCGCATTTTTCCCGAAATATGAGCCAGTACTTTATGACCATTCTCGAGCTCGACCTTAAACATGGCATTAGGAAGCGGTTCAACTACCGTTCCCTCCAGCTCAATCGCTCCCTCTTTTTTTGTCACGCAGTTAGTCCCTTATCTCTCACAAAGCTTACAGACAGCAACTGCTAAGGCTACCATAAGCCTCGTCTATGTGCAAGGGGAAGCTTGCGATACCATTCTGCCATATGCGATAATCACTACTTATCTTTGCCATAAACCCACAGAAGTAGCTATTTGGAGAAGCCTGATGACTGATGTTCTATTTGCATTTATTCTTATATTGATTGCGGGTCTCGCAACTGGCCTTGGTGGTCTTGTAGTCTTTTTCCAGGCAACCACCAACACAAAATTTCTATCTGGCTGCCTAAGCTTTTCTGCGGGAGTAATGCTCTATGTATCTTTTGCAGAGATTTTTCCAGAAGCAATAGAATCGCTAAAATATGGATATGGCGAAGAAACAGGACTGTTGGTCGCGACCTTAACTTTCTTTGCAGGAATTGCACTTATGGCAATTATCGACAAATTCGTTCCTCACAATGATGACATCACCGAAGTATTTACATCCGAATGTAATGAAGCGGCAAATCGTGAACTTTGTATCAAGGAGAAGCAAGATCTCAAACGTACGGGGCTTATGTCTGCCACTGCTCTTGCCATCCATAATCTGCCAGAAGGAATGATTACCTTCATTGCCCTGATGTATGACCCCGTTATGGGAATCGCCATTGCCATTGCCATTATTTTGCACAATATGCCAGAAGGCATTGCAACAGCAGCACCTATCTATTACGCAACGGGAAGCAAGTTGAAGGCCTTTGCTATCTCTGCGGGTACGGGACTGACTCAGCTGCTTGGCGCAGTCACTGCATGGCTGCTTCTACAAAACATCAACTATGATACTGAAGCTGTGTTTGGCATCGCCTTTGCAGCAGTGGCAGGAATCATGGTGTTCGTAGCAATCCATCAGTTGTTTCCTGCCGCACAAAAATACGGAAAGAACCACATCGTGCTGCGGTGGCTCTTTGCGGGAATGTTTGTTATGGCAGCAAGTCTGGTTGTCCTAGGTTACATATTCTAGTTCACTAGCGATTATCAAGCGGAATAATAATCCATGCCAATATATAAGCAAAAAAGACTGGTCCCACGGGAAACAGCAGCATAACAACGGCGATTATCCGAATGATAGTTGGATCAATATTGAAGTACTCACCAATGCCACCACACACGCCCCCAATCATGCGGTTTTTACGAGAGCGCATCAATCTGGCTCCATGAGGAGGCATAGATGGCTTACCTGTTATTCCCGACCCGTTACCACTCGATGTCTGCTTGCTTACGTTTCGAGCAAAAATTACCACGGCAATACCTGCAACAATCAAGAATACAGGCCAGAAGAAATTCATCATCACACCTATAGTGCCACGAAATGTGTGCCAAAATGGTCCCATCACAGTGGGCAGTAAGGTTAGAGCCCCAGCGGTAATCAAAAAAACTCCCAGACCAATCAGTAAAATAGTCAGACCTGAATGCGAACCAGAATTGTAAGAATCTGGGTGATTTCTAGGCAAATGGCTATCTGGCTTTGCCTGATTTTGCGAATCCTCAGCATCATTCGATGTGCTTGATTGCGTCGTTGCATCTTTATCGACATTAGTCATTGGTTAATCTCCTCGTGTTCGAAATTGTCAGTACAATTGCTTAAGCCATTTAATCATGTTAGTCGCCATCTAAAATTAAAGCTTTACAGCTTATAGAGACATTAAAAGAAGCTTATCTGTTGGCAAGCAACCTGCCCAGCTCGCCCAAACTCGCAAACGGCTCTACAAGTGTACTTGGTTCTGCTGTCCACATTGAACTTGCCACCGCAGTCAAAATCACAATCGAAAGCACACTGGCAAAAACACTAAACCATTCAGTTTTAAGCGCATGCGACAAAATAGAAAGACCTACAACTATTAAAATGAGTGGCCACAATCGAAGCATGTCAAGCCACATCATCCAGTACACAAATCCTAAGGAATTCGTTAAAAGTACAAGTCCCAAAACAATCGTAGATAAGCCACCGAAGAATTGTGAAGGTGAAATTTTTCCATGCAGTCTTGGATTTGGCGAATCACTCGCAGGTGAAAAAGCTGTAGCAATACCGCCAATCACTATTAACAAGGGCCAAAATTGCCAGAAGGAATATCCGCCAAATATATGACTCATCGTAGGAATAACATTCGAAATTAAATCAAGGAATAAAAGTACTCCCAAAACAATCAAAATAACACCAAGCCAGAGGTACCATTTATTGATGCGGGACTTAGCAGAATGACTATCTACAGCATCATTTTTTGGGTAGTTATGTGAATAGGCATATTGGTAGCCTGTACCAGCTTTCACTCCACCGCCTGTTGAAGCATTGGCAGAATCGTTATTTATTGGATGCGCAGGAGCTGTCTTAGTCTCTGCATCATCACCTGATGCAAACGACATGCTGGGATCATAGACAACCTCACCATCAACAGTGACAGTACCAATCCCGCTGACTTTACCCTGTTTCACATTAGCTGTTTTTTCATTGTTGGACGCACTCATAATTCTCCTTATCAGTTTAAGCAAATACAGTGTAACAATGTTTTGTTACACTGTCAAATAGAGATTTGCTCACCTTCGTCAAAGCTGCATTGCATCAGGAAAGCCGGCGCGACCCCGGAGAATCAAGTGGTACACCATCTTTGCACAATACACATTCCTCAGGCAACCAAGACTCAACTTGCATGGTGAGCAGTGGATAATATGCCGCAGTAAAGGCAAGGTCTCCCCCACGATCAATCAGCGAGGTAACTGCTACAACCTTTGCTCCTGCTGCATCTACCAAGTCAACAACTTCTTGCACGCTGCCACCCGTAGTTATTACATCTTCGACAATCACCACACGAGCATTTGCAGGAATTTCGAAAGAGCGGCGCAAAGTCATTACCCCCTCTTTCCTTTCAGAAAAAATGAACGGCAGATCCAAGGCCTGCGCTACCGCAAAGCCAATAATAATGCCACCAACTGCAGGAGCAATCACAAAGTCTGGCATGCAGTCATCTGGCAGGCGCGAAGCCATTTCGTGTGCAAATTTCATCGTAAGAGCAGGACCTTCAAAGACGCGAGCACACTGCACATAGGTATCACTATGTCTGCCACTGGTCAATTGAAAGTGACCAGTACGCATAGCTCCGCTATCTTTTAATGCTTGAACAATATCTACATCGGTCATTGTCATGCTTATATCCTCTCATTTCAATGCCTTGAACTACACATTCAAAGGCGCTGGATGCATCTCACTTCTAACACGATACCGCGCCGATTAGTTCTGTGATATCGGTCACGCCTTCTGTCATGCAGAACTCCTCAAGTTCACACAGTATACGCTTTATTGCGCGCGGATTGCCAAAGTTTGCCGTACCTATTGCAACAACGCTTGCACCAGCCAGCATGAATTCTGCAACATCGAGTCCTGTTGAAGCACCGCCCATGCCAACAATGGGCACCTTTATTGCACGCGCTACTTCCACAACCATGCGCAAAGCCACAGGCTTAATAGCAGGTCCAGATAATCCCGCGAACTGACGGTCAAACACAAAACTGCGTTTGCGCGCATCAATTGCCGTACCCAGCAAGGTGTTAATAAGCGAGATTGCATCTGCTCCTGCAGCTTCGCAGGCGCGCGCAATCTCAGCAATATTTG
>Ga0123355_10007711_pt1 | contig 16170 bp, 12 predicted proteins | sample TergutEmb28metaG_3_FD_89872 | JGI IMG/M metagenome (GOLD analysis project Ga0123355, IMG submission 89872) | Embiratermes neotenicus P1 segment gut microbial communities from Petit-Saut dam, French Guiana - Emb289 P1 | ecosystem: Host-associated > Arthropoda: Insects > Digestive system > Gut ...
GGGGGGGGGGATGGCCTAATTGGTTAAAAAAGTAACAGTTTAAAACGAGGCAATAACGGACAGTTACAAGGCACTCCACCAGCACTCACTTACAACAATTCAGAAAAATCACGAATATTCCCAAACTTGTGGGAAGCTGACCATGCTTCTTTTGTGGGAAGATGGTCATGAAATGTCTTAATCCAACCATCTGCAGGCGGCTGTGGCCAATTTCAAATAACTATACAAGCATTCGCCAGGAATGACCGAGGAAAAGTCCGCATATTCGGTACTTGTGAATTCACCACGACAACAGTGTTACCAACTAAAGTCACATCCACATCAGCTCTTCATTCGCTATGAGATCTAAATACCCACCCACATATAAATTGTTTTCATTCAATGCATAGTGTAAAGGGACCATCTAATGCCACGGCTAGAAAAGCGTGGAGCTATACCTCCACTCCAGCATATTCCTTCATAGCACATACAGGGACCTCTCATTAACTGTACCAAGGACAGACTACACTATTAACCTTTAGGCACCATGCATCCTATATATGGGACAGGCGTACCGCAACTCCCCAGAGTACGCTTTTTATATATTTAGTCAACAAATATATTACTTATTTTTTTTAGACCTTCACCATCTTCGTTTATTCCTCCGCAAAATGTCGTGTGTTTCCTAATGTTAACCTTCTTGGTTCATAAAATATTCACATTTTACATAAATGGTGTGCTAAACTGTAAATGCCCAGCTCCAGGGCCAAAGGGTTAAGCAATAAGTCCTGCAGAAGGCCACATCCTTAAAATGCTGCAAAGACGCAAATATATGACAAGACAGACTAGCATAAAACGTTCTCTTTCCACGCCAATAAGTCATACAAGGGAAGCAGAGCTATAGCGACACTCATTGATCTCGGAACTATATGGAGAGGAATGGTTAATTTCACGCTCCGGCCGCTTTGCCCTCGGGAAAGCAACCCGATACCCACTCAATAGGAAGCTGGGTGGGCCCCAAAGGCATTCTGGACGTTTTGGAGAAGAGAAATATATCTTGCCCCTGCCGGGATTGCATCCCCGGATCGTCCAAGCCGTAACCTAGTAAATATACCGACTAGGATATCAAATCTATTTTGACATCAGTCAGGTGGAAAATAATTATGTATGTCATAGTCCTTCTTAGATATGCACACTTGGGCGCCTTCTCTCTTCGTACAGAATTGCTGCAGCATGGTTAACACAACGTAATTAAGACAAGAGGCCATGGCTTTGCCATTACAGCAACATTCTTATGCAGGATTTGAACCTGGGACCCAAAGTTCGCTCGACACAACACATTAGTCACCAGGGTACGTGCGACCATAATTAACTTTCGAAGAACGTGCCAGTGACGTCAAATACTGTTCATATATTTGACGACAGTTCAATGGCACGGAATTTCAGTTTGTGTCATCACAGTGTTTAATGGCACAGGATAAGCTCACGCGACACAAACGTCTCAAATACAATACCTTCATTAAGCAGCAGGCATCCCTACAAGGCCTGCGTGTAATACATAATGCTATAACGAAACGTCTTGTGACAAATTACCAATATAGGTAGTTATCAAATTCACTGTTTATATTCATTTACCCCTTCTAGCACTGAAATTAATCTACATTATATACAGCGTGTGGCAAAAATACCTTGACACTCGATGCTCAACATGTTGCTTCATTTGTTAGGTGCCTTTTGCGCCAGCCTGTATGAATATTGTTTGTACCGCATGCAGAACATTGTACAAATCACCCGGTTAATGCTACATAAGGAAACAATAGCAGTTTATTATGAAAATCAACGAAAAAAATATGCAGAATTTTTAGTTTTAACCCTGACGTTAACCCCTCGTTTCTAAATGGTTAATAAGCAATACTACAAGAAATACCGGACCTTCATCTGAAATATGGTGGCTTCTCTTGTCAACATCATAACACGTAGCAATAAAAACTATAAAGGGGGAATAAACTCAAATTTAAAATACCCAGGTTGACCCACGGAGTTCCAAGAAATGGGACTTAAACGAAAATTCGAATTACATTCAAAAATTCTACTGCAACGCTTTCACGTTACCTTAACAGTCACGCCACACATAGATCAATAAGACGAAGCAGTTTTCTCGTCTGTGGGTGTTTTATAGAGCCTACTGCGTCTGTGGAAGGAAACACGAAACACTGACTCAGACAGCAGCCTCTTAGATGACTTAAAACTTTCAGAGATGAAACCACGTATGTGGCAAAGATGGGCAAGAGCAACTCCCATAAAGATGAAAATTAACCTGAATTATCTTGTGAAGGTTCAATTCGTACCGCGCGGCAAACACACTCGGTATCGGTTATAAATATCAGTCACTAAATGTTGCATAAGGAAATAACAGCTGTTTGCTCTGCGAACCACACAAACAAATACATTATGCTGGCGGAACGTAAAACCTTTGAATATTAAACCTGAAGGTACACAAAGTAACCATACCCATTGGGTTTGGAAATGTTTATCTTCAAATAACCACGTGGTCATATAATGCTTCACGATGTTTCAGTGCTACCAGGAATTAAACGGTGGAGAAGTTAACATTAACGCATCCTCTGGGATGGATTGCTCACTGTTACAGGTGTCATTTGTGTCAGACTGTATGCTGATGTAGCTACAATGAAACGGTCCGACGTAAAAAGAAGCAACGGTACAGTGTCGCAGGAAGTAACCTATACAGTGGAGTGGCAGGTCCATTATCTCCTAAGGAATAAAGATTGTAATAAACTAAGAGGCTTCGCAATGTAAATCAATACACAATGAAGATACGTCTTGGCACAGTTCAGCAAAAAGAAGCAACAGTAAAAAGGGGGAACACTCTGGTGGAAACGACTGAAAAACTGCCGTGACGAATGGGTGGAAATTTGTAATCAAAGACCGACCGAACGACCGCTCCTGTTGCAGCAGAGCCAGGCACTGATGAATACTAGCCGCCCACCTGCGTTCAGATCCTACAATACCATTTTCTCTGCATCTTTCGAAATATCGACGTTTTCCTGTTCAATTGTTCTTTGTCTTTGGTGGCTGCAGGACTGCGCCGTGATACGCGTCTACAGAGGTTTCTTAAATCTGTATTCACCCGCTTAAGGCTTGACAAAAACAGTGAAAATTCAATGATCGTCTATTTCCAAAAGAGAATTGCTGTTTGGAAAGTATTCTGGTAAAGGCAACGTGTAGACGGAAACAACAGTTCATCTACATAGTACTTACAAATTCAGTTCCCACCTCACAGAAAACAATGCTCAATCGAAATGTTAATTGGGATTATAACTGAAGTTTACTACTTATCGGAGCGAGAGGTGTTACGAACGAAAACTGTATGAAAGAGTAACATTTTGTACCCAGCACTATTTTCCCTTAGTGGGCGGGGTAGAGTAATCGGTATATCGACTGGCTACGGGCTGGACGGTCCGGGGATCGAATCCCGGTGGGGGCGAGATTTTCTGCACCTGTCCAGACCGGTCCTGAGGCCCACCCAGCCTCCTGTACAATGGGTAACGGGTCTTTCCCGGGGGTAAAGAGCGGCCGGTGCGTGACGCTGAACCCTCCCCCCTTTTAGTGCCATGGTCAAGAAAGAGTAGAGCTACACCTCTACTCCCCCCATGAGCCGTACGGCCTGTACAGAGCCTCGGTACCTGCACAAGAGTGCACTTTTACTATTTTCCCTTAAGTCTGCTGGTTTGGAGATAACTAAACAGAAGACAGCACCGGCACCGAAATTATGCAATGCGCACATTCCCTACCTTGTTCTCTGGCTCAAAGGATTTCTTCATCCCGATTGTTTGTATCTCGACTTCTACTTTACCGTATTTTCTTTGTCTTCATTTTGCACGGCATATGCGTTGTAATTCTTGTAGTAGTTTCAATTACACTAATATTTTCAACATTTCATTACAGCCCTGGCTCACAAGTGGATGTTATGGAAAAACGGCGATGACATATCTCCGCTGGCTATGTAGTGGGTATTTTTGAATTTGTTAAATGTCAGTGCGGGTACCGCTAGAGGTGGAGAATTTCGTAACCACATAAGAGGCCAAGGGCTGCTAAAAGCATTTACGCAGTCGTTACATTTTCGTGCGGGTATTCATGGAAAAAGAAGAGGACTCCGAAAGGAAATGTGAAATATGCGTGAGCATCGTCACGTGACAGGACGCTTTCAGCACGTTCGCACAGTCGTGAAAACCCCTATTTACCTCCAACATTCCGCCCGTCAGTTTGTCCGCATCTATCAGCGCGGCTCCTACTGGAAGGATTTCTGTGAAACTGACACTGAGGACTTCTATGAAAATCCGTCGAGAAAATCAAAAGAAGAATCGAACACTTTACATGAAGACGTAAGTACCTCTCATTGTTGCCGCGACAATAAATCGCCATAAAAGCGCTCTCTTCGAGTGAAAATGGTATCAGGCTGGGTTAAGATAGCCAAGGTGGTATAAACATTACATGAAAGCCCCACAATGTTACGCTGTACGCACGTTGCCTAATTTGTTAAACATGTGACTAGACAATATACAAACTGTTTCTGAGGTATGCGACACCACTGTAGGGCCTGTTCTACGCTCAGCAGCCGCCGCCAAAACGAAATCTCTATCGCTGTAATCGGCGATTTGTAAATACTTTCCCCCTGACGAGTTCATACTTCATTTTATCCTCCCCTTAAATTAATACGAGCCGTGTATTTCGGAAACACCATGTATCTCCCTAATGCAAATTAAAAAAAATCTTCGTCAAACAAGTTGTAGGGCTAAAAAAAAAAAAAGGTAAGTTCTTTCTCCGGAAGGAATTTGTTTACATTTAATAACGCTTTATAGAGTTTCGTATAGACCTACTCTAATGCGTCCCTTATATGACAAAGTTACGAATCCCTGAGTTTATGTTTGGCTTAGTGGAGACTGGGAGTCTGGGAACTGTAACAGCGCAGAAGAGCAGCCAGCAAAGCCGTCTGTGTACCCAGTATGAATAGCGAGAATATGCTAAACACATTATCTTTTGCTGTTATAAACCTGCAGGCTAAGGGAGCTAATTTAGAATGCAAGAAACTGTTGATGTTTCATGACGAAAGTATGCTTAAGTAGATTACCAATCCAACAACAAAAATAGCCTACTGTTAACATGTACTCAGAATTCGTCCAGGCTGTATAACTAGAAAGACGCTAGACTACAGGTCTCATGGAAGAATATAACGACGCCGTGCGTTTAAAAGATGGATCAATACATACAGAACTGGGATAGGAACAAGCCAATAGGTCTCATATTACCTCCTGATTATAATTTACTTAAAGACATTAATAAAAGCAGGAATAAATCAGAATACACATTAACGTATGGTGCAAAAAATATTAATAACAACAAACAGGAAAAAGTAATGTCAAGAATGACAGCGAGAAGATCAACTCTGCCCAAACACAGCTTGAAGTTAAGTCTGTACCCCACAACAAACTGAGTAAGCACATGGGGTAGGAGGCATTTTGTAAATGTATTACGCAATACAATGGAAAAATAAATTTACATTCTAACTTACCCTTCGGGTGGATTATTGTTGAATTCTGATGCTAAACGAAATGGCTTGCAGACAATATTTATTACCTAATCTTTGGTTACAAGTACCCGTTCTCGCTCCGGGACGTGGTTGCTTTCCTTGTCCGTTTCACACAAAACACACACACACACACACACACACACACATATATATATATATATGCACACGCACACATGTAGCTGAAACCTTGAAACAGAATACAGAATTAAGGTGAACTCATATAATTTAACCAGTAAATGAATGAAAATTAATATTCTAATCACATAAAAATCTAACGCAGTACCTTAACATCGCTTGAACTGCCGCCGCTACCGTACTTTATGGCCAGAGTACGGAGTAAATTTCGATGTTCCCTGTTACATGTGCGGAACTAGACAGGCGGCACGTTATTACGCATCAGACAGTTTACTTGGCAACGCTGTCAGTAGCTCAGATTATGTGGAGTTGCAGAATTATGAATGACCTGGCAAGCCATTTGCATGGAGGGGGGGGCTGAGGAAAAACTATGACCACCCAGTCAGGACGGTCAAACTTCAGGCCGAAAACGTCCTAACACGGAGTTCTACCCTCTCGACAGTGATGTTGAGCCAATTTGATACGGTCACGTTCATAACACTGTGGGCTTCGTAGTTGCAGAGTTTCTTAATAGTGTCTTCCAGTTTAACGCTTCATTCAGTGGAACCGTATATCATAACAGAATCTACATTATTTAACACCCTTGGTGTGACTGAATGAGTCACAACCGGGTTGCCATAGTTACGATATTGCAATGGTTATCAAGTGACGATCTGGGTACTTAACGATAGCAACACCAAATGGCAGAATTCCGATAGATGGAATAAACGCTCGGTTTATTCTGTATCCTACAGGTGGCACTAACACGTGACTTGTGAGTGAAGTCACATCCTGCTGAGGATGGCGAATGAATATCCATATAAACAGTGCTACGTACCTGCACGACGAGTGATTTTAAGAAACACATTTTAAAATTGAACGACATATAATGCAGACAAAATAACGTTATTGTTCGTATGACATTACAACCGTTGCATCATACAGTGTACTGTCATACAATGCCACGATGTAAAAATCCAGATTCATTAAAATCCCGCTAGTAGTTAACACGTTATTACGGGTGACAGACACACAGAAGTAACGACACACAAGCGTGAACAAAACACTCCAAAAATGTGACGTTTTATTTACACTACTCTAAAATATATCCGAGGTTTTCACGGAGGATAAGGTTTGGATTATTGGCTTATTAGGTGCGACACCGTGCAGCTTGGTAGGCTGTGAGCAGCGTTTCAGAGTAGCATCCTGCCTGCACCTTCGGAATGGAAGCCACTTCTGTTATAAAAACGGAGGCAGCAGATTCCTCCACAACGTTGAAAACTACTTAACAGAATGCACGGTGTCATAACCCAGACCAGTATATAAATGTTAAAACATCATGTACGCTACGACGTCCGATCTCCTGTGTAACATTTCAATTTAAATCTCATGTTTTCTGGTTCAGCCAGATTTCCACGACCAAGTATGCTCAGAGCCGTCGGGAGCCACAGGTGAGAATGGTACAAATAGGGACTGTAAATTCTGTGTCAAGTTCAACTTTTCAAAGTTCAATTCGCATCATTAACTTGCGTGGGGCAGAAAGATTAGTTCCAGGCTAAATGAGCTCAGTCTGTAAGCAGATAGGCCGGACTCAATTACTGAGAACCGCCTGCGCAATAAGCCGTACAAAGTTGCGCAATACACAGCGGTGACTACAGTCTGTGTCAAAATTGTGTGTGGTCTGCATATAGCACGGCCACCCCTCAGCGCCTCTGTGCTATATTCAACGATGCACGTTTTCAAGGCAACAATACCGAGTTTAATTCCCACACGAGAAACCCTACCGACCTCAAGTCGAAGTTGTGAGGCAAGGAAATTTAAAATAACCTACCCATTAAAAAAATAAGAGAAGGCGATGCAGAGAAAAGCGTTTCATAAAACGGAACACAGTTCACATGCCAATAAAGTAATTTCTCAAACCATAACCCGTCTTCAGCAGCTAATTTCGCTCAGGTACTAGCATACACCGTGTTCAAGCTGGCCAGGGCCCAAACTGTAGCAGGGTGCTATAACAGGATATGTGAAGAGTGGTCGGCTCTGAAATACTAGCCGGGTACAACGACAAACGCTAACAGGGATCAAGTCTCCAACAGTAGCCGAGTACTATCACAGTCAGAGTAAAGAGAGACCGGTTCTCAGACAGTAGCCGAGTACTATCCCAGTCAAAGTAAAGACAGAACGGTTCTCAAACAGTAACAAAGTACTATCACAGTTAAAGTAAAGAGGCAGGTTCTCAAACAGTAGCCGAGTACTATTACAATCAAAGTAAAGAGAGGCAGGTTCTCAAACAGTAGCCGAATACTATCACAGTGGATGTAAAGAGAGAAAGGTTCTCAAACAGTAGCCGAGTACTATCACAGCCAAAGTTAAGACAGAACGGTTCTCAAACAGTAGCCGAATACTATCACAGTGAAAGTAAAGAGAGACCGGTTCTCAAACAGTAACCGAGTACTATCACAGTCAATGTAAACAGAAGTCGGAACTCACACAGTAGCCGAATACTATCAGAAAGTAAACACAGACCGGGTCTCATATAATATCAGCCTGAAATCGTAAATAATGACTACAGATCAACAGTAAGCCTAGGTGATTACTTGTACATTAGCGTCAATTATGGCCAGGTCAAACTAGTACGTGAGCATTCGTAGGAGATGCATGCAGTCGTCGGATCTCAAAGAGCAGCCAGGCACTTCCACAAAAATTAAATAGTGGTCGGGTCTCAAAAGTAGGTGTACTGTAACAGAAAACGTGAATAATGCCTGGATCTCAAATACCAGCTGTCCGGGTCTCAAGGTGCTAGCTGGGTACTACCACTGAAAACAGCAAATGTAATCAGTGGCTGGGTACTATTAAAATATTGTAAATAACTCTCGAAACTCTAATAGCGGGACTAACTAGGTACTACAACAATACCGTAAACAGTGGCCAGGTCTGACAGAGCAGCTAGCTGATATTAGAGAAAACGTGAATCGTAGGTTTGTCTTGTTTAACCCTTTAAACGCCGAATTAAATCCCATCTGCCATCTTCTGGTATTATTAGGAGCTCACCATATTCTCCACGTTAGCAGGGAAAGGGTTAAACTATTACACCCCCCTCCCGCACAGCAATATAATCAGAAATACGTTTTTAAATTAGTAACTCTATATTTAATTTTAGATATAATGAAGCAAATCCCCCAGTTACAAAATGCGTGTTTGAATTGTAGTCAGAATTGTAACTGTAATTACGAGAACTACACAACCGGGTAATCCTCCACATCAGAAAACAATGTAACTGACAAGCACCTCTGGCATGACAGGAATAAATATGAAGAGCGATATGCATGTTTTGACAACACAATCTCGACTTACGCGACAACGCCGTATTGATACTTAAAGCACGCAAGTCCCACTCAGGCAGGTGATGAAATTTTGCAGTGCTTAACGCTTCTAAGCCTGAAACTCATCCAAACAAAGCATGAAACCTAAGTTCCTACCGCACACAAAGCATACTGCATTTCATGCGAGATAACAGATTCTCATAGCGGTGGCAATGAAGAGTCAAGTCTTCTGTGTATGGGGCCGTGTCGACTGGTAAGTAGATCTGGAGGTGTGGGAGGATCTTGCTGCATTCATGTTCAGTGTCTAAGCAATCGAAGCTGACGGCACATATCCTGTAGATGTTAGACAGCCATCTCCTCCAAAACGTAGGTTAAATAGGCTACTTACTGATGCGGCGTCACATCCGACACGATTTGAACCTACACGGGGTCCTCTACCAAGGCCAATCAGTTAATGTTGTTTACACAAACAATCCTGTTAATTATCGGAATGATACAAACACACTGTGTGGGCACCAGACTTGTTCAGTGTTGAAGCTGATCGTACACGCCGTAACCACTCACGCTGTTTTAAATGGTGGGGTTCATCAAAGGGAACACAATAACTTGCTCAGTGCACTTTAACCGTAACACATGAGTTAGGCGATAGATGGACAACGAGCAAACAAACAAACAAACATGCTGAGATCGAAACTCTGCATGTAATAGATATTGCGAAAATACAGTAGCATGGAATCAAATCGTACTCCAAGTTTCACGACGAATGTCCTCTGTATGATAAAGTTCTAGCACTGCGAAATAATAAACCCTAAGTCAGCTCATTCACTGTGCTAACAATTCAGGACTGCGGTGCACAAATGCTGGGCGCCAGGTCGCCCGGGCGACTAAATTCTGCATGGTAGCGCCTAATATTTGCGGGTGTTCAGTATGGAACCTGTCTCAAGCAAACCTTCTGGCGCCAAGAATTTTGGAGTGGCTCCTATATTTTTTGGAAAATTTGTCTAGTTCTGCTTTATGAGGTATGCATTGTTGGGGGGGTATGCATACAACATGGAGCCCTTGGGTTGCGAATGGATGACACGGCCGCCAGTTGAGTATGTTAAACACGTATATAGCAGGGTGCCAGAAGAACAGACCCTCAGAAGTCCGGCTTTGTCGTGGCAGATATAATTCCGCGCATGCGTGAGCGTGGTATTTCTTACAACCCTTGTATCTTGCTGTCTATCTTGCTTTGTTTACAGCATACGTCACGAAACCTTCATATGCTTCAAGGTTATGACAAAATCGTACAGAGTTGTGACACGAACAGCGAATTCAGGACCGTTTCTGTTGAACTCAGCATTCAGCAGGACTTCTCAGTATACCCTACTGTAATACTTCATTTGTAAAACGATCCGCAACGATGTGAAGGCTTCTATAGTCTCGAAACGTATCACAATACGTATGCGTTCGTTTATCGGAACGTCTGTTATACGACATAACGAATTTCCTCCTTTTAACGTTTCGCAGTCATGAAGTGGCGTACGTATTCCAAAGGGCGAAAGGTCCACAGTCGTCAGAGTATGCCAATGGGTTACTCTATAGACTCATTTACGCCAGGTCTCTCATGTAAACCCCACAGAGTTAGGGGGGTGGGGAGTTTACGTTTTAACGCATAGATTTTTAATAAAACAGATCAGTTACTCTCCTGTAAATGTCAATACATATTCTTAAATTTCTATGCCGATCCCAGTGGCCGCGCGGTCTAAGGCGGCCGCTCGCTTGCTGCGATTGTGGGTTTGAATCCCACCAGGGGAACGAGAGTCTGTCTTTTGTGAGTGTTGTGAGTTGTCACGTAGAGGTCTCTGGGTTGGGCTGACCACGCGTCCAGAGGAGTCCTCCGAGTGCAGTGTGTCTGAGTGTGATGGTGAAGCCTCGATAATGAGGAGGCCCTGGCCCACTAGGGGCTGTGTTATGAAACAAAATAAGTAACAGTTTTGTAAAGAGGTTACACTTAAGTAGACATACAGATCATGTATACGTTAATATTGTTGGATATGACATCAAAGCTCTACGTCTCATTGTAAATATGGACTTACAAAATTACGTTGCACATACACAGCGTGTGTGTTATTTTTACGATCGGTTTTCGAACTAAATTTCACTTGTCTAGCGGCAGTAGTTTGTTAATTATCGTCGTTAAACTGAAAACAAAAAAAAAAAATCTCAAGGTCGCCATGTTGTTATCTTACTTGCAAAGATGTTATCTTTTCAGAGGCGGCAGCGGTAGTGTCGCTCCAGGGCCATAGGTTCGAGCGTTCGCCATGATATTACTGACTGTCGGCGATTAAAAGATTCGGCATTGGAGTGGCCTCCACTAGCACAGTGCTCATGCCAAGTTTCGTGAAAACTGGTCAAATGGTTCAAACGCTGACACTGGAGAACACATGCATTGCATGGCGTAACATTATTGCTATTAAAACGGTCAAGCAAGCTAACTAAGCAACAATCCATTAGCATGGATGTGGGAGGAGAAGTACACCTCTTCGCTACTCGGAGTTGAGGGTTCTCAGCTTCAAGGGCCAGCCCCCCCCCCCTACCCGGGTAAAAACCCCTAGTACTCGCACCCCGAATCCTTGGTCATCCAGACGCTTGCCAAATCATTACAGTGACAGAGCTATCCTGTTCTCTAGGTGCCCCAAGTAACTCCTTCCATACTAACACTATCACAACAAAATAAAATATTCCAAATAACAATGCCTTCGTATTATGGTAGGCACTAAAGGATTACAGATATAAACCATCCTGAACAAGTAAGATACATGGCACATGTATATTTACTAAGCATTCTGTTTCCCGGGACTTTCAATTTACGGTGTTCCCTGCACTGGAGTTTCAGAACTAAACATCATACATGCAATTGTAATTACAAATTGTGAGCAATGAAGTGCACACTAGCGTGTGAAGGGTTGCCCGGGACAACCCCTCGACAAAGTCTACCTGCATATATACGATCCTTTAACGTGATGAATTTTTCATGCCTGCTCCTCCCTACCGAACACTCTTTGAAAGTACAATTAGTTTGGTCGCCTAGCGGAATGGGAGTCATACTGTGTCTCCTGCATGAAGATGATGAAAGGGATGAGAGTGAAGCGTACTAGTGGAGGCAGCTCGTTGCCAATGGCCAAAACCGCATCGGAATTTAGAATTTGTTTCCCGTCTTTCGTGTCTTGTTCAAAGACGAGGAAGAGATCTTAGTGTCGGGCTCGTAAATGTGAATCGAATTTCGACACCGCAGTGCACACAGTACGGCTCGAACGACCACAGTCAGAGTTCAGTCACTTTCGCCAGAATGATTGCTCATTGGAGTGTAGGATTTCAGAATATGCTTACTTATATGAGCGTCTTATAAAATGCATAGCTTATAAGCTATGAAGTGGGAAGTATAAGTATGGAAGTGGTCATGGCCTACTTGAGGCACTTGTCGACAATGACCTCAGAGGGCTCAGGAAAACCGCGTCAAACTGAGAAAAGAAAGCCGTGTTTGGAAAAATGATTATGACAGTCTGTGTCCCATATGACCTCCGCATATACAAGGCTGATTACTCTGCAAAAATTAGTCACAATGTGTGGACTCTGTTGATACGGTCAACAGCGCAAAGATGAGTCAACACGAATCGGTCGTGACCTACTGACTGACAGCACATCGCCTCATTTTAAACACAGTCGGCAAAGTAAGAAGAAGATGAATACAAATCATCTTACAAAACATGATGTGTTCACGGCCTTCTTCTGAAATGGATATAACAACCAGAAAAACATCCCTCAAGCACTAGTACTGTGGTCAAATAAAGGCGAGGGTAAGTCATAACTCAGGCGAATAAAATCACAAATATTTGGTTCAGTACCGGGTGATTTCATATCAAATTCGTGGCGGACGAAATGGCACTGGAGCAAGCTTTTCTACGATTTTCTTTTGTTTTCCCCTGCTAATCATCATTCCACCACTGATCCACAATCATCCGTCAACCGCCCTCTGAAATGTGCTATAGCACTGACCAGGCAGCACACTGTCACATACCCTGTTTTGAACTAGGAGAATTCAGCTCTGCCTGTCACTGGGTTGGTTGCACAAGGATGCCTTCACAATTAAGGGACGACAAGATGGGTGGAACATGTGGCACGCATGTGAGGGATTTCGAAGTTCGGAAAACCTGACGAGAAGGGCCAAATAAGAAAGCGTAAATGGACCTCCTCTCTGTAGGCCCAAATACCTCCTAGCCATCCCGTTCTCTAACATCCTTAATCTATCTTCTTAACATAATTTGGAGGATCAAATTCACAACCATACAAAACATAGGAAAAAGTAATATTAATAGTTTAACACTTACGTTTTTAGATACGAGAAGAAGACAATTTCTGGACTACTACCTGTAGTATATGAATTGCAGCATAGGGAGAAAAGTCGAAAAATAGTGTAGGCTGAAATTAATTTTACTTCACAAATGAAGGATTCGCTGCAAAGTTAAAACAACCTACAGCACAGAGCGGCCAAACGGTTCTCATAAATCCATCAAGCTGCCTCCACTGAGGGTCACTTGAGTGATGCACTCGAACCCCTCAACCCCCCTAATATTTCAAAAACTCTATCCGCTCTGCCACTGTAAATACAGCTACCTCTATCTGAAAACAATCTATACAATGCAGGAGCTCAATATAGACGAAGTAGGGTCAGAGGGTTATTGAGATGATGACGAATGGATGTGAGCGACCAAAGGTACAAGTGACGCCTATAGGGAGCAAGTGTACAACACTAATGTTAAAATAATAGCACTGCTGCACTGTCATGTGTTGTGCTGCGCCAAAGAGAGAACAGATACGCAAGCGGTAAACATACAAGTAGCTTTTGACAGGAAATGGTTTTCCAATATTGTATATTGCTCTGTTCGGCCCTTCATGATGAATACAGCAAATTCTGTTGATGACATGTATGGTTACTTTAAACTTTTAAATACCAGCTAGAGTATTTGCACACACACAGTGTTATCTGTGGGTTTCGTATGATTCTCACAATAGACTGCGAATAAACGCCGAAACAGCATTTACTGGCTGGTCTTTGTAGTGGAGACGACGGGCGTTTTACCTGTTATTTAAAAGAACTTCCACTTTCCAAGTCCATAGTGCGAATAACAAAAACCTTCTCAAGCATATAACTTCAACGCATACAAACACAAATAAAGCGAAATATTAAGATTAAGGTCTTCTGGAAGAGATGCCGTGAAATCTGCAAAATAGCTACCAATGTCATGGGCACACCTCTTGCCTCCATCTTCAAGGTTGAAGTGAAAAAGATGGGAAGGGCAGGGTAGGGCAACAGACCCTTCCGAAACTTTTGTACTGTACCTGTCCATCACATCATAAGGCGTCACATCCAGAAGACAGTAATCTTAACTGGGGGTGCACAAATCCCGGGCGCCTGAATTGTGTCCGGTGGGACCCAAAATTTGTGGGTCGTCAGTATAGGTCTTGCTTCGTGTCACACATCTGGCGCCTAGAATCTTTAGGTGGCTCCTAGATATTTGGAAAATCTCTGAACTCCTGATCTTAATATTCAGCGTCGTGACGTATTTCTATATACTATCCTAGATTCGTACAACGAAACTTCGGTAACTACGAAATGCCTCAGCAAAGACAGCAGTCCGGCATACGAAGCAGGTTCCTTACACAAAAGATATAGCGACTCCAAGTCGTTAAGGTCGGTGCTGCACGACGTCAAGCATGACAGTTCATTCTGATTAGCGCGCCACAGATGATGCAATGCAGTTGGCATGTATGTCACGGTACTAATTTCCAAAGACGATAACATTTCTAACGTAAATGATTCTAGTCCTACGTCCTCTTTGAAGCACATGATTACTGCAAGTTCCTTTCGGTTTCTAGGTGCAATGGGCTACGCAATGAACACGCTGTTAAAACTTCGTTACAGCATTTACATGACAAGACCTTGTACAAATAAGTTAGGACAGTTATGCATGGAGTAGAATGCACTGACCTCTAAATTATCTCGAAAACCGCAAATCTTACGGAGGACAAGTTAGCTACGGGACATAGGATGTGTTTTATTTTTATCTACATATTCTGATCAAAACAGTTTACGCTCCAATAAATATTTAGCGAGTTACACTGTAGACGGGCAGTCAAATTATTCTTTGCATAAGCATTGTCACTGTTGTCAGACTTTATGAAAATTCAAATATGTCGACACAATGTGGCAACTTCCATTAAAATCCGTTCAGCGATTCTCTAGTTTTTACCTACAGACAGACATGAAGACGGCGATTCCTACATTTTCACAACTTTTCATTTCAGGCGCCACAAAACTGCCAACAGAAGGCTCGGTGACGCAGTATGCTGCAAATTTAACTATCTTGGCTGTGATACGCCTTGTAAGCCATATTATTATTATTATTATTATTCGGGTTATCAAATCAAGAAGAATAAGATGGGGGGAACATATAAAACACATGGGGAAGAGGAGTGGTTCATACAGGGTTTTGGTGGGAAACCTGGACAGAGACCATGTGGAAGACCCAGGCGTAGATGGGAGGATAATATTAAGATGGATCTTCAGGAAGTGAGATGGGTTGGCATGGATTGGATTGATCTGGCTTGGGATTGGGACAGGTGGCGGGCACCTAATAACGTGGCAATGAACCTTCCGGTTCCGTAAAATGCGGGGAATTTCTTTACTAGCTGAGAACAGGTTAGCTTCTCAAGAAGGACTCTGCTTCATGGAGTAAGTGAGCAAGTCAGGTAAAATTACAGATAATGAACTACACGCTTTTCAAGCTACTAGTTGGTATATCAACTGAAGAAGAAACCCCGACAGTACACATGTTATGTCTGGATCACAACTACTGCAACGGAGTGAAAAGTGAGTTAAGAGAATGAAGAACAGAAGTAAAGCAGACAGCCGAAAGTAGGTTTTTTTAAGTATAGTGTTGACATGTGAAAGACGAGATACATTGAAAAATACAGATACCCGAACAAAGCGAAGCTATATATAATAGAATCAGTCAGTGACAACATTTTACTATGTACGTGAAATCTGTTATCTCACGCATCTAGAATGTCTGAAGCGTGAATACAAGACAGACTTAAAATGTGACC
>Ga0123355_10007712_pt1 | contig 16170 bp, 15 predicted proteins | sample TergutEmb28metaG_3_FD_89872 | JGI IMG/M metagenome (GOLD analysis project Ga0123355, IMG submission 89872) | Embiratermes neotenicus P1 segment gut microbial communities from Petit-Saut dam, French Guiana - Emb289 P1 | ecosystem: Host-associated > Arthropoda: Insects > Digestive system > Gut ...
CTAACTGGTTTGCAGCTAGTCAAGAAATTCCCCGCATTTCACGGAACCCGAAGGTTCATTACCACACCCACAAGCGTCCGCCACCTGTCTCTATCCTGGGCCAGCCCAATCCAGTCCATATACCCACATCCCACCTCCTGGAGATCCATCCTAATGTGTAGGTTAACCACAGGGAAAAAATCTTAGTATCCGGGGCTGAAAAATTTCTTAAATGGGGGTATCTTTGGCAACATTCACTGTATGTTTCAATTCTGGGTAGAAGATGAAAGTCTGCTACACACAGATATGGGCCGTGGAAAGACTGGAGTTTTGTTGCCGGCCAGAAATTTCTGGACAGATAGCACGGTTTCTATGGGAGTGATGTCATGGTGAAGAGAAACCAGTTGTGTTCCTGCCGGAGTTCTGGTCGTCTCTTTTGCACTGCTTGTTGTAAATACCACAAAACGGTCAGGTAGAATTCTTAATTAACAATGTGACCTGACTTTTTACAAAAATCAGTGATGCCAACTTTATATGAATCCAATAACTGTCTTTATACCAATACAAACAGCCACGTGGCCAAAGGCGTAGGCCTGAAGCTGCATGACTGTGGAACATCACCGGGACACATCCTGCTGAAAACAAGGATGTTTGTCTCTTCTGTTTGTTGTGTGTTGTGTAGGTGGCAGCCTCCGCGACAAGTCGATCACTTGTTCAGGGGAGTCACACCACATGTGTGTGTCTATATGTGACCTAGAGACCTCAACAGTGAGTTGGCTTAGGTCTAAGCAGGGTTGTTGCACCACACAAGTCATTAATCCACAACAAAACATAATACAAACAAATGGAAAACAGCAGCAACTTCCAATTCACCAAACCTCACCCAATCAACACGATTTTAAATAGAGGTAGTGCCCACAGCCTTACATGCAATTGTAATGTATTAACCCTTTGACGCCTAACGACACCTATAGCGGTCGTACCGCACTGCTAACCTCTAAACGTTGCATTTTATATACTTATTCAACAAATACAGTTACTGAATATTTTAAACACGGTATATACTCTCCGTTTATTTCTCTTCAAAATGCAGTTTGTTTCATAATTCTAACATATTTGGTTCCTGTTTCATTCACATTTTATATAAAGTGTGTGCTAAAATTTAAACAAATAACTCCGGCACCAAAAGGTTAAGGGTCACAGGACCAAGGTTACTGTACCTGTAGTGTCCATATTCTTTGATCATCTTCTCCCCCACATCTATCACCTTGGAGTGATTCATCACAGCGTCGTTCACATTCTTCAGGATCCGGTTTATCCGCCGTGACTGCTCACTAATGGCCATTCCTACCATAAAAGGCAACCATCCAATTACCGAATCAACAAAATACATCAAAATGTACTATATGCATACTACATTTACCATTATATAAACATTCACTACCAACAGACATTGCATCTCTGGCCACTTCAACTATTAACCAACAAATGCACCTATATAACTTTCATTTAGAACCATTTAAAACACTTAAAACCACTCCGACATGTTTCGATCTTTTCAGATCATCATCAGGGAGTTTCATCGTTCCTTGCTAAAGTTATTACATATATGTAATAACTTTAGGAAGAAACAACGAAACTCCCTGATAATGATCTGAAAAGATCGAAATATGTCGGAGTGGTTTTAAGTGTTTTAAAGTGTTTTAAGTGAAAGTTATATAGGTGCATTTGTTGGTTAATAGCTGAAGTGATTTTAAAAAATACACAGTCCAACGATGAGATTCATTGCATCTCTGGCTTTAAAATTAACTGAAAGTTCGTTATGTAAGTGTTGCGGCTTTAATAGGAGAGAAACTGCGATGATGGTCTTCAGGGAGGTGATGCTGTGTTGCTGCATTAAGTTTCTCCCGCCCTCCCCACTTCTGTAGTGTAACATCCCGGATGACCGGAATCCTGGCAGTTCGTCTCTTTAAAAAATTCTTACTTCACTCCACAACAAACTACACATCACCTACCAAAGTGAAGTGAAATGTCTGTGGTATGAATTTGGACTGGTCCAACATAAACAAACTGTATGTCAATCGTAACAGTTTATGAGAACGTTACTGTTGTGCAGTTGACACACAACTATTTTTTGTTGTTGTGCTTTTCTTTCTTTTCTTTCTAGCATTCTTGTATGTAAAAAAGATAAATCAGTCCCGTTAGAGGTCTGGAGTGGCCCAGAGGGTTCCAGGAAGTTAAGGTTCCCAGATTACAATGACAACAGCACACATTGGTGGTAAGGTTGTCAGCCTTACGCACCAGCCGCCTTTACCCTCAGGAAATGCTCCTGGTACTCATTTCTGTTAGAGGCTGAGTCGACCCCAGGGTCAAAGTGGGATCGGAAGGATTTTATGCCAATGAAAAATTCCAATGACACCAGCTGGGATCGAACCAGCGACCTTCTAATTTGTAGCACAGCACCTTACCCAATGTGCTACCGCTTGTATGTACTGTATTTTAGTCATAAGCTTAATTCTATCATGCTTAGTTCTCGCCTCTCTTAAGACCAGACATGGGAGGAATATAATTTCCTTCTATTTCTTTTTGTTTATAACTGGATGCTCTAAGTGTTTATCGCGTGAGCAGTGTGTGGAGTAACGCATGTAACAATAGCTGCTTTGTTCTGCAGTAGCAGTCTGCTGTGTATCTCGAACAGTGACTGAGCAACAGAGAATGTAGCTGGACGGTCAGTGAGTGTTAACGGTAATGAAGAGCCTGCTGGCGAGATTTGTCACCAATACAGTTCAGTTGTAACTGCAGTTATTCCCTACTCACACACAATAAAACTCCAATACACTCTACTTAGGGATTATTGAGAGTGTGTGCGGCCTGCCCGACTCCCTGTCTTAACCTGAGTTCCGAGCTCCGTCCCTCCTGGGAACAACATCCAAGATACGTTCCTCATCAGGTCCTCAACAGACGCAACATTACATTACACTTACAGTTACCGTCTATCAGCTATTATTTGCACTTACAACACACGATCCTGGACCACAAGCCTGGATCAAATATGTGATACATTTTATAGGTTTTTCACAGAAGAGCTTCCTAATTTCTAACACAGTATTCTTACTACATTTGTTAAAGAGCTAATGACACATTTTGAGGACAGTTAGTAATTGCCTTCCAATCACACCACTTGCTCTGGCTTAGTGGCAAACAACTTCCTTTATTTAAGATTTTTTTTTGGTCACTGGCCTGAAGGCATGAAAAGGTGTGCTAGCCCAAAATGGTGGCACACAACATATGTCAGGAGAGACAGAGAGATATAATAATGTAATAAAGTTCTAAATTCACTGTTTATAACGTATTTTGGCTTTGCAGTTAACCCTTTAAATGCTGAATTAAATTCCATCTGCCATCTGCTGGCAATTATTAGAAGCTCACCATATTCTCCACGTAAGCAGGGTAAGGGTTAAAAGTAAGAAAAATCCCAATGGCCACATGGTCTAAGGCATGGGCTTGGGGGGGCTGCTTAGTTGCTGGGACTGCGGTCTTGAATGTTGCCAGGGACAAGGACATCTGGCTCGTGTGAGTGTTGTCAAGTAGAGGTCTCTTCATCATGCTGACCCCTCCTTCAGAGGGACTCCTACCGAGTGTGGCGTGTCTGAGTATAATTGTGAATCCTCGATAATGAGGGGGTATTGGTGCCACCAGGGGAGGGGGGGGGGGGGGGGGTGAGTTAAAAGTATGAAGTATCCTACACCCCAACAGTGAATGTAATTTTAATGACACTACTAACACTCACTACAGCACAAAATAATGAGCAGCCCACGTTAAGTTTCAAAATTATCCGTTTGACCTGCAGACTATTGTGGTTTGAGGTGCCTGTACTAGACTTTCATATAAAATGCTTGGTAACAGGACTTAAAACACACCGTGCGAACATTGACATGTAGATTTGTTGTATCCTGCACGGTCCCGGTGGGGAACATATCATGGATGTTGCTCCATGAGGGACACAGCTCCAACTTCAGTTAAGACAGGGAGTTGGGCAGGCCGCACGCATTCGCGATAATCCCCATGTCAAGTGAACTGGAGTTCAGTGTGCATAAACAGGGAATAATGCTGATACAAATGAACTGTACTGAGTTCAACTCTCGGGATATTGGGTCCCTTCATTAAAATTAACAATGCTCATCCAGCTTCATACAAAGCTACCGGTCAACGTTCAAGATATTTCTGCAGACTGCACCTGTAGCACAAGGCAGCTACTGTTACGTATGTCAACTCACACATTACTCATGTGATAAACACTTCCTTGACCACTTATAAACAAAAATAAATAGAAGGAAACTATATTCCTCCCATGCCTGGTCTGCTTACTGAGAATTGAAAGTGTAAACAAGTAATATGAGTTAAAGAAATGGGAGGACTCAGCACGATGAAATAAGCCAATGACTTACATGCAGTACATACCACAATCTTGCAGAAAAGAAAAAAACCATGTCTATCAACCACACAAGAATAATACCCATCAACAACACAACTGCTCAATGCTTCTTAACCACCTGGTGGTGGATAGAATTAAATATGTATGGTTACCTGCAGAAAACCAGAACCTAAATGGGGGCTGCACAGAAGCAGGTATATTTATATGATATTAAAACATTTTGAGAAATCACACTGTGCGTTACGCGCGCAGAAGATCGTGTGGAAATGTCAACAATGCAGCAACTACGATTTCTTGTGACGTTCTTTATCATTTGACGCCTAACGACCACTACAGTGGTCGCACCGCACTGCTAACCTCTAAATGTTGCATTTTATATATTTATTCAACAAATACAGGTACTGAATATTTTGAACATGGTATACACTCTCCGTTTTTTTCTCCTCAAAATTCAGTTTGTTTCATAATTCTAACATATTTGGTTCCTGTTTTATTCACATTTTATATAGAGATTGTGCTAAAATTTAAAAAAATAATTCCAGCACCAGAAGATTAAGTAAAAAATGAAGATCGTAACTCTTCAGTGTTAAGAATTTTAACAATAAATGTATAATTTTATTGTGAAAAGTAAATTAATGTCAGAGTCAAATGATAGCAATATGTAAGTATGCCTCATTATGGTACAGCCAAGCTGCAACAAACGGCATTACGTGATGTATGATACACGACAGAACACCCAAAAGTAAACGAATCGTATGGTAGAACAGACGCAAATGTACTGTGTTACAGCAACTAATATCAGCGCTCTCTGTTCGTCCCAACTCAGCAGCTGTCTCCCCACCAATTCAACTAAAGGCATAATCAAATCTGGGTTCAGAAATTCTGTGTTCTTTTAGGAATGCTAGATGACAGACGTGAGTGAACATTCAGTATAGTCAGTGTTTATCAGGTCTCCTGTTGCCATACCTGCACGTCCCATGTTGTGTGTGATCTGCGGTATCAAGTCCTTTACAGCATTCTGAATCTCCAGCTGAATCCTATCAAACTCTTCCAGTCCATTCTTCACCTTATCCTTTATCTTCCCATGCACGATTACATCAGTCAAGCTTGACAGACTGTCTTCAATTTGTGGCAGCTACGCACAAACGCACGTGTCGTAATTAGAAACAGAACACAATAAAAATTTAAACACTGGCTGGCTTTTGGGCTCTTACACTGTGCAGAGATCAAATGTTCCAAATCTGGAAGCAGTGTATTGCTTACAGTACCAGGGTCACTGAACAGCTGCAGGTTGGTGCTAAAGTGACGGGGTGGAATACAAATGTTTTGGATGCACAGGACTTTTGAGGGCATTCCGCCAATCATAGCTACAAAATTGATGGATAAAGCACAGGTTTTTTTCAAGAAAGTAGGAGTGTAGAATTCCAGAAATAAACATTCTCAGGTCTTCAAACAGTGGGAAATCCGCAAATAGTGTGGCCTCTGGGATACAATTTCGCTGTCCCTTCAGTTCAGCATCAATCTGAACGAATTAAATCGCTGTGAAGATGGAACCAATATGTTGCTGCAAAATATCAGAACATTTCATCCCTGCACAGCATCAAAACCCAGATAACAATTATCTGCAAAATATCAGAACATTTCATCCCTGCAGTGTCAAAATCCAGATAACAATTATTTGCAAAACAACCACCATGGAAACTATAAATTATCATAAAATGAAAAATGTTACTTCCTGTAAACAACAACACAAAGAAACAAAATCCATTTGAAAGATCTCAGACTCTCACTCGGCTCAGTACTGAGATCACGAAATGTTTCTGGGATATTACGCCATGTAGTCTGGTAGATGGGTACACTACACTGTAGCGCTTACACCGTAGCGCTGGGCAGTCGACAAACAGAAACATACAAACAGGTCGGCATAAACTCACAGTGTACGCTACATGCTAAATGCTGCAAGCAACTTTTCAATTTCGAACCCTTCCAGAAGCCAATGGTAAATATAACCGCACAATAATATTCAATATGGTTTACGTAGAACAGTCCTGAAGATCTGTGCTCTTCTGGGACATTACACAGCAAACAGTAGTAATTCCGTACTGACATTTTGGGGCAAACCTGTCGGTCCTGTCTTAAAGGGTCAAGGAATTTGAGAAGAAGGCCTTCTTGGACTGATAGGTTGTCCCGGACCGTCGGTAAGGAATTACCACTATATGCTGTGTAACACCAATGGTTCTGAAACATGGGTAGTTTCAAAACCTGACGAAGCTATTTTAGGAGTTTTTGAAAGGAAAATTTTGAGAGCTATTTTTGGACCTACAAATGACAATGGAGAATGGAGAATAAAATACAACAATGAGCTACATACATTGTACAAGGAAAGTGATACAGTAACACACATTAAAATTAATCGATTAAAATGGGCAGGACATGTTACTGGTATGGAGGAACAGAGCGCTACAGGAAGAGTTCTGGTTGCAGTGGTAGAAGGAAGAGGACAGAGGGGCAGGCCGAAACTGAGATGGGAAGATGGTGTGACGGAAGATGGTGTGACAGAAGATGCCAGGAAGTTGAGGGAGGAATACTGCAAGGAATACAGACAGCTGGCAGAAGCTGCTGAAGAAGGCCTTGGTTCGAAAGGGGCTATTGTGCCGATGATGTTGTTGATGATGATGATGATGATGCTGTGTAACACCCCAGAACAGCACGGATCTCATCTACTTTGTAGCAGAAACCTGAAATCATGCCCTGAGGCATAATCACAAGCACTTGTGTATTTCCATAAGCATCACTACATTCTCTATACAGCTACACTACAAAAGTGAACAGGCAAATACACATGCACACCAACTCCATTCCAAAACAGAAACGTGACTGTACCTTGGGGAAGTACCCGTCTAGGAACTTAGCATGAAATAAAGGCAAACAAGTGTATTAGTCCTCAAAGAAATATTATTACTATCAGAGCTGCGTGCTACTTCTTATGAGACTACGTAACGGAACTATTTTGACAGTGACTATGCAGTGCGTATACTTGACCAAACATGTGGATCTCACAAGGCATGTCCAGCTGAAACCATCTTCAGGATGCTCACGAGGGAAGGCAAAGCAACACTTATAAATAAACCACTACATATTTATTTTAAAATTTGGAGTAAAGTTTACCCTGTAAAAGGCCACGAAGGCCCAAACGGGGAATAGAGGTATACCTCTACTCCCTCTTTCACCTCAGCACTAGATGGGGGTGGGTGGTCAATGCCACGCCCCGGCCACTTTACCCACCAGGAAACAGGCCTGGTACCCATTCTATAGGAGGCTGGGTGTGCCCAGGGAAGGTCAGGACAGGTGCGGAAAATCTTGCCCCCACCGGGATTCGATCCCCGGAGCATCCAGCCCATAGTGAGTCGCTATACCAACTGTGCTATCCTGGCCCACACATATCTACTTTGTCTTCGTTCAACCAACATGGTACATACAATATTACGACAACCACTACAGGCATGTAACACTGACGTACAAATCAGTGTATCCTGTCCGGCAATAATTCCTTGGGCTACCGCCCCACAAACACACCACAGTCTCCTCCACATCATCATTTGACATGAAATTATGGCCTTTCAGGGCTTTCTTTAATGGTCCAAATATGAGAAAATCATGTGGTGTGAAGTCAAGGTTGTATGCAGGATGTTCCAGTAGCTCCCATGGTGTTCAGCTGGTCCTTCACTGTGGACTGCATGGGAATTGGCATTGCCATGCAGCAGCACGACAACCGTCAGTTTACCCTGACATTTGTTCTTGATCTGGTGGCAGCCTTTGAAATATTTGATAGTAACAGTCTGCACTGGTCGTGTCACTATGCGATACCTAGTCCAGATGCAGGGTCTCTCGATATCCCGCTGGTCCTGTTCGGATGGACTCGCCACCTGGTACACATTCTTTAACCTTTGAACGACCGGGCAGGTACTTAAATTTTAGTGCGTGATTTATAGAAACCTTATTATTTGAACATAAAAAGATAAAATTTTGAAATATATGCTATTTTACGGACAACAAAACAGTTTTTGTAGCATGTCTAAAAAATGTAGCAATTTCTTTTCAGTTATATATGGAGCAAGCATTTCTAAGGGCCCATTTTTTTAAACGTAAATATGAGTCGATTACGGGTTAAGGTGCATCCTGGTTTTGTCCATACCAGTTACTCAGCCCACCAACTGTTTGATTGATTGATTACTATTGGGTTCGAGACCTCATGATCCCAATGCACGTAGGCCCTAATTAACAGGCACTTTGCGCCCCATATCAATTTATGGGAGCCCTGTTACTTTGCTAAAGTACCAGATGGTCCCCAGACTTATGCTCTTGATGTCCTCTGGCTCGAAAAAGAAGGAGCCCAGATACACATGTCTGAGTGAAGCCAAAGCTTCACACTCACAAAGAATGTGGGCAGGTGAAGATGTCTCCTTAGGGTATTACGTCCAGTGGGAAGGTCCTGGATTGTGTCCTGGTAAAGGACAGAAACCTAGCTCTGGCATCCAGAGAAGGTCCTGAAATTAGTTCTCGAGCCTGTCTGGGTGTCACCAAGACCTCGCCAACATACCCAATGCTGGTTAACCAACCAACATCTAATCCTTCTTTGTATATCCTGTCTAGAGACTCCTAAGTTTGGGTCAGGTCCAACAAACTTTAGAACAGAGCCACCCTTTGCGAGATCATCGGCGATCTCATTACCTCATACCCCAGCATGTCCAGTGACTCAGTACAGCCCCACAGCATGCCGGATAGAAATATCATGCCATCAAGGGTACCGTTCTACACAAGTGTCTGTGGCATGTTTACAGAGTACAATGCACAGCTGCGCAATGTGCGTTGCGCAGCAAAGCCACGCATGTGTTTCGGCTGTATATGCCCCATGAACTTAACTCTTGTACCCTTCTAATAACACAGGAACAAAAAATATCATATACATGAACACATATAAATGGCTCCAGACTATAAAAAAATGAATTGAATTTCGTATCTGCACTCGTCAGTGGGTCTTAACACATAACAGGCTACCACAGAAGAGCGCAGTGCAGTCAATACATCCGCAACACAGGTGCTCATTTTACACAAAACAGAATCACACAAGAAAGTATTCCACCACGACATTAAAAGAAAATTCCCAACAAGATCTCCGAGACCATGGTGGGAACAGCGAGTTAAGACAGGAGTCACACAGAACGGAAAATACAGAAGAATATGGGGGTGGGGAACTGATGGGAAGGGAGGGCAGGGAGGAGTCTTCGGCAGTGAGATCATTCGCTGAGTTCTGTTTCCGCAAGTCACTTCGCTCAATCACATACCTGCTGGAAATCGGCATTGGTAGACATGTTGGCAACGTAATTCTGCAGTGACTCCTTGCACGAACTGTTGCACTTCTGCAGCTCTGCTTCCAGTGCTCTCTTCACTTCTGACAGACCTAGAAACAATCAAAAATCTAGACAACGAACATTTGACAATAACAAGCGCAAGTACACACTATTTGCACTGCTTTCTGTTTGCACTGTTCACCCAAACAACGAAGGATAATGAGTTACAAGTGCAGATAGATTACCCCACTACAGCAGTGGTTCCTAACATTTTTTCACCTCCATACACCTTGGCAGCAAATTTCCATAAATTTTACTCTTCATATTAGCAAAATGTTTGTAACTAATATAGTGGAGGTTATTTCAAATTCATATGTTGTTAACTGTCTTACCCTGTTGATATGTCTTTTGTCTCACATGATGCACCAGCAGTTCAACATTCAACAACTGTAGGCTCTGCCCACACTGTATTTATGTGTTTTGTGTTTATCTGAGAACAAACAACGACTTGTGCCACTTACAGAATAAACTGATTGGTTTTTATAACTGAGATGAAAAGTGTTTACAGCGTGGTACAACTGGGTCTTTAAATAAAGCGGTCTGCGCTTCCTCTTTAAAGGGTTAATGTCCTGGTTCGTACCCCTGAGGGTACGCATGCCCCCCGGATCACTGTAGCAGAGGCATATTTACACCCACTCAGCTACTCACAAAATTCCCGTTTCCTTTCTATGCTGTGATACTAATCCTGAGTCAGATGAACATATAAGTCAAGATGTGTTTTAATATTATCCTCCTATACACACACAGATTTAGATCAGTTCTATCTGTCAAATAAAATATTACTTAAATTTTGTGGTCTTCTGTGATGTGATGTCATGTCACTGGGTAAGTGGCTTCCAATGTTCCTAAAAAACATATCACATCTATCTTTGAACATGGAAATTCCAGTAAGTCTACGCATGTACCTTAAACTGCTGTGTCAGTGTTTATGAAGATGTGGTGTTTGGACGTTAAATAACCTGGCTAGGCAGGTGGGCTAGTCAGTGGCATCCACCACACACTCATAAATTGTTCTGCGGGCAGTCTGAGTCATGATGATGCCTCAGGGAAGACATCACTGACACATCGGACATCCACATCAATAGAAGCTATCAGAATCGTGTTGGTTTTTGACCGGATGTGTAGCCGTTTTTAAAATGGTATTTTGGGCAGACACACTGTTGTCAATACAAATGTTTATTGTAGCATTTTGTATGTTTGTGTGGGTGTTTTACCAAGTTCACGGCAGATCTTACAGGAAAAATGCTGCTCCTCCAACATGTGTACCTTACAGCATAACAGGGGGAGAAAAAGAAAAGAAAGAAAGAAAAAAGAAGAAAGAAAATAAAAAAGAAACAAGAAAAAGAAAAAGAAACCAGAAAAAGAAAAGAAAGAAAAGAAAAAAGAAAAGGAAGTAAAGAAAAAAAGAAGAAAAGAAAAAAGAAAGAAAAGGAAAAAGAAGAAAAACAAGAAAGAAAAAAGAAAAGAAAAAGAAAGAAAGAATAGGGAAAAGAAAGAAAAGAAAGAAAGAAAAACATGACGGAATGCATATCGTGTCACCCACCACCGCAGGAACCTGACACCTGCACCTTTGGTATGTGACATCACGACATGTTACCGAATATCCTATGCGGTTATCACTTCAATACTATTGGCAATTTCCCGCACAAAATTCTGTCCCAGATATTGTTCATCAACCTTCACATGTTACAGAGGAGTTCTTTAAACGCAGTCTCAGCACTGCACAGCAGGTGGCATCACATAAATACGCAGCATCATCTAATCTAAAGCAGACAGTCTGGCGATTAAAAGAAACATCCTGTAGAATGCAGCCAGTTCCTGTCACACTTAATTTTCTGGAATACAGAGAACACCCAACTAACGACTTCCATTCCCAGAACACAACAGGAATGATACCTGGAAGGGCAAGAAGGGAATGAGAAACGACGGAAGTAGATAAACGTACAACAGCTAAAGAGAATATTTTTCTCACTGTCCATGATGTGTTGTGTGGTAGTGACTTCTTGAAAATGAAACCATTTCAACTAACGACTTCCATTCCCAGAACACAACAGGAATGATACCTGGAAGGGCTAGAAGGGAATGAGAAATGACAGAAGTAGATAAACGTGCAACAGCTAAAGAGAATATTTTTCTCACTGTCCATGATGTGTTGTGTGGTAGTGACTTCTTGAAAATGAAACCATTTCATTTGTTAAAAATTTAAACCAATCATTACAAACCTCATTATTTTTCCACTATTTTCCCAACATGCAGTGCGGAACAAGAAACACGTCTGACGTGTCCTCTACCCTGTTGGATGGTGTGTCAGAGACAGAAGAACAAGTTACACACTGCAGTTTGCTAAGCACGTACCAAGGTTTAAAAGCTTCTCTGGCTGCATTGTCTTTTATGTGATGTTTAGTGCTAAATGTTTTATCTTTGAGAGATAACCCCATTATTAAAAAAATCAGATGGGTCCAACCTGGTGACAAAGGTTCAATGCATGCATGTCCACACATATACAGCGTCATTATTTTATCGGACAACTATCATCTGTTATGCCTCACTAGTACTCTGATGTGCCTGTTAAGTGGTTGGCTAAGTACGCTATGCTGGTGCAGTACACAGGGTGACAGGATGTGACTAACAATACATGTCAGATAAAACAATGACCCTGTATCAGCAAAATACTGTGACAGTGGTCCGTGATGACTGACAGAGAGGTTTGCACGCCCTCATCATACATACTGTGAGCCAGGTTACTGGAGTTGTCCTGTAGATTCTTCGTGGTGACTTGTATTTCCTGCAGATCAGACTTGATGGTCTCCAGGCCCCGAACCAATGCTGTCAGGTTAGACAGGACGACGGCCCTCGAAACCTCTGCCAGCTCGTGCTGTACTATGGCCCCACTCCCTGCAAAATAAGTCTCTCAAACTATACAGACTGACAACATCATACGTAATGATGCATTCCACAGCATCTAGTGTCAAATGGTTTTGTAAAGATCTGCAACAATAGTAGACTCATTGCAAACAAAACAATTACATTGTATAGTATCATTTCCTTTTGACTTACGGAATCTACACAGCAATTTGGAAGGTGACTGTCCCTTGGGCAATGGACAATGTCCAACACGATATTCCTACAATCTACAGTAAAGATGAGCTGGCGTATCGTAGTCGGTACACTAAGTAGGCTATGGACCAGACAACCAAGGGTTCGTTCCCCAGTATAGAAAAGACGCATTTCTCCAAAAGGTCAAAAGAGCTCTGGGGGCGATCCAGCTTGCTAGTCACACTAGGTACAAAAGAGACTCTGGAGATGGACCTCTCTTCCCATAGGGGCCTCGCTGGGGAACCTGGAGAGGAGCTCATTTACCTGGGACTTTGAAAGATGAATGAACGAGGGCTCTGGAAATTGGGCATCTCTGTCTGTGGGTGCCCTATGAGCGGAACCTGGAGGGAGGGCTCCTTGACTGGGGACCCCGAAGGATATTCGAAGGCTCTGGAAATGGGCCCCGTTTTGGGGAACATGAGGGGATGCTCTTTTCCTAGGGCCTTTGAGAGAGGAGTGAAATTTCTTTTTTTATTAGGAGAATTTTACGAGGAATTTGCGAGATATGCAAATGGGCAACTGTCTCCATAAGGGCCCACGTTGGGGAACCTGGAGGGGGTTCGTTTACCGGGACTTTCTGAGAGACAGATGGAGGGCACTGGAAATGGAGCGTCTCTTATTAAATTAAACTGGACTCCTTTTTTGGACCCAGATTATGTTACGAGCCTGAGTTCGGGGGCAGACTGGAACTGCTGTGAAGGTCTGGGGCTGCCATGACTTGGTATCAGAGTATGGGGGACAGGTGGCCTGTTTTAAGGCCTAGATGCAATGAGACATTAAGGGCTCGAACCCAATTACTATTCTTTTCTATTCTATTCCCCCTATGCCTATAAGGTGTTGACAAGGAAACCTTTACCTTTTTTTCCTAAGGCAGCTAACAGGAGGTGATCAATGGTATGGGCCAGACGAACTAAGAACCCTATATTTACTGGATCCCACACCACAAGAACTGGGAACTTCAGTAAACTGAAACCCAACAGAGAAGAAAGAAATCCACGAATGACATACTTACTCTGCAATACACTGCCCATGACAGTTTCCAGTTCCCCAAAGTTCGTGTTTAGTAAAGTGTCAATTTCCTGTAAAAACAAACAGATGTAAGTAAATACAGACACCCTGTGACATTCCATTCTGTATAAAAACTGGAGGGTGTCAATGGACAAACCACACAGCGGAGGCCTTCCATACCTTACTGTGAACTTCACTAGCTTTGACTTTTCATTCAAACCTCTACTGACCACATACACATACAGAATGCCCAGCAAGGTTCTCTGGGTCATAAAAATGAAATAATGAGTCATTATTACATCATTAAGCATAGCTCATTTATGTCAGTGAAGAAATGACACATGTCCCACCATGACACAAGATTAAGAGTTACGTTCCGTCCGCTTCAGGGTCTTGCAGCAGAAATCGCCTTTCCAGACTCACACACACATAACAATTTTCTCTCACAGGCCATGGCTTTAGCTGACTTCCTTATTTAGCCATTTAAAATGCAATATTAACCTAACCTAACCTAATGTGTGCTAAAACATGCAGAATTATTTTGTACAATACTCCCATGCAGTGTATTTATGTGATTTGTACAGATCTGACAACAAACATTGATTATTTCACAGTGCAACATTTGTACAGATCTGACAACAAATATTTATTATTTCACAGTGCAACATTTGTACAGATCTGACAACAAATATTTATTATTTCACAGTGCAACATTTGTATAGATCTGACAACAAACACTGATTATTTCACAGTGCAACATTTGTACAGATCTGACAACAAACATCGATTATTTCACAGTGCAACATTTGTACAGATCTGAAAACAAACATCGATTATTTCACAGTGCAACATTTGTACAGAACTGACAACAAACACCGATTATTTCACAGTGCAACATTTGTACAGATCTGACAACAAACATCGATTACTTCACAGTGCAACATTTGTACAGATCTGACAACAAACATCGATTATTTCACAGTGCAACATTTGTACAGATCTGACAAAAACATTGATTATTTCACAGTGCAACATTAAACTTTTCATTTTTTAAATGACAGTACAGCAGGTCTTCCAAAAAATGACCTGCAGTTTTGAATACTACTTAGATCAATGGTATCAAACTCAATATGTATTGGGGCCCAATGTATAATGCTTTAGCCAAAGGCAGTGCATACATTATTACACACAGCGTCACAGAGAATTGGCATTCTCTTTAAGATTCACGTCACAATTTTAAGAAAGAAAATTGAAATACATGCCGATGGTGGCAGCGTTAATTTTTGCCGAAATATGTTATAGGTTACCACTGCCTTAACCCTCTGCACAAAAGAGGATTAATCCACAAAATTACTAGAAAGAATTCGGCAATGAGACGGGCCAAGAGGATTAATCCACAAAATTACTAGAAAGAATTCGGCAATGAGACGGGCCACATTCGGTAATCAGAACAAGACCAGTGACACAGCCACATAAAACGAACTGGCAGGCCACATTTGACATCCGGACCAAATGTATCACAACCCCTGATTTAGATAAATTTCAGGCCTCATGGGTTTAACGAAACGAACTGTCGTGGAGGTAACTACAATGCCCAACAGATGGCAGTAATTATATGTAGTAGCCTGTCTCCTTCAGTTTACTTCAGAATCCCACATTTGTTACACAAACATCGCTACTGCCATCTGGAAGGCATAAAATCAACTTGGTTGGCAGACAGTTTGTCTGTTTACCGCGTGTGTCATGGCGGTGATGGAGACCCCCAATACTTATTGAAAGGGAGGACTGTCACCCTCTAGCAGTGGAAGGGATGGAAAAATAAATATTTCACCTACAATTACTATAAACAAATGTGCCAGCAGCTGTGTGTGTGTGTTGTTTCCAGACACACAGACATTTCCTGTACCAAGGTGACTGCCGAAAATGATAGCCTTTTGTAAGATCAGATTAATACACACATCTTGGTCTTCCTATATTATTTAAACACACTTAAGGTTTCAAAGACCGCCTCTGTGGTCTAGTGGTCAGAGTTTCTGGCTACAGATAGAGGTCCCGGGTTCGATCCCCGGCGGGGTCCACTCAGCCTCGTGAGTTCAAACTGAGGAGCTACTTGAATACAAAAGTAGCGGCTCCAGGTTCAGAAAACAGAGATTAACGGCCGTGGGGATCCGTTGCGCTAACCACGTGACACCCCTCTATCCGCAAAAGTTGGCACTAACTTCGCCTACCGGCGGCGGCCGC
>Ga0123355_10007713_pt1 | contig 16170 bp, 14 predicted proteins | sample TergutEmb28metaG_3_FD_89872 | JGI IMG/M metagenome (GOLD analysis project Ga0123355, IMG submission 89872) | Embiratermes neotenicus P1 segment gut microbial communities from Petit-Saut dam, French Guiana - Emb289 P1 | ecosystem: Host-associated > Arthropoda: Insects > Digestive system > Gut ...
CAGCTATCTTAAATTTGTGTGGGGGGAGGGGGGGGGGGGGGGGGGGGGGCAGGGACGTTTGAGATTGGACATCCATTTTATTTTGTACAACAATTGGACATCCATTTGCAGTCACTGCACAGAAGTGCTGTGCAAGGTAAAATGTTGGGGTCTAGCATTATGCAGTAGACAAAGTACTATTATGTGTACTGCAGCCATATACTACATGAAGCACAAAAAGGACAACATACAAATATGACAATTATTACAGTATTATAGTCATTAAGTATCCCAAAATATGAAGTGAAGGAAAAAAATGCTAAACCAGGGCTTTACTTATGTTTTAAGTGAAACAATGAAAGAAGTGATACAAGTCTTGAAGTTTTTATGGTGACAAAATTCAGTGACATCTTCTGAGGATGTTAACTGCATCATGCTGTACAAGTACACCAGCGTTTCAAAAACTGCATCAGTCAGTGTCAAGGTTTTTGGTATCAGAACTCTGATAATGGAGATGGAGTCAAGTCTCTGAAACACTGGTAATCTGAACCACTGATGTGGCTGTAGTGCAAGGAGATTTTACTGAACGAAAGATAGGTGCAAGGCGAAGCACACACAGTACAGATATGCCACTTGATACATCCACAGACAGTGAGGTCACTTCACATAAACCATTTGTATGCAAATTACTTATTTCCATACATTTTAAAAAGACTTACGTATGACATAAGACACATAAATTATATTCAAGAAAATCAGAAATGAATTTAGTGGCAGCTACATGGCCTAATACGATGTGCTTCCGTCAGACCCCGAAGACAGTAGCAGTACTATAAATTCAGACAACAGTGGCTATTGTATATAATTCATAAACTTCCCATACTGCCATATCTGAGCATTTCATGATTGTGGTCTTTTGGATTTTGACATTATGTGGTCTGGTACATGTTTACTGACTTACGCTTGAAGATGTATGCAGCAGTTTCCTCTAAAATACTAATAATGATATACCAAATTATGTGGTGTCATAAACACCCCCCCCCCAAAAAAAAAATATATACCAAAAATTCCACAACTTTTGCAACCACAGGATATAAGACTACACATTCTACATGGTTTGTTACATTATATCAATCCATACTTAATAATCAGCAATTCAGTATAACAAATAAGGCAGATTTTGTTGTTTACCCTCTGAACACTATAGAAAATATTTACATACTTCAGTATGTTGTGTGGCAGCAAATATCCAGTCTTCCCCTCGTTCTTGAACATTTTCCAATGTGGGACTTGAGGTTTTCATGGTGGAGACTAAACAGAATACAATCTTCTGGAAAGGGAAACAGTATTCTGCAAACTTCCAATGCTTGCTGCCGTACACATCAAAACAATTTTCCTTATTTTCCCTACCATTCCCCAAAAATGTTCCTTTATATCCTTTTATACAATGCTGTAACAAGCACCACACCACCAAATCATGTAAGGATGTGGAGGTAAGGTGCCATATACTCTCAGACTGAGACACTATGTTTGATCTGATTTTCCTGAAATTACACTGAAATTAGTAAAATTACACAGGCTATTAATTGTAAACATGAATACAGAGATTTGCCATGTATCACACCATTGATAAGGGTGAGAATATTTCACTATTTTTAAATACCCTTTTAATATTCTTAAATTTGCTTATCTGTGAATGAAATTCTTGAAGTTAAAATGAACTTTAAAACAAACTGCTTAGATGTATACAATGACAACTCATAATTAATGTTTGTGGACTTAATGTTTTTTTACATTCATAACTTCTACACCAGCTACTACACATACAACAGTGAACTATAGCAATGATGAAGTTACAATGAAGTTACGAAACCCTCTTGGAACCACTATTTTATAATGTGTGAAACATGTCACTCTCAGTATAATGGAAGAAGCTGAATGACTACACCATCACTCCAAAGGAACTGGAACTACAATAAACACCAGCAAAGTCAGATGACGAAAATGAATGGAAGAAGTGTGAGAAGAATGGCAGAACTGATAAAACTGATAGTATGAGGAAAAATGTACTTGACTGTTAGGATAATAACTTATCATTGGCAGTGATTTGACAAGCAAGGGTGACAGTATAGTAAAGGAATAATCTCACAAACAAAGGACAATTGAAAAACAGGAATACTGTTCTTCTAAAAGAGTTTTTATACAATTGTGCCAGGCACAGGGAATACCAGTATTGAAGGATGTTCCCAGAAGTATAACAGCTGTTACGTTGACCAAATATGTACCAACTTACACAATACTCCTTGTTTTCTACTAATGGTATTGCTGTTACTTTGGGAGATCAGTGTTTTCCTAGGAACAAAGACAAGCACACTAAACTTTAATTAAAACTAAATTTGTCATACATCATTTTATTCACTGATCTTTGGTTAAAAGCTCCTACCTTAATGTTAAACACATCTGGTTTGAAGTCCGCCAATCCTGGAGAAAAATCAACTTCCCTTTAGGGTTTTGCAATCTGTTCTGACATTGATGACTTGTGATAGGGTTAAATTACTCCAGAGAAATAAAGAAAGATGTGCAAAAATACACTTACATTAATTAAAGTACATTATGCATAAGATAAACATGCAATGTCATACTAGTGAACATACTATGCAATTGATATAAAAGCTCTTCTTCCCACACTTTAAATATGAAATTGAATAAACAGTAACGTCAGAATTGTAAGTTTATAAGCATGGCAATGTCCAGGTACTATTTCTATGAACATGAGTATTTGGTGTGCTGTTACATAATTTACTGATCAGACTAATCCCTAATGATGGAGACCATGACAGTATCCGAAACAGAAATCCACTCAATCTTGATCACGTTGCTCAAAAATATTTCATTACTCAAAGTAAACTTCACAACCCTGTAATATGTACGTGTTTCGTGCCTCCTTCCAAGCCACATCATCACTAAGCACAAACAGTATAGGACTGAATATATAAATCAAACTGTGCTGTGAAATTTTATAATTCTGAGCTACTTGTTTTGCCAGGTAATTTACACACAGACAGTAGTTCTTATTCTTTCACCCTCATGCATGACAGTTAAATCACATAACCACCAACCAGTCAAAAAGGAAGAAACTTTGACACTTCTGAGGACATGGGGCAGCACACATCAACAACTATGTGAAAGTTTGTCATGAAGTAGCGCAGATGCGCTGTAGCATCAGGTATGAAGTTGTACAGCAGGCGCAGAGAACAAATGCCACAATTCTACAGTAAATGGATTGCTGTAGAAGTAATGCTCTAATGAAATTGGAAAATACCTGGTTCAAATCTTGAATGTGTCATTGGCTATTCTGAAAGTTTTGTGGTTCCCATTAGTTCCTCTATAGGCAAATGCTAGGATAATACCACGATTATTACTACTACTTTGAAAATCCTTTCCAGCAGCCATGCAAGTTTTTATATCTGCTGATATCTATGTCTGCTTATATGTACTCATAAATTCAAAATTCACCAGAATGAGAAACTGCAACCTAAAGCTTTTGCAGTGAATACATAGGTTAAAATACACCACAGCATCAGCCATGTCATGACTACCTAAAAATCAAAATCTTGGAGATTTGCCATTTATGAAACAATGCTTCTTAGTTCATGCATAATGCAGCTGATCACCTAGAAACATTTAATACAAATAAGTATCTTAAGAGACCTTGGAGAAAAATTGTAAGAAATGAAACTCTAGAAAAACATAGCAAATTTCATCATACATCAATGGAAGTCGAAAGTGGATGCCATAAAGCCACAAGAACTGTTCTATGTGTGTATTCATAGATTATATAAAACATATGAGTACATAAAATTCGAGGTCTTCACAGGAGTGAGGACTCATATCTGGTTGTCTAGCTGATGATAATGTGCAGTATACTACTGAGTGTAAATTCATTTGGTTTGCTGAGTACAGGAAGGGAAGAACTTGATAATGCTTGGCAAGTTGGCTGCAAGTTGACTCATTTTATCTATGTTAAATTGTAAGATGTTTGCCTAGTTGTGTTGTCTCACATACAGCAAGCCAGTGTATGTCAGCAGTGTTTTCTGTTGAACAAAGTGTCCATCTGCAATATTGTTGCAAATTACATACCTTTGGGCCATTAAAAAAAAATAGCCACAGAAAGTCTTGTAAAAAATATCCTGTGTCAACAACACCAAGTAAAATAATTTATCGCGAAAGCCATTGAAAGATTCTGAGTGACAGGGTGAGTACTGAACAAAAACAAAATAAGAAGACTTGCAATTGCTTGGATCAGATGTGTTTCACATTAAGCATAAGCATATACAACCAACATACCAGATCTTAGTGTTAAGAAAACCCAGTGCATCTAGGCAGTTCCTCCACATAACATTAAGGTACTGTGTGTGTGTGTGCGTGTGTGCATGCAGAATCATGGGTCATGTGTTGTTTGAACAGGCAATGAATAACCCACAGCTTGTGGCCTCCTCTATCTCCTGGTTTCAATCCATGTGATTATTATTTGTGAGGGATGCTGTAAGACAGAGTATATGTGAAAAATTCACATTTTTTTGCATGTGAAAGACAGTATTCAAAGAGTACGGTACTTCAAGACGAGATTTCCATCGAGTGTCATGGATTATTTTCAGAAGCTGCAAGGCCTGTTCACAAGCTGGAGGCCTGCAAAGTGATGTTAAATGGTGGGGAAAAAGGGATTCCAAATTCCTGGCACATGCAGACTTCAAATATTATGCAGCATCTGTAACAGCTGCTGTGCTTTGGGAACAAATTAAAGACATGCTCCATAGGTTGGAATAAACATTTCTGAGGAATATGCTGCCTCTATATTGAGGACAAAAATAAGTCAGTCTGGGCAAATGGCTTGTTCTATATGTATCCCTATTTCACATAGTACAAAATTATAAGGTTCTCATATGGAGAAGAAAACAGCAGTGAAAGAAAACTCCCAACTTTTATACAGTGACGTCCTGAAAAAAACATTCAACAGTTCGAGCTCTGCAAACCACAAAACATATTTCTCTGCAAATGTGGTGTCAGTCAAACCCTTGGCATACTCACTGGTAACAATAAACTAGTGCCAAATACATCAAATATTTTAAAAGGATCTTTCACTTCACAGAAACTAGGTATGATTTCCTTGCCATGCAAATGATATTAAATTCTGACATGTAAAGTGGGGCACGTAATGGACAAATGGCACTGAAAATTAATGTCATTTAAAGAGAACGGGAAATTAATACTGCGTACGTATTGTAACTGAAATTATTTTTGTTGTGCTACATTCTGTAAATACACTGTAGTGACCAGGCTGTGGGCTGGACAAGAATGTTGGTTCAATTGTTAGCAAGAGCAAGAAATTTTTCTCCTCTTCAAAGCACCCAGCCCTAGGGCCCAGTGGGTCTCCTACTCAATGACCACTCACCTCCATTTGGTGCCAAAGTTTGGAATACAAGAAGCAAAACCTCCACTCACCATATGCTACTGTGGTGTGCACAAGAACACTTTTATTTACTGTACATACTGCCAGCAGATATCAGCAACTGGAAGTTAGGATATCTATTACATGTGAAATAAAAATGATCACTATACATGCCTTGACAGCCTCAAGACAAAAATCTGCCTTCCAGTAAAAAGTTTTTGCTATAATGAAACAATCTACATTACCTGAAGATCTACTCATACTTAAGCCTTAAACTAACATCCTGTAATGTTATGGAACTGAGCTGCATGAATTTAAAGAGCATTCTTACAAAACCAAAGTAAATTAAAAACAAACATACAACAACCCTACAGCCATTCAGATAGTTTATTGTTCACCACCTGATATTTAGACCATTCAAAGTTCTATCATACTTTAAAAGTACCTACAAAGTTTGGTTGCAGAGTTTCAAAGAATGTAAGTTTATTTCAAAACATATTCCATGTACCTCATTGGAAATAATTTCATTTCTACACAAATGACTGCTGACTATTTAAGAGCAACAGTAAATAGCACCAGTGTTACAGTTCTCACCATACAACTTATTACTTGCCTGATAACTTTGCAATTATTTAGTGTTCAGCACGTTGACAAAATAAAATGACAGGAGAACATGTATAAAAAAGAAACATAAAACAAGAAAACAAGTCCCGGCATAGCTCTTGCACTTCGATTTGTGTATGGATTTAAGATAAAACTCATGACTAAAAGGAATAAAGCCCATACTCTAGGCTCAAGGCCGCTATGAAGATCTAAGTGCCTGTTTCTCTTTCCAAACCTTCAAATTGTAAATTAAAATCATAATCATAAATTACATAAATTACAATATTTCCTAGCCACAAATATATAAACATGATAATATTCTGTTTCTTCTGATAAGGATATACTTAATTCAGTCTACCATTGCACTGCCAATAGTGTCAGTAAATTAAAAAAAAAAAAGTATCACCTGAGAACTGCAAAACCAACATTTATCCCGTAACTGACATATATAAACTTCTTCCTACTTCTTCCTAACACAATCTATAAGGGAATTTGCTTCATGTGCATTGTTTGTAGGTGGAAGACTTAGACCCAGTCAACATGAGGACACTAACGCCCTCTGATTATTTAAGTCCCTGCTGTGCTGTATACAAATTCTAATGGAATACCATTTAATAACAAAATAAAATTTTAAAATCACTGTTGACATGTTTCATGGAACATGTAAAAATGCCATCACGTTTCTGTCTGCATTTATACAGTGGATACAAGAGGATCTGAGATAAAGGTGCAGTACAGCACATGCTATCATGTAAGTAACTAGATCTGTGCACTTACTCTTCATGAACAGAATGCAGTGTTAAAAAATGCTGATGGCTGAAAAAGAGCCTTGCCAGACAAATCATGCTACTACAAATTCTATCTTTTAAACTGCTGATAACTTTAAAAAGTAATAAATGCAATAATTCAAAACCTTTTGAGAAGAAAAAATTAAAAAACAAAACCAAATACAAAATTATTATAATAATTTACGAGAAATCTGCACTTCTGCTACATATTTTCGTACCCATATCTGCACCTTCAGTCAGTATGCATTAGGTTCTACCAGCTTCAACATGACTATCAAATACTTCGGGTAATACTGGACAGCATTATTCTGAGTCAAATACTGGATAGCCTTATTTTGAGCCTGTCTTTTGCGTTCTGTTTTCTAGTTGCATAACATTCAGACAAACTAAAAGATACAATTATACAATAACACTAATAAATTATATATATATTAAGCCTAGAAATGTCTTAAAAGGTATAATCTTCATTTAAAATATGTGTGTTTCATGAAGTCGGGTTGTTATGGGATAAAATGTATTAACTAGAACCACACATTAAAATACTAGTATAGCATACAGCTTGTACCTGAACCATACCCACATTACAAAATCCAAAGTTTAACAAGTATCTCTTGATCACCCTTTCCAGCTGCTTTGGTCAATGTGAGCATTTCCTCCAGTGCAGAATTATCAGGTGTAATCAGGCAAACTATTGGGCTGCTGTGACTAAGGCATCTGCCACTCCACGTTTGCGCCGTTTGTTCAACAAAGGATTGTTTGTGTTATCCAGATTCTTAATGTGCACCTGGTCATAGTCTACACGCATGGTTGCCAGTGAACGTGTCATTTCCTCCTGAACTTCTGGCCAGATGTCCTCAGATTCACGCAGCATACGGCCAGTATATAATGGTGTTTGAGGCACCTCTGTGTATTGCTGTAAAGAAATGCACAATAAGGCATTATATTCTTCAATGCTTATGATCTGTAGCTGTATACCCCTTCCAAATTACAAACCAACAAAACACAACAACACTCTATACTATTTCTCTAGGAACAAGTGTTTGTGCAGCTTAAAATGTGATGCTTTTGGTCTTTTCTGGAAAATCCCAGAAAACCTTCCCTAATTTAAAATAGTGGAGGTAACTAACAACACCTAAAAAAGTGGCTCTTCATTTTCTTCAACACTTCTGTGTGGTTTGGAGTTACACATATGCTAGAGAAAACATAACACTTCAGTTCACTTTATATTATTGCAACTTAACTGACAACATAAAGAGAAAGAAAAAAGTAGAAAAGGAAATAAAGCAAGAACAAAAGAAAAGAAGAAAGAAAATTAGACAGAATAAATGAAATGAATTCTGTTATCAATGAATGTTTTCTATTCCATGTGAGTTGGCATTACTAACTCCATAATGATTTAGGCAGCCTGCTAAAAGTTACAGATACTCATATCAGATGACATCCCTGTAACACAGAAAACTGAATGAATTTTGTAGACAGCAAACACAGGAATCAACAAGACCATTCAGTGTTGTCCTGCTGAAATTTGATGCTCTAACTTCATTACTCTACAAGGTAAGTCACTTACTGTTACAGCATTAACCTTTAAAAATGTTCCTTTCCCCTGCTTTTTCAAGATCCATACCATTACTGATATATGAGACAATGGGTCAAAGTTGAAGTTGCTCCTGTGCTTAGCTGACTGACACACCATTAGTGCACATGACAGAGCAGATGTGCAGTTCTACACATTCTTAACCTTCGCACTGACAGGATAATGGTTAGCTTCATACCTAAGCTGCTATATCGTGAGGGGAAGCCCCTCTGTTACTGAGTGGACATGAGACTGGGTATATTTCAACACTACTTGATATCAAAGTACCCAAATTCCAGAAATAAAGATTTAATTGAATTCCCTTATTTCTATAGAAAAACCAACTAGATGCACCAATGTATCAAATTTATTTTTTTTTTATTTTGGAAAGACACACTACATGTTTTGGATGGTGTTTCTGTCCATCATCAGTAGTTCACAACTGTACGTACAGCAACAGGCATTTGTCAAACAGATACTGCTGTCTGTTTGCTAGCGAGCAGACAGCAGTATCAGACAAATGCCTGTTGCTCTATGTACAGTCTTGAACTCCTGATGATGGACGGAAACACCGTCTGAAACACGCAGTGTCTTTCCAAAATAAAATAAAATAAAATAAAATAAAAAAAATTATACATTGGTGCATCTAGTTGGTTTTACTATAGAAATAATATGCATGGTCCTGTGAATGTCAAATTTAAATTCCTTTATTTCTACATATTAGCTTATTCCCCCTGCTTCTTACAGTTGGAAACAACTGAGAAAACTATTATCAACCACAGGGTACAGAATGGTGTATTCTGTGTTGATATACTGCATATGGTCTGTAGTTATAACTGACCTTGCCATGATATGCACAATTTAAAAAACCAGTGTATTCTTACAGCAATCCACTTGTTACGCATCACTTGTTCAATTGTAAGACGCTGTGTTGGGTCAATGCACAGCATTCCTCGAATCAATTCCTTGGCATCGTGAGCCACATTTTTCCATTCAGGATCTGGAAAGTCATACTGTCCTGTGCGGATACGCTTTTTCATGCCTGGTGAGATGGCCAGGCCATGGTTACTGTAGAATGGTGGGAAACCACATAAACTACACAAAAAAGAAACAAAACAATTATCATTTCCAAATAAGGTTCAAGTGCTTATGGTAATAGTAATACTGAATCCTGTGCATCAGTGAATCCAATCCTGGACAATTAAATACAATATGCACTCTCAAAACCCACTCCTTCAACCCTTCTCCTACCATTCAACCTTCATCTTATTGGGAGGGGTATTTAAATTTTAGTGTATGGTTTATGAAAAATATGAGTATTATTTGAACAATAAAAATATAAAATTACAAAAAATAAATGATTTTTGTGGAAAATAGAACAGAGATTAAGTAGCATGCCTTAAAAATGCTGTAACATGTGAATGCAGCTCTTGAAAAGGCTGACACCTATTACAGAACCCAGTGACACTTCACAGTGAATATTTGACAATTCCCATCTTCTGCTATAATTTCCACAGATAAGTATTTCATGGATCCATTTTTATACATCACAGTCCAGCCTTGCTGCTAAGTCTAGGCCACTGTCCTTTAATAGCATGCTATCCAAGGTGGTTACTGGCTTTCTAACTGGACAAAACACTCTGTGATGACAACTCTACATAATGCAGCTGAGGAGACCTCAGCTCATGTTGTATGCGAGTATGAAGCTTTGGTGACACTCAGGCATACTCATCTGGGTTTCTTTTTCTTGGACTCTGAGGATGTCAGAAATCTAAGTCTGGGAGCAATCTCAAACTTCATTAAAGGGACTGGGCTCCCTTGACTTAGATTTCAGCTTAAGGGGCAGAAATGGCCTGTAAACAGCTTATGTGCATCAAGGCCAAAAGGGCTCAAACCCATTATCTACTCTATTCTTCTATTTTACACATTACAGCTCTTGAAGGATACTACAAAATCAGTTTCACTGCAATATACATGCTACAAAATTTAAAAGTTTATGGATGACAAAAAAGCATGGTTTATAAATTTAAAAGTGGGGCTTCTGAACACTTGCGTGATAGTCTGCTGCACTACCTTCATTCTGATTTCTTTAGAGCCTGCAGTTCAAAAGGGGGGGGGATATGAATTTGTCACTGTCATGCCACCAATGTTCATTAAAATAGGAAAATCACAAAATCAGGGCACTGCCCATTTACACACGAAAAATTAAAATAAATACATTTGCTGCACTCTACAACAATGTCTGTTCAACCAAATGTTACTTCTAAAAATCATACAAAAATATTACTTGCTGTCGTTACACTTCAGTTCACGACTGCATTACATAAAACATCCGTAAGTTTCACCTTAATCAAGCACTTTATTTTTAGACAGGAAGTAGCACCTGTAGTAGAGGTTTACATGCAACAGGTGGCACAAGGATCAGGCAATCAATCAGTCAGTCAGTTACAAGCTGTTTAGGGGGATAACTCAATGTGCAACAGCAAAAACAATGGGAACTTGGTTCCTCAAAGAAGTTCATAGCATGATTAAGCTTTTACGGTCCAAACACTCTTCCCCATGCAAATTTTCACACCAATTTATATGGATGTATGGTGATGGCTAATGAGGGTGCAGCCTGTCAGTCAATAGTGCACAGCATTAAAAAATGGTTGAATGAGCAATCGTGATGACTACACTGGTTGGTTCAGCACGCCATCAAGGATGGATGTAAATGGAGCATGGGTGATCAGATTCCACAATGAGAAAGTGCAAACAGCTGTTCATGAATGGCTATGATTTTTTACCATGACAGAAAGATGAGGCAAATGCACCAATATGCTGGTAACAATCCTTAAAAATAAGCTATATCTAAAGTTCTAATGACATACTGAAATTTAAGACCTAGGGAATCTTAATTACTGATTGGCCTTTGTATATGTGCTGCCTGTAAAGTCTTGTATATAATTCTATGCTATTCTATAAAGGTACACAACACAACACTAACACATAAAGGAGTCCCCAACATATACTTCCGTACAAACATTTCCTCTCACATAACCACCTCACTGAAAGACTAAACACAAAAACCCCCATCACTTTATCATTATATTATTCAGTTTTGTGTGGAAGATGGTAAATCTGTGCTTCACACCTCCACCAACTTAGCATCCCTCCCCAGCATCATCTCTGACTCATCTATATACCAATCTCTTGCACTTCACATGGTGTTAGCTAGTGTTCAACTGGCATCTATTTTTGCAGAAGACATTCTGTTGTGTTTAAAAAACTAAATGGTAAGAGAAAATTTCAGTCAACACAAGTATGTTTTACTATAAAACAAATACTGCCCTCATAAATTGCTACTTGTTTTGATCCTTAAGGGTCACCATCAAGTGTATATAAATAAAAAGGAAGGCAGGTATTTAACTGCCTTCCTTTTTATTTATTCTGGGCTGATGATGACCCATAGAGGTCAAAACATGTAGCAATTTATAAAGACAAATTTTATTTTTAAAATAAAAGATAGATGTGTTGACTAAAACAATGATAAGTGGGTCCCTATCACCACAGCATGTTACAAACATTTCACAAGACCTCGGGACTTGGGCCAATCCTTTGCTATGACACAAGCAATTGAAAAGGGACATGAAATTTAGCACGTGGGATGTTAGGGGATTGTATAGATCAGATTAATCTGGCTCAGGATAGGAATGGGTGGCTGATGGTTGTGAATGCAGCAATGAACCTTCAGGTTCCATAAAATGCAGGGAATTTCTTGAGTAGCCAAGGACCTCTCAGCTTCTCAAGAAGGACTCTGCCGTGTGGAGTAGTCAGTTAGTTAGTTAGTTAGTTAGTTGTTTAATTGGCCAAATTTCAAAGTCGGGAACATGAACTCCACTCAGGGAATATAACGCGTGGTGTTCACAGGAAACGTTGTGTGTCTACCAACTAGATAACATAAAGGATATTTGTGGTTAAACCTCTTTTAGTTTTTATTGTCACAGTCACTTAAAATTGTATTCTTTAATATTCACAATCCAATTATTTGTGTCAGGCACTGTTTGAAACTGTATCAACAAATTACACTTCTTTATTATCGTCACACTTCCCCTTCGACCTGCACACACGGGTGCCAGCTAAGAAGTCCAAACCCAGCCTGTTTTAGCTTCACAGCCTCCACACCTCAAGTTCAACAGCTGTCTGCTGATGCATGCTAAAAGCGCATAGAATGTACTGTTCCCAGTAACGCGGCGGTATCATTGTAACCCGAGCTAAAAGCAAGCTGCCTCCCTTCACGCGATAAACACAGTCATAAAATTAATATCAGTTCACACACTCACAACGTACCAGTGTATAGTAGACAAGCGAGATTCTTTCTCACGTAACTTTGCATGTCTCTCCGCCAAGCATAAGTTTTGATCCGGCTTCGAACCAGAATCAACGGTTACAGCCATGTTGACTAAAACTGTCACTAATATTTTGCATCAATTTTATTGTAAAATACCTTTATCAAATTCTTAGATGGAAAATCCCCCCCCTCTGTTTTGAAAGACATTGCACCTTCCATAACCCTGAGTTACAGCAAAGCCCTGTGTACACTTCAGCCTCAAGAGAACACAGTACTTACAGAATATACATAATGACACCCAATGACCAGATGTCACAGCTCTTGTCATACTTCTCTGGACCAAGAACTTCTGGAGCTGGAAAATAAATGCATTATTAGTGAATCACAAAATGTCAATGTTTGTTTCTTCCCCACATCATCTATGATTTATTCTGCACTTGAGACTTAGTGTTGCTCTTTTACTGTACTGAACTTGTATAAGGGAGGAGAGGGAGAGGGGGGGGAGACTCAAATGTGAAATTATGATTCAAAAAATGCACGATACTCAGGAATTTTAACAAATTTTTATGACACAGGAAGAGTTAAATAATAACTTTCAACTGTGGATGTTACACAGTGTCATAATCTCGACCACAATCTCAATCTACACCACCATGAGAAAGTGTTGTCTCTTAATTCTGGCATCCTAAAACTAACATTACGTGACAGTATTTTATTAATTCACAAGTGAAATTACTAAAAATGTCTGCATTCAATTACATTTTTTCTCTGTTTAAAAAACGAAAATATTTGTCAAACTCAGAAAGTAGTGGAAATTCCAACTTACTAATTCCGAAGAGATTTTTTTTTTTTTTTAAAGTTCCTGCCTTCACAACACCAATGAACCTCCTGACAACTAATTAAAGGCTTCAGCAATGAAATGTGATTCCAGTGCACATACTGGTTAAGCCTCCTATTTCCTGCCGTCATCTGAAGGTGTGTAGTAAGTGTAAAACATTTTGCATGAAAAATTTTTCACAACAGAGCTACAGCTTGCAGAACTGCTAGAAGATTTTAGATGAATGATCATTCTACTGTTTTTGTATGATATACGGCACAAACTCGATATCAGCTAAATCAAAATGCTGTTCAATTTGAAGCAAATGTCATTCCTCAGCTTAAAGTATATTATTTTCACCAGAAATTAAGCTAGTTAATTCAAAACATGGTTGATTTTTAATTTTAAGCAGTTTTCCAGAACAACAGTGCTTGAACTTTGGATGAATCAAAATTATTTTAGTGCAAACTCACGCTACTTCAACGGAAATCTCTGGAATATGTAACTTTGTAAAAGGTAAATCAGTCCCATTACAGGCCCGAGGTGCCCAGAGGGTTCCAGGGAGTTAAAGTTCCCAGATTACGTGACAATGGCCCAGGATGGTGGTAAGGCTGTCAGCCTTACGTGCCGGCTGCTTTTTACCCCCAGGAAATACTCCTGGTACTCATTTCTGTTAGAGGCTAAGTTGACCCCAGGGCCATAGTGCAATCAGAAGGACTTCTTCTTCTTCTTCTCCTTCAGGCACTGAACTTCCTTTAGTGTTTGAAAGTTATGGTCTTCTCAACGACATCTTTCCATTTCCCTCAATCCTGGATGTAGGTTATCCAATTTTTAAGCTTCATTTGGCAAATGTCCTATTTGACGTTATCCTCCCATCGGTACTTGGGTCTTCCTTGTGATCTTTTGGATAGAGGATTCCATTTAAATATCTTCTTGACTGTTCTGGTATCTGGCACTTTTTGTACCTGACCAAACCAGCTTAGTCTTTGAGCTTTAATATAATTGACTATATTTTTATGTTTTATCAGTTTATCTAATTCTGCATTAGTTTTAATTCTCCATATTTGATTTTCTTTCATATGCCCAAATATTCTTCTTTAAATTTTCTTCTCAAAGACCAGCAATTTCTGCATTGTAGTTTCTTTCAGCACCCAGGTTTCTGAGGCATATGTCACTATTCGTCTTATGACAGTTCTGTATAATTTTAATTTCAAGCTCTTAGTGACTAATCTACTTTTAAAGAACTTTCGGTTTGCGTGTGATCGGAAGGACTATGTCAATGAAAAATTCCAATGACGCCATCTGGAATTGAACCAGCAACCTTACGATTTGTAGCACAGCACCTTAACCACTGTGCTACCATGGTCCTCTATGTAACTTTGTACACCTCTCAAATTTCCTTCAGCCCTTCCCCTGGCTTCCTTTCTAATCACTGAGCCAGTCTCACATGCTCAGTAGCTCAACCACGTCCACTGCACTATAATATACTTGGTTCAGAACGAGTTTATAATTATACTATTTTACAAAACAGTCATAGATTACAGCATTTCCATGTGATTTTAACGGACCTGAACCAAGTAAGTGTGTACTGAAAAAATCCACACCACTGCATTATAGTGCACTAAGTATGGTTGAGTGATCAAGGAAGCAAGAATAACCCCTGTTAAAAAAAAAAAAAAAGGATATCCTCTTTCCTGTGGCACGACATACTACAGCTGTTGGCAGTGACACAAAGGTTGCATGGCCATGCCAGCTCTCTCTATACAGATGTTTAAGGTGTCTTTTGCTGAAAAGGTCAAAAGTTGATACCAGATTTCTCCATACAGGCATGTTAGCTATTTTCTGCCTGATGGTTAGCTGTCAGTGTCAGCTCTCCTTATAAGGATGTTTCAGGTATCCTTCATCACGAAGTAAGGCCAATGTCAGCAATTCCTATAAATATGCTACAGTAACATCCATTCCCTTCTGTTGTTTCATCCATCACACTGCAGTCTGGCACTTCATCACTAGTGTTGGCTGGTACTCTACCGGATGTCAGTGTCCTTCACATGCCTTTTCAACATTCCCCTCCCCAATTTTTGTTCCTCCCCTTCCCATACATGGCGTGAGTCTTGCATGCTCAGTCCCTCAACCATGTTCATTGCAGTATAATACATTTAATTTGAAGAAAAAAATGGATTATTTGGAATTGTATAATTTGAAGCATAATGTCAAATGCCTTACCAAGGAAGCTCTGGAAGGGTTTGGAGACTTCAAATTAGGCAGGCAAATCATTCACACTGTGAAATATGCAGATGACCTTGTGTTACTGGCTAAGGAAGAAAATGTGCCACACAAAATGATTGATAAACTGATTGAAATTGGAGAATGCTATGGAATGCAAATGAATGTGGAAAAAACAAAAGTAATGAGAACTTCAAGACAAACATTCCCAGTAAAAATTATGATAGACCAAAAACAACTAGAGAATGTGATATATGGGTAGCATTTTAACAAAGGATGGAAGACGTACTTGTGAAATTAAATGTAGAACTGCTATGGCTAAAGCTGCATTTAACAAGAAGAGGGCTCTTTTTACTAGCACATTGGACTTGGAATTGAGGAAGAAGCTTGTGAAGTGCTACATTTGGA
>Ga0123355_10007714_pt1 | contig 16169 bp, 15 predicted proteins | sample TergutEmb28metaG_3_FD_89872 | JGI IMG/M metagenome (GOLD analysis project Ga0123355, IMG submission 89872) | Embiratermes neotenicus P1 segment gut microbial communities from Petit-Saut dam, French Guiana - Emb289 P1 | ecosystem: Host-associated > Arthropoda: Insects > Digestive system > Gut ...
AATCCGGCTAATAACTGGGGCGATATGGCAGGCGGGCTAGACCTTACCGGCGCGCAGTATCTTGTTTTTTGGGCGCGTGGCGCAACCGGAAACGAACGCATTTCTGAAGTAAGGATAGGCGGGCTTAGCGGCGCGTTTCCTGACTCAGACGTAGCATTTATAAGAAATATACGCCTTACAAGGGAATGGCGTCAGTACCGCATACCTTTAAGGGGCCGTAATTTAAGCCGTATAGCCGGTGGTTTTTGCATTGTGCTTTCAAGAAGAGATAACCCCCAAGGTGCGGTTATCTTTTTAGATGAGATAAGATATGAATAACAAAATGAAAAAACTTTGCGCATTGCTTTTTGTGGCTATGTTTTTTGTTTTAGGGGCTTGCGACAGGTTCCCTTTAGGCAGACTTTTAAGCCCAAGTACTTACGGTACGCCCGAATGGGGCGATGTTTGGCCTATTTATACCGACGCTATACGTACACGCGGCCGTTTAGACGCCACAAGGTTTACCAACTGGGCAGATGGCGCTGGTTCGGGCAGATTTGCAATTGGCGGCGGGCCGCGATTTGGAAACCTCCCTTCAATATTGTTTGACTGGACAGGCGGTCCAAGCAATGTATATCTTCATGACGGTTCTTTGCAACAGCCCGCGCAGACAGACTGGGTAGGTTGGGGCTTTGAAGCTCCTCCTCCGCCGGGCGGCGGCACTCCGGGTTACGATTACAGGCCTGGCGGTTATACAAGGCTTAGCTTTTATGTGCGCGGCGTGCTTAGAGCCGGCGTAGAGCTTATAGTTGAAACAGGAAACACAGCCCTGCCGCAAGGCTTGAGACCTTTTAGAACTCTTGACAGCACGGAGGTAACAAACTCTTGGCAGGAATTCCATATAGATCTTACCGCATGGGATCCTAACGTTATGACAAACGTTGAATACGTTGTAGTTTTTACACTTAGAAACACGTTATCGGCAGTACAGTCTAATGGCGGTACTATATACTTGGCAAACATAAGGTTAATAAGGTAATGAAAATAAAAATTTTAGCTTTGGTTTTGTGTTTACTGCTATTGTCTAACGGCAAGGCTCATGCGTTTCTTGTCCGTGCAGACCTTGACGAACACACACCCACTAATGCGGCCATAAGGTCTGCGTTGATACCCGGCTGGGGGCAGTACTTTAACGAGCAACGCGCAAAAGGCAATGTGGTTTTTGGCGTGTTTTTGCTGACTGCTATAGGGGCTTTTTATTTTAACTCACAAGCCCAAAGAAGTTTCAGGCAGTACGAAAGGTTAGGAATAGCGGGCGGTCCGCTTTTTAACGATTACAGGCGCCACCGTAGTACTTCACAGGCTTTTACGTTTGTTGCCATTGCTTCTTATATTTATGCCGTTGCAGACGCTTACTTTACTGCGCGCAGGATAGTTCCCCGCAGGAGTTATGTGTTTAACATATATTATGACCCGCGTATGCGTCAAGCCGGTATAAGATACGGCAGAAAGTTTAATATATAGAAAAGTGAGAAACAATAATAATAAACTTACCATTCTGCTATTGACTGTTTTTGTAATGCTGTGCGCTGTGATGTACTTTAAAAATCAAGGTAAAGACCATAACCTTACAATAGGCAGAAGTTTAGCCGCAAATGCCAGACTCGCACGGCGGGAGTCTGGAGTAGAAGAACAAACTAAGGGCAGATGGCTGTGCGAGATACTTGCAGAAACTTGCGCGACAGAGCCGGCCAAGCAGATTAAAGTTGCACAAGCTGTGGTTGTGACGCCAACTTTGGTTCAACCTCAACGGGCTGAAGTTTCTCAAAGGGTTGAGCCCTCTCAGAGGCTTGAACTCACCCAAGGGATTGTCCAAGCTACAAGGGCAGAACCCTCTCAAGAAGTAGGGTTTACTCAAGAGACAGACCCCTTTGAAGAGACAGAGTTTGTTTGGGGACGTGAAAGGTTTTATATTTACCGCGACGAAGGCGACAGTGCTAACAACTTTTTTCCGTCCGGCCATATGGGTGACATACGCGCTTTAAGGCTGGAGCAAAACAATAGAAACTTTGTGCGCTCAGGTAGGTCGTCTATAAAGGTTGCTTATAACCCCACAAATGACGGCGTGGCATGGGCAGGTATATATTGGCAGTATCCGGCAAACAATTGGGGTAACCGCGGTAGCGGATACAACTTAACCGGCGCAACAAGTTTAACTTTTTGGGCAAGGGGACAATACGGCGGCGAAGTTATAAACAACTTTAAAGTAGGCGGCATAAGCGGCGGGGAAGTTCAAGATTCTGACATGCGCTCTATAGGCCCCATAGAACTTTCAAGACGGTGGACACAGTATACAATAGATTTAACAGGCGCGGACTTAAGCAACATTATAGGCGCCTTTGCTTTAACGTTTACACGCGCGGCAAACCCGGAAGGCGCCGTAGTTTACTTAGACGAAATTGTTTTTAACTAGCGAGGTTTTTTGCTATGAAAATAAATAAAACTGGCATTATGCCCAAAGCGGGCACCATACTCAAAACATTTGCTATAATTTTGGGCTGTTTTGTTTTTTTTGGAGCTATTGCGGCATGTACTCCTAACAGAAGAAACAGGCTGAGAAATGATAGATTCAGCATACAAATAGACCCTCCGAATCCTGTTGTTGTAGACCCGAGTATTCCTTTGCCTCTTACCGCCATAATGCGAAATACGCACCTTGGCATGGAAGACTTAACTGTAAACTGGAGAATAGATTCTAGCCTTATGGGCACCCTTAGCGACACTACAGGGCAAACAATATTTTTTCAATCAGACGGTACGCCCAGTGCCGGTTTTGTTACCGCAACGGCAGGCGGTGTTTCAACAACGACCCAGATTGTAGTTTTAGACCCGTCAGCAACCTATACAGTACAAATAACGTCGCCTACTACAAACCAAATGGTGTATGTTGGCACCACAATAGACTTTGTAGGGCAGGTTTTGGTCAACGGTATTCCGGACCTCAGCCTTGTGCCTACATGGCATGCAACCGCGCCCGGCTCAACCTTTTCTACAAGAATTGGTAATACAACTACTTATACCACGCCGCCTTGGTCGGCAACAGATAATGTTACGGCAAGGTTCGCGTATTCGGGCGGTGGTACGGGTTTTTCATCTACCCCTATACAAGTTATCTCCTTTACACCCACAAGGGCGCTGTTAGATGCTCAAGGGCTTGGTCATGGTGTTAGTTTGCTGGTATGGGCAGAAGGCGACCCTATAGAGTTTGAACAAAACGCTGCTACCGGTATAGATTTTACCCTTACCAATAACAACGGTCAGGGCTGGTCAGCAATAGCTTTTGCATTTGCTTCCCCCCAAAATCTTACAATGTATCAAACGGTAAGCTTTTCGGCTCAGCGTGTAAGCGGTCCCAACGCGCCGTATTTTATACTTTTCCAAAACAACGATTCGGGCGGCGCTCCCGTAGATAAATTTTGGTTAGGTGGCGCGCCAAGTAGCGCGGCTTCGCCGGGCAATACTGCCATACCTCCCAATGACTTTCCGCTTGGGTCTTGGCGTCAATTTACATTCCCGTTTGCCGCCGGCTCTACAGGCACGGCTCTAGGCGCCAGAGATAATGTTTCTGCAGGGTTTGTTATGGTATTTTCTAATACTAATGCCGCTAACGGCGCCAGAATACGTATTGACAATATATTCTTTTCCAACTAGTATATCAGCATTATGAAAAAAACTTTAATTGCACTGCCGCTTTGTTTGATATTTTTTGCTAATGCATTTGCTTTTGACTTAGTAAACAGAGCGCACCGCGAAAAATTTTCAAGCCCCGAAGTAAACCAAAATTTCCGCCAAACACAGGTAGATACCGTAAACTTTTTTAACAGGCAAACGTCTGAAGTTAACGGTCTTATAGAAAGTTTCAGGGGAACTTCTAACTTAAGGTTTGACTTACGCAGCCGCACTTTTATTTTAGGCAACCGCGGCAAGTTAGATTTAGAATCGTTCACTTATGACGGCGCCATAGCCGCGCTTGCTTACCTTGTTGCTGGACAACCCAGAAGAGCCGCAAATCTTTTAAGAGTTTACCGCAGAGAGTTTAACACCCTAAAAGGCGGCAGAAAAGGGCTTTTTAACGCTTATCGTACCGACAGAGCCCCCACAAGAACCGGCATACCCGCCGGTATGGACGGCGACAGAATGCATTTAGGCCCAAACACCTGGATGGGTGTTGCGGCATTACAGTATACTGCCATAACCGGCAGAACAGAATTTTTGCAATTTGCCGTAGATATTGCCATTTGGTCAAGTAACCTTACGCGCCATGTATTTCCCGACGGCTCTTTAGGGGCTTCCAGTATGGGTTTCGGGTGGTCTCCCCCTGACTGGACTATAACTTTTTCAACCGAAAACGTTGTAGACCATTATGCTTTACTGAAAATGCTTAGAGAATTATATCTTTACGCCAACCCCTCTGCTAATGTTCGCAGGATTATGAATGACAGAAACTTCGGGCTGGCAAAAATAGAAGCAGATATGCACGCTATAGAGCGTTGGATGATGGAAATTGTTTGGTGCGCCGAGAAAGGCGCTTTTAACGTAGGCGTTAATGAGTTTGGGCTAGACACTACAGACGCTTTAGACGTTGTTTCTTGGACAATACCCGCCATGACTCCCCAACGCCTTGTAGAACTTGGCGTTTGCCCTATTCATATGATGGATTTTGCAAATGAGCACTTTTTTGTTGCAGATATTATCGAGGGCGAAAGAATTTACGGATTTGACTTTACAAATTTTGCCGGCAGGCGCAGAAATTATGTGCTTGTATGGTTTGAGGGCACAGGGTTTCATTCTGTAGCCGCGCAAGTTATGTCGCGTTGGGCGCGCAGCATTGGCGACGAATACAATGCTGAACGCTTCAGAGAGTATTCAGTATTTCTAAACGACCAAATATTTCGCGCCGCGGCCACTATAGGCATGCAACATAATGCTCTTCCTTATACTTCCAAAAACCCCAGAGAAAGGCAAATATTTACAACTTTTGCAGACGCTTGGGAAATACCTCGCGGGCGTGGCGGGCAATGGGTTGCGTCTTCTTCTTCAACCGGATGGCGCATGCTTGCGTTTGGCGCGTTTGACCCATTGGGCTTTGACAGAGAAAATATTGACTACCGCATTTTTAGAAGATAATTAAATTTTTTTTGCTTCTTGCATTAACGCGGCGCTTGCCTTTTAAAAGACAAGCGCCGCGTTCTTTTATATGCTCGTATTTCCTTTACAAATATAGCGTGATTGTTATATAATCTAAGGTAATATTTTAAGGGGAATTTCATGGCGATAATGTTAACGGGCGCGGCGGGTTTTATAGGCGCAAAAACCGCCGGATTTTTACTTGAAAACGGTGAAAAAGTTGTAGCTATAGACAACTTAAATGATTACTATGATGTGAGAATAAAAAATCACCGCCTAAAAGCATTAAAAAAGCATAAAAACTTTACTTTTTACAAAGCAGATATTGAAAATATAAACTCGCTTGAAAAAATATTTGCTAAGCATAAAATAAATTGCATAATAAATCTTGCCGCCCGCGCGGGCGTGCGCTACAGCATGGAAAATCCGTTTGTATATGTTTCTACAAATACCACGGGAACATTAAACCTGCTGGAAATGGCGCGCGCGCAAAAAGTTAAAAAGTTTGTTTTGGCGTCTACATCGTCGTTGTATGCGGGGCAAAAAATGCCTTTTAGCGAAAGCTTGCCCGTAAACACGCCCATTTCGCCATATGCCGCAAGTAAAAAAGGCGCAGAAGCCATGTGTTACAGCTATCACTACCTTTACGGTATAGATATTACGGTACTTCGCTATTTTACGGTTTACGGGCCTGCAGGGCGCCCCGACATGAGCATTATACGTTTTATCAAGTGGATAGACGAGGGTACGCCGATTGAACTTTTCGGAGACGGCTCTCAAAGCAGAGATTTTACTTATGTAGACGATATAGCAAAAGGCACAATAAAAGCCGCATACGCCAAAACCGGTTTTGAGGTTGTAAACCTTGGCGGAAACAAGCCCTATAAGCTAATGCACGCCATAAACCTTATAGAAAAATATCTTGGCAAAAAAGCAAAATATAAACGCTTAGCGTTTCATAAGGCAGATATTACCGCCACTTGGGCGGATATTTCAAAAGCGTCTAAAATTTTAAAATGGAAACCTACGGTTAGCCTCGACGAGGGTATAAAACTTAGCGTAAGCTGGTACAAAGAAAATTATAAATGGTTCAGGGACGTTAAACTGTAAATTGCTTTAAAATGTATCAGGCGCAAGGGAACGTAGCAATATTAAAAAGGGGCAATGACCCTTGGTTTAAGAATGTTAAATTGTGATTATAGCGAGGGCAAAAAGTGTACGAAAAACTCTTATCAAAAATTAAAAATAATACTGCTCATATAAGCGTAATAGGGTTGGGTTACGTCGGGCTGCCTTTGGCGGTAGAACTCGCAAATGTCGGTTTTAAAGTTTTAGGGTTAGAGGTAGACGGCGAAAAAGTTAACTCCGTAAACAAAGGAAAATCTTATATCGGCGATATTTCAAGCGCTGAACTTTCAAAAGTTGTAAAAGCAGGCAACTTAAGCGCCTGCACGGACTTTAAAAAACTCTCAAAATCCGACATTATAATTATTTGCGTTCCAACGCCCTTAAGAAAATCTAAAGACCCAGACGTTTCCTACATTATACAAGCCGCCAAAAACGTTAAAGCAACATTAAAAGCAGGGCAGTTGATAATACTTGAGTCTACAACTTATCCCGGCACCACGCGCGAACTTGTTATGCCTATGCTTGAAGAAAACTCAAAATTTAAATGCGGTAAAGACTTCTTTTTAGCGTTTTCGCCTGAACGTATAGACCCTGCCAATAAAAAATTTACCGTTAAAAATATGTCTAAAGTTATAGGCGGGGTAACGCAAAACTGCACTAAGCTTGGCTCTGCTGTTTATGGCTCATTTACCAATGTTCATGCTGTTTCAAGCGCGGACGCCGCCGAAATGACAAAGCTTTTAGAAAACACTTTCCGCGCGGTAAATATTGCGCTTGTCAACGAAGTGGCGTTTATGTGCAATAAGTTAAATCTTAATGTTTGGGAAATTATAGACGCCGCCGCCACAAAACCTTTTGGCTTTATGCCTTTTTATCCGGGGCCGGGTATCGGGGGGCATTGCATACCGTTAGACCCCCACTATTTGTCGTGGAAACTTAAAACCCTGAATTTTTATGCGCGCTTTGTAGAGCTTGCAAGCGAAATAAACTCTAAAATGCCGGAATATGTTGTTTCAAAAATTATAGACTCTTTAAATATGCAGTCAAAAAGCGTTTGGGGTTCTAAAATTTTAGTAGTGGGCGTGGCATACAAAAAAGATGTAGACGACGTGCGCGAATCGCCCGCCCTTGACATTATAAGCATGCTTATTGAAAAGGGCGCAAAAATTTCCTACATAGATCCGTTTGTAAAAAGTTTTAAAATTTGCGCTCAAAAATTAACAAGTATCAAAACCCTTGAAAATGTTAAAAGTTATGATAGCGTTGTAGTTGTTACAAACCATACGGATATTGACTACGCTAAAATACTTAAAGACGCAAAAGTAATTGTAGACTCACGCAATGCTTTTAAGGGTAAGTCGTCTAAAAAAATTATAAGAATATAAAAAACATAGGGAGCACCACAATGGCAAAAGAAGCAAAGAACGACAAAAAAGTTGTTAATACCGGCGGTGACAAAACAAAAGCCTTAGAACTTGCCTTAAGCCAAATAGAAAAAGATTTTGGCAAAGAAGCCATTATGCGCCTTGGCGAAAAGCACGCCAAAACCAATATTGAAGTAATCCCGACGGGCGCTCTTCCTTTAGATATTGCAATAGGTGTAGGCGGCATACCCCGCGGCAGAATTATTGAAATTTACGGGCCAGAGGCTTCCGGAAAAACTACTCTTGCCCTTTGCATGGTTGCACAAAACCAAGCCCAAGGCGGCACTGCCGCGTATATAGACGCTGAACATGCTATGGACCCCGAATACGCCGCAAAACTTGGCGTAGATATAGACAATTTGCTTATTTCCCAGCCCGATTCGGGCGAGCAGGGACTTGAAATTGCCGATAAGCTGGTACGTTCCGGCGCAGTTGATATTATTATCGTAGACTCTGTTGCAGCGCTCGTGCCGCGCGCAGAAATTGAAGGCGAAATGGGCGACGCTTTTGTAGGGCTTCAAGCCCGCCTTATGAGTCAGGCTTTAAGAAAGCTTACCTCAACAATATCAAAATCTAAAACTTCTATAGTATTTATCAACCAATTGCGTCAAAAAATCGGCGTTATGTGGGGAAGCCCTGAAACAACACCCGGGGGGCTGGCTTTAAAGTTTTATTCTTCCGTGCGTCTTGACATACGCAGGATAGAAAGCGTAAAAAGGGGAGATGAAATTGTAGGCAACAGAGTGCGCGTAAAAGTGGTAAAAAATAAAGTGGCAAGCCCGTTTAAACAAGCAGAGTTTGACATAACCTTCGGTGTTGGCATAGATAAGGCGGGCTATTTGCTTGATATGGGCGTTGCAGACGGTATAGTTGAAAAGTCCGGCGCGTTTTTTTCTTATAAAGGCGAGCGCTTAGGACAAGGCAGGGAAAACGCAAAGCAATATTTGCACGATAATCCTGATATAGCGGGTGAAATAGAAACTCTTGTGCGCGCCAAGGCTTTTGGTACCCAGGTTTCTGCCCCTGAAGTGAAAGCAGAAAAATCTAAAACATCTGAAAAAAAATAACGAAGGTTCTTTGGCAGTCTACGACGCAAACGCCTTAAAGGATTGCCATTGGTAAAACATTAAAAATTATGTTAAAACTTGACAATTCGTTTGTATGGAAATTAATTTTTAAAATAGCCGCGCTTAATTTAACATTTCTTGTCGCGATGACTTTGTTTCGCGCGGCGTTTTTTTTCTATTTTGGCGGCGATGTGGGTTTTGCTGATGCAGGCATAGCAAGAGTTTTTGCCCTTGGAATGCGTTATGATATTTCCGTATTAGGCTATATAAACATTCCGGTTGTGTGTGTGGTGGCGCTTCTTATTTTTGTAAATTTGTTAGATATTTTTTTGTTGGGCGTCAGGTTTTTAAAATACTATTATACGCTCTTGGTCGGTTCGGCTTTATCGCTGACATTTGCGAATTTTTTTGTTTATGCTAAGTACCAAAAACATTTAAGCGATTGGAACGAATTACACTCGGCTGTGATTAACAATTTTAATGTGTTTTTGGCGCCGTTGCTAGGGGCTATAATATTTTGGGCGGTGTTTGCCACGGCAAGAAAAGTTTTAATATTTCAAGAAAAACGCGCTTTTAGGAGTTCTTTAAATAAATTTGCGGCACTTGTCATTATGGTTTTTTGGATATCGGGCTGTTTTGTTTTGGCAAGGGGTTCGCTTGGCGGGCAAGCGCTAAGTTCGCGTGCGGCGCAAGAAGTGTCGGACAATGCTTTTATGGGTGATGTTGCCGTAAGCGGCGTTTTTATTTTAGGCGAATCGATAATTGGAAATATTAGAGGAGTAAGGTGAAAGCATTTATTTTAGCGGCAGGCGTGGGTAACCGCTTAAAGCCGCTTACGTATCATTTGCCTAAGCCAATGGTGCCTATTTTAAATAAACCGGCGTTGTGGCATATAATTTCAAACATGCAGGCTTCCGGCATTACAGACATCATGCTAAACCTTCACTACAGGCCGGATGTTATAAAAAATTACTTTGGTTCGTCTTTTAAAAATGTGGAGCTTTCATATTCGATAGAAAAAAAGTTGCTCGGCACTGCAGGAGCCATTAAAAAAAATGAAAGTTTTTTTGATAATACCTTTATAGTAATGTCGGGAGACGGGCTTTCGGGCATTAATTTAAAAAAACTTGTAAACTTTCACAAAAAAAAGAAAGCTTTGGCAACGGTAGTTTTAAAAAAAGTAGACGCATGTTTTGATTATGGCGTAGGTATAACGTGCTCGCAGGGGCGCATAACAAAATTTGTTGAAAAACCCTCGTGGGAAAGTGTTTTTTCAAACACGGTTAATACGGGAATTTATGTTTTTGAGCCCGAAATTTTTAACTATATACCAAAAAATAAATTTCACGATTTTGGCGCAAACCTGCTTCCGTTACTCTTGCGTAAAAATCTTCCCGTTTACGGCTATGAGATGGGTGATTACTGGACAGATATAGGCAACTTAAAAGAATACAAAGAAGGTATTTGTGCGGCGTTGGGCAAAAAAGTAAAAACACAAATAGACGGCGTGCAGATAAAGCGCGGCGTTTGGGCGCACAAAACATCGCGCATAAGCCCTGCGGCGCGTATCAAAGCTCCTTGTATTATAGGTGAAAACTGTACCATAGAAAGCGGCGTTACGATAAAACCTTACTGCGTAATAGGAAATAATGTAACAGTAAAAAAGGGTGCGGTACTTACTAAAACTACAGTTTGGGATGGCGCTGTTATAGGCGAAAAAACACATCTTGAAAATTCCATAATAGGTTATAACGAAGTAGTAGCAGGCGGCATACGCCTTTTTGATTCAGTAATGATGTCTAACAGGTAAAAAATTAAGAATAATCAACGGAGATTTTATGAAAAGTTCTAAAGTAAAAAGATTTATGTTCACCTCAGAGTCGGTGACCGAAGGGCACCCGGATAAGGTGTGCGATATTGTTTCAGACAGTATTTTAGATGAAATTTTACGCCAAGACCCTAAAGCGCGCGTAGCGTGTGAAACTTTTATTTCGATGGGGCTTTTGGTTGTAGGCGGAGAGGTTACAACAACAGCAACAATTAAGCCTCATGATATTATAAGAAAAGCCATAAAAAACATCGGCTATACCGACGCAAAGTACGGCTTTGACGCCTCTACATGCGCTATTTTAGACACTATAAACAAACAATCTCCCGACATTGCCCAAGGCGTAGATACCGGCGGCGCGGGCGACCAAGGGCTTATGATAGGTTATGCTTGCCGCGAAACGCCCGAGCTTATGCCATTGCCTATAGTGCTTGCGCATAAACTTGCCATTAAACTTACCGAAGTAAGAAAAAAAGGGATTTTAAAATATTTAGGCCCCGACGGTAAAACCCAAATAACCGTAGAATACGAAAACGGCAAACCCAAACGGTTAGACGCTGTTGTACTTTCAACCCAGCACACCGAAGAAATTTTGGATAAAACAGGCAAAAAAATTACCGAAAAATCCCGTAAAGAAATAATAGAAAAAATTATTAAGCCCGTGATAGGAAAATGGGCAGACTCAAAAACAAAAATTTATGTTAACCCTACCGGTAAATTTGTTGTCGGCGGCCCTCAGGGCGATACCGGGCTTACGGGCAGAAAGTTGATTGTAGACACTTACGGCGGCATGGCAGCCCACGGCGGCGGTGCGTTTAGCGGTAAAGACTCTACAAAGGTAGACAGGTCAGCCTGCTATATGGCGCGCCACATAGCAAAAAATATCGTTGCTTCGGGTATTGCAGACAAATGCACAGTTCAGCTTGCTTATGCCATAGGCGTTGCAGAGCCCGTTTCAATAATGATAGACACTCACGGTACGGGCAAAATTACAGATTGCCAACTTGAGCCGATAGTGCGTAAATTATTTCCGCTTACGCCAAAAGGTATAATAGATTACTTACAATTGCGCCAGCCCCGTTTTGCAAAAACCGCCGCTTACGGGCACTTTGGAAGAAGCGGTAAAGAGTTTAGCTGGGAGCAAACAAATAAGGCGGGCGATATTAAAAAAGCGGCAGGTATAAAATAATGAAATACGATATAAAAGATATTAAGTTAGCGCCCATGGGCGCTGAAAAAATAGAATGGGCGGCAAAAGAAATGCCGGTGCTTGCCCAAATTAAACAACGTTTTGCCAAACAAAAACCGTTAAAAGGCGTACGCATTGCGGCTTGCCTGCACGTTACCACTGAAACCGCAAACCTTGCCATAGCTTTAAAAGCCGGCGGTGCGGACGTTTACCTTTGCGCTTCTAACCCGCTTTCAACTCAAGACGATGTTGCCGCAAGCCTTGTAAAACATCACGCTATACCTACCTTTGCCATAAAAGGCGAAGACAATAAAACTTATTACAAACACATAAATACCGTGCTAGACGCAAAACCCCAAATTACAATGGATGACGGCGCGGATTTAGTGTCTACAATATTTTCTAAAAGAAAAAATTTGTTAAAAGATATTGTGGGCGGTACCGAAGAAACCACCACGGGCGTTGTGCGCCTTAGGGCAATGGAGGCAGACGGCGTTTTGGCTTATCCCATAATAGCCGTTAACGATGCGCTTACAAAACACTTGTTTGATAACCGCTACGGCACGGGGCAGTCTACGGTAGACGGTATAGTGCGCGCTACAAATATTTTGCTTGCGGGTAAGGTAGTAGTAGTAGCCGGTTACGGCTGGTGCGGCAGAGGTTTTGCCATGCGCGCAAAAGGCATGGGCGCTCATGTAATAGTAACCGAAGTAGACCATATGAAAGCCATAGAAGCCGTAATGGACGGTTTTGAAGTAATGACAATGAAAGAAGCTTCGCCCAAGGGCGACTTTTTTGTTACCCTTACCGGTAACCTTAATGTTGTAGACGAGAGCCATTTTAAATTAATGAAATCCGGCGCGATTGTTTGCAATTCGGGGCATTTTAACAACGAAATAAATTTAAACGCGATAAAAAAACTAAGCAAAAGCGTTAAAACTTACAGAGAATTTATTGACGAATACACCCTTAAAAACGGCGTAAAAGTATGTGTGCTTGCTGAAGGCCGCCTTGTAAACCTTGCCACTGCCGAAGGCCACCCCGCAAGCGTTATGGATATGTCTTTTGCAAATCAGGCGCTAAGCGCAGAATATATGGTTAAAAACTATAAAAAGCTTTCCAAAAAAGTATACTCTGTGCCCGAAAAAATAGATGTTGAAATCGCGCGTTTAAAGCTTGCAAGCATGGGCGTAAAAATAGATACGCTTACGGCAGAGCAAAAAAAATATTTGGCAAGCTGGCAGGAAGGCACCTAAAGTATCAGATATGCAGATTGGCGCGGTTTGTGGAATTTTTACAAAGGGGACTTTGTGGGATTAAAAAAGTATATAAAAGAAGTCAAACGAAATTTTGCCAAAGTAATTTTTGACAAACGCGCCTCGCAAAACGTTGCCCTAGATTTTGCAAACGTTAAAAAAATTGTTTTTTTACGCCATGACGATAAACTTGGCGATATGATAATTTCTACAATTTTGTTTAGGGAAATTAAAAAAGCCCGTCCTGATATCAAACTTATAGTTTTAAGCGGTAAAAATAACAAAGAAATTATTGAAGCAAACCCCTATGTAGACGAAATTTGCGAATGGTCTAGGGCGTCTGTTTTAAAAAACATTAAAACATTGTGGGCTTTAAGAAAACAAAAAATAGATGTTGCCGTAGATTTTTATATTTTCAAACCTATGCTTGCGGCTTTGTTTATACTGCGTTTTGTTAATGCCGCTTTTAATATAGGTTTTAACAAAAAGGGTTACAATTTATATTCCCACGCGCTAAATGTAGATATTAACAATACCCACATTTCGCTTCGCTATAAAGCCTTGCTCGATTATTTAGGCATTAAAACAGACAACTTAAAATACGAAATATTTTTAATGCCTGAAGAAGAAGACAAAGCCCAAGAGTTCATAAAACACATAAAGCAGAAGCATAAAATAGTGCTTAATCCTTTTGCCGCAAGCCGCCACAGAACTTTTTCCAATGTAAAAATAATGAATATTATAGAGGGTATAAAGGCGCAAATTCCTGATAGCGCTGTTATAATAATTTCACCCTTAAGGCGGCGCAACAGCGTGCAAAACCTGCATAGCTATTATAAAGACTTTGTTTTTACGCCAATGCTTAATACCGCCCGCGACGCTTGTGCTATAGTAAAATATTCAAGCCTGATGATAACGCCCGATACGTCGTTAGTACATGCCGCGCGGGCTTATAACTCTAAAATGGTTGCTGTATATTTAGACTACTCAAACACAAGTGAAAAAATAAATGAAGTTTGGGGCGCGCAGTATGATAACGCTATAAGCTTAAATGTTAATTCAGAAGGCTCTTGGTTAAAAAACAATGTAGATAGTATAGACACGCAACTTCTTATAGATACAGTGAAAGAACTCCTGTACAAACAAGGATAGCTATTATGAAAGGAATAATACTGGCTGGCGGTTCGGGAACAAGGTTGTATCCGTCTACAATTGCTTTGTCAAAACAGATGATACCCGTTTATGATAAACCCATGATATATTACCCCATGTCTACATTAATGCAGGCGGGCATAAACGAAGTGCTTATTATTTCTACGCCTCAGGATTTGCCTTTGTTTGAAAGGCTTTTTGAAGACGGTGGCCGCATAGGAATGAAAATATCTTACGCGGTACAAAAAATTCCTAACGGGCTTGCGCAGGCTTTTGTAATAGGCGCGGATTTTATAGGTTCTTCCGGCGCTGCACTTGTGCTTGGCGACAATTTGTTTCACGGTTATTGCCTAAGCGAGCATTTAGAAAAAGCAAACAAAGTAAAAAAGGGCGCTACAATTTTTGCCTGTAAAGTACACGACCCCGAGCGTTACGGCGTGGTAGAATTTGACGAATCGGGCATTGCCTTAAGCATAGAAGAAAAACCTAAAAACCCTAAATCAACCTATGCCGTGCCGGGACTATATTTTTATGATAATAATGTTGTTGAAATAGCTAAAAGTTTAAAGCCTTCTGCCCGCGGCGAGTACGAAATAACAGACTTAAACAATGTTTACTTAGAAAAAGGGCTTTTAAATGTTGAGGTACTAAACCGCGACGTAGACTGGTTTGACACAGGCACTTCTGAAAGCTTGCTTCGGGCAAGCTCTTACATAGAAGCTATAGAAAAACGCAAAGGCACAAAAATTGCCTGTCTTGAAGCCATAGCTTACGAAAAAGGTTTTATAGACAAAACCAGCCTCCAGCGCGCCGCCAATCTTATGGGAAATACAAGCTACGGCGACTATTTAAAAAAAATACTTGATTCTAAGGTGTGAATATGGCGTTTATTAAAACAGAAATTGAAGGCGTTATAATTTTTGAGCCGCAAGTTTTTGGCGACGAGCGCGGTTATTTTTTTGAAAGCTATAATTCGGCTGTTTTTGCTTTGGGCGGTGTTGACGCAAAGTTTGTGCAAGACAATCAATCATCCTCTAAATACGGCGTTATTAGGGGGCTTCACTTTCAAACGGGCGAGTACGCGCAAGCAAAGTTGGTACGCGCTTTAAGCGGCGTGATTTTAGACGTTGCCGTAGATATTCGCAAAGGTTCTTCCACTTACGGCAAGCATGTTTGTGTGGAGCTTTCAAGTGAAAATAAAAGGCAGTTGTTTGTGCCCAGAGGGCTTGCGCATGGTTTTAGCGTGCTAAGCGCAGAAGCTGTTGTAATGTACAAATGCGATAATGTTTACAACAAGGCTTCTGAGGGCGGTATTTTATATAACGATAAAACGCTTAACATAAATTGGGGTATTCCTGAAGGTAAAGAAATTATTTCAAGCAAAGACTTGCTATTAAAAGATTTTAATGAGTACTCGCAAGGGATATAACATAAATGAAAAATATTTTAGTCACCGGCGGTTGCGGATTTATAGGTTCTAACTTTATACCCTACTATCTTAATGCTTACCCCGATATAACAATAGTTAATTTAGATAAAATGACTTATGCGGCAAGCCCCGAAAACCTTGCCGAAGTTGAAAATAATCCGCGCTATACGTTTATAAAAGGCGATATAACAGATAAAGCTTTGCTTGAAGATATTTTTAAAAAACATAATATTTCAGGCGTGATACATTTTGCTGCTGAAAGCCATGTGGATAACTCTATAACGGGGCCTGAAATTTTTGTAATTTCCAATGTTTTGGGTACGTTTACGCTGCTTGAAACTGCCCGCAACTTTTGGCAAGACGCTCCTTTTAAATATAAAGACGCTTATAAAACTGCGCGTTTTCACCATATTTCTACAGACGAAGTTTACGGCAGCCTTGGCGAAAAAGGACTTTTTTCAGAAAGTACGCCCTATGCGCCCAATTCTCCTTACAGCGCCTCAAAAGCTGGTAGCGATATGCTTGTAAGA
>Ga0123355_10007715_pt1 | contig 16169 bp, 13 predicted proteins | sample TergutEmb28metaG_3_FD_89872 | JGI IMG/M metagenome (GOLD analysis project Ga0123355, IMG submission 89872) | Embiratermes neotenicus P1 segment gut microbial communities from Petit-Saut dam, French Guiana - Emb289 P1 | ecosystem: Host-associated > Arthropoda: Insects > Digestive system > Gut ...
AAAGCATATCCATTATGTTGGGCATATTTTTTATGAAATACATCAGTTTCTCCGTCAACTGGGATGAAATCCAATGCAACTATCAACTTCTTTATACTTTCTGCGGTTATAGCCATACCCGAACCTCCCAAATAAATTACATTATTTAGATTGCTTTGCAGCTTTTGTTCTACCATCAATAGGCTTTGGAGAATTTTTCGGTATTAACCATACTCTACCCTTGCGAACTGCACCGATTATTCTACCATCAGAGCAAAGGGTTTGTACTCTACGAGTTTTTATTCCCCAGTTTATTCCTGCTTCTTCGGGAGTTAGCCATTCCATTTCCATAGAGAAGATACCCCTCATCTAAATTATATAAGCATATTATAGCGTATTCAAACGCACAATACAAGCGTGAAATGTAAATTTTTCATCATCAGTATGTTAATAGTCTATTTACTGCCTTGACAACACTTCACAAATGTGGATATTACGAATAGACTTATCTGTTATGACATAAAAGAACTTGGTAAGGGCCTAAAAAAGATTGCGATGCTTATCTTGCAAGATGCAGTGTGGAATCGTGTATCTGCCAATCGCGCCGAGAAGAAAACCACTTGGTTTTATATTGACGAGATGCACCTGCTTCTGAAAGAAGAACAGACTGCCGCTTATACGGTAGAAATCTGGAAAAGATTCAGGAAGTGGGGAGGCATACCGAGTGGCCTGACGCAAAATGTGAAGGATTTTCTCTTATCGCGTGAAATCTCCAATATCTTTGAAAACAGTGATTTTATCTACATGCTTAACCAAGCTGCCGGTGATAGAGAGATACTGGCGAAGCAGTTGGGCATATCGCCACATCAATTATCCTATGTCACTCATGCCAACGAAGGTGAAGGACTTATGTTCTATGGAAATATGATATTGCCTTTCGTAGATAAGTTTCCAAAGGATATCGGCGGCGGTGAAATCTATTCATTACTTACAACGAAACCTTCGGAAGTCGCGGAGGTGAGCAAAAAATGAGTGTTTTCACTCGTCATGATTTAAGTATAATGCAGGCATGGCCCCTACAAAAGAAAATCCAAGTGGCGCAAACCCGTATTATGGAGTGGTATTATCATTATGATGGTAAAGTAGCTGTAAATTTTAGCGGTGGTTTAGATAGCACCGTTCTATTAGATATAGCTCGCCGCATATTTCCTGATATTCGAGCATGTTTTGTCCAAACAGGTATGGAATACATTGAGATTCAAGATTTTGTTGAATCTGTGTCCAATGTTACATGGCTATACCCAGAAATGCCCTTTAATAGAGTTATCAAGGAGTATGGCTATCCTGTTATATCAAAAGAAGTGGCACATCGTATCTATTATGCCCGTAAAGGAAGCCCATGGGCACTACAACACTTGCAGGGCCAAAATAAAGACAGCACATTTTCAAAATATAATCAGCGATACATGAAGTGGGCGCATCTCATTGATGCGCCATTTCTAATATCGGGTAAATGTTGCGATATATCAAAACTGCGTCCATTACGGTGCTTTACAAAAGAAACAGGCTGTATGCCGATTGTTGGTACGCTTGCAAGTGAGAGCTTTAGGCGGCAGAGTGCGTTTCTTGCTGTAGGATGTAATGGCTTTTCCAAAAAAGAGCCATCATCCCAGCCACTGCCCTATTGGAGTAAAGCGGATATCCTTGAATATCTACTCATAACGAAGATACCATATTCAAGTATTTATGGTGATATTGTTTATGATTCAAAGACAGGTAAGCTAAATACAACAGGTGCAGAGCGCACAGGCTGTTCTTATTGTATGTTTGGTGTACATCTGGATAAGAAGCCAAACCGTTTTCAGCAAATGGCAGCTACCCACCCCGAGCAATATGACTATTGTATCAATAAGCTGGGCTGCGGTGCGGTGCTGGATTATATTGGAGTAGCGTATTGAGAGTAGGCATTGCAGTGCTGCGCTATATCGGTATTGCATATTGAGCGTATGCAGGTTGGATTTGACGCGATATGCGAATGGGCGCAAAAATGCTTTATAGAGCGGTTAAGGTCTTGATACGTGTCAAAGTCTTGATAAAGGAGGGAAAACACCATGCCAATGATAGAAACTGAAATATGGAAAAAGAATCCTGATAAGCAGGGTACTGTTATATTCGACAGCCAACGCAAAGCACAGGATATATTTGATGAACTGAAAAATCATCTAATTGCTGATGGGCGCTTGCCGGATGAATATTTCCTATACTCTGCAAGTCGCAATTGGGGAAACGACGCATTGTTTCCCAGAGATGCTCACATTCTTTGTAGTGTTAATTATGGCGGCAATGAGGGTATATATCTTGATATTTCTGTGCGCTATACAAAAAAAGTGTATGAATATCATGGTGAATCGGCGGCCAGTGGATATGTTGACAAGTCAGTTGTTGAGAGTTTTGCCACAGGCAAAACTCTCGGCGATACCATTGAAGATTTAGACAGGATGAATCTTGTCGCTTCATCTGTAACTGCGGCATTTTATGGCGGCATAGCAGAAATTAAAGAAAGATACGCTAGAATTGAGAGCGGCGCGGAAAAGCCTTTATACCCACGTCAGTCAGGCGAAGCCGCTATGATGCCTCTCAATCTACCGGCCCTAATGATGCCATGAAAGCTAATGAAGCCGCGATAACGGAAAGCCCAAATGCTGTATATGACAGCTCTAGTAGCGGCAAAGGCGGCTTGATGAGCAAATTGGTGGAAGGAAAGCGTAAAGTTGCCGAAAAAGATGCCATCAAGGAATATGATGTTGAAATAACGGAAACATCACAAATGACGGTTAGTGTGGAAGCAAAATGCCCGGAAGAAGCCGAGGCTATGGTGCGGGCAGACTACAGGAATGGTATGCACATATTGGATTATAACCATTTAACTAGCACAGTGTTTTCCGTGACCGAAGATGAAGTAGCACAAAACCGCAGCTATAGGAGCGATATAATCGCTTTGGAATAGCGCTATATATGTTATTACACATTTCAAACAACACAATAGAAAGGAGGAACCACTATGTTTGATGATTCAAGAGAAAATGTAGGCAATGCAGCTAATGAAGATGCAGCGCAAACAAATGTGCAACATGGCACTCAGGTTGATACACAGGTCAATGCTCAAGCTGATGCACAGACCAATGTTCAAGCTCAAGTTGATGCCGAGTCTGCTGCTCAAGTCGTAGAACAAGCAGTCATTCCATTAAAAGATAACTCTTATGTGCAAGAGCTATATGATATTCTTGAAGATAACGGCAAAGACACATCAGGGCTTACAGCGCTTATAGGTCATATTTCCGATATGGAAAACTTTGCAAAGGGCGCTGATAAACAAATAGCAGCAATGAAAACCCAGCTTGATACTATGAAAGAAGCGCAAAATCACCCTATACGGACCGCGCTGCAAAATACTATCAAGAATATCGAAAACAAAGTTGATGGTATTAAGTCGGCTATTACAAATCTAAAGACCAATTTCATAGAAGGCTGTAAAAATGCCGTCAACTCTTTTAAACAGATGGGTATAACGGCGCTTGATAAAATCACATCATTTCTCCGCATTAAGCCAGCATTACAGGCGATAAGCAAAGATTGCGATTTTGTTATCAAGCGCTGCGATAAAGCAATCGCGAATGTTGAAACATTTGCAAAAGAGTATCACGCCACGGGCCTGCATCTTAAAAATATGGCACGGATGGTGATTGGCAGAGAACCTTTAGATAAGCAAAAAGAAGTCGGCAAGCTGGCAAAAGCCATGTGTGCCCCTCATCGGCATGAGAAAGCCTGCATGAATAAAATCAAGAGTGCTGCGGGCAAGTGTATCGTTAAAATAGAACAACTTGAAAAAAGTGCTGCTGCCGTAAGGGACGGCAAAGAGGTAAGCAATGAAGCTGTTAATCATTCCCCTACTGCTGATACCGCTCATCAGACCCAGCCCAAAGAAGCCGCACCAATATCCAAAGAAGTTGACCCAAAGGCAACAGGAACGGATGTAGTAAATATAGATACCGCAAGAAAAGCCAAGCCCAGACTAAAAGTTATGGGTGGTCAAGGCGTTGGGGCTGTCAAAGCACCAAGCCTTATGCAAAAAATAGCTGAAAATAAAGAAAAAATCAGGCAGTTGGACCTTGAAAGAGGAACCCCTGTCCCGGCGAAAGCCGTAGGAGCCGTACTATGAGCCGCCGCAGGCTAAAAGCTCGCGATAAGTTGATAAAAAAGATGTCCAGTGATGGCCTTATAGAGCATAATGTCACTACCGGCGAAGATTTGCGGATTAGCGGCAGAGAAGCGGAATTAAATCTTAGCGAGAAAAATTTGCATAATCAATCCGGCCAAAATTCATCCAAGCAGACCTATTCCCATCGTGGGAATAGGTCTGTTGCGGTTAATGGAAAACAGGGTGATGTTTCTGCTGATGTTTATAAAGGCCGCAAAAATCGCGCTATTCAAAGGCACAGGACTGATTCAAAAGATAAAAGCTATATAGATGAGCAGCACAGTAAATCAGGAGCCGATGTACAGGCTGGTGTGCGCCATAGTAAGGGTAATCCCATGGGTTCTGGCGGTACAAATGATGAAGTAAATTACGGCGGTCCTTCTGGTGAAAAATCTTATCAGGGCAATTCTGAAAGTACAGGGCGCGTTATGGACGACGCTCATGGTGAAGGCCGGCGCAGCAAGTTTAAGCCCGACGATACAAAGGAATCGCTTTACAGGCATGATAAGCCTTCAACTATAAGCCATGATAAGCAGACAGCGATACAGCATGACAAACATGCGGGTAACTCTGATGGGACTAACGATAATGACCTTTCAAAGCGGCGCGGCAAATCCAAATCTTCAAGTGCAGAGTTTGCAGCAAAACCCCATGGCACCACCGAGCAGTCCAAAACTGAATCGGCTATGGCAGAATCTTTTGTAGATACAGGTTCTGCCGAAACTGACGGAACAAAACAGCCTGCTAACCACACATCAACTAAACTTCAAGCCGATAAACCCGGCAAGCTAATGTTTGTGGATGATGATTCTGACCAAAGCTCCACAGGTCATGGGCAGTCCGATAGAAGCAGATATTCACACAATCGTCAAGATAACGGCGGCGATTCGCCAAACAGCTCCGGCACTACGCAGCCATCATCTGGTGACAGAACGCCGCGCGACAGCGCTTCAAGCGAACATCCTAACGATTCTTCGCTGCCAAGTGCAGCAATTGACGACGGCATGGATGTCCAATCCGATAAATACACACGAAAACTCGCTAAAGCAGAGCGCAAGATGGATACAGCTTCCGGCAAACTGGATAAAGCCAGAAATAAACTCCCTGCCAAGCACAAGCTAAAAACGGAGCGCGTTTTCGACGAAAATTCAGGCAAGGCAAAGAGCAAACTAACTTTTGAAAAAGAAGTTATATCCCAAGCCGAGCATATGAAAGGTCCTGTGCCCCTTCGCCCAATCAAATATGGTGTAAACACCGCCATTGCCAAAGCCCACATGAAGGTTTTTCAAGTAGAAAATGACAATGTTGGCGTTAAAGCCGGGCATAAGGTAGAGTTGGCGGCAGAAGGCGCTGTTCGTTCGGCACTACGATATCGCAAGACGCGCCCCTACACCAGAGTTGCCAAAGCTGAAAGAAATCTCACTAAGAAAACCGTCAAGCATGGTCAGCGTAAGGTTTTAGCCGGAAATCCCAAGTTAAGAAGCAACATGTTTTCTCGCATGATGCAAAAAAGGCGTATAAGGCGACAGCAGATAATGGCTGCGCGACGAGCTAGATTAACCGCCAAATTTACTATCAAAGCTGCCGTAGCAGCAAAGGCTCTCGTAAGCAAAGTTGCCGTAAAAACAGTAGCTGTTTTGGCAAATCCCAAGGTTTTGCTTGTACTGCTAGTGGCAGCACTTATTATCTTTTTAATAGCTGCTTTGGTTTCTGCATGTGGTAGTCTAGCTTCGGGTGCAGGTCATACAATCGCCACCAGCTATCTGGCTGATGAAGATTCAATTGATAATGCTGCACTTGCTTATACCGAATGGGAAATGGAATTGCAGTTACGTATAGCAAATATTCAAAACGAGTTTTCAGGCTTTGATGAGTATCGCTTTCAGGTAGGTATGATAGACCATAATCCTCTTGAACTTATGGCATATCTAACGGCAGCACATTTAGATTTTACATATCCCGAAATACGCGGTGTTTTACAGGAGCTATTTGATGCACAATATCAGCTAAGTTTTTCTGAAAGTGTTGAGATTCGCTACTATGAAGATGCCTATGGCAATCCTGTTCCATATGAGTGGCGTGTACATACCACAATATTAACTACACGTTCTTTAACTGCCGTCATACATGAGCGGTTAAGTGACGACCAGCGCCAGCACTTTAATCTGCTTATGATGACCTCGGGGAGCAGGCATATAGTTGGCAGCCCATTTGAGGCAAACTGGCATCCATTTGTCACGAGCAATTATGGCTGGCGTATTCATCCTATAAGCGGCAATCCAGAGCTTCATAGAGGTATTGATATTGGATTTCCTACGGGCACACCCATATTGGCGGCACATGATGGCATTGTTACGTTCGCAGACGAAATGGGCGGCTATGGCAATGTTATTTTCTTAGTAGGCGATAACGGTATTGAAACTCGATATGCCCATTGTGATACTTTACTCGTAACCGAAGGTCAAGAAGTATCCATGGGTGATATCATCGCAACAGTTGGCAGTACAGGTAATTCAACCGGCCCGCACCTACATTTTGAAATTTTGCGCGACGGAATTTACAGAAATCCAATATTCTTTGCTCGCACAAATGCCGGTATCGGCGGTCCTACTTTTGGCAATCCCGGCATCCCCATGGGCGATGGCTCATTTGAAGCCTTGCTTACTTTAGGCCAAACCTTATTAGGACGGCCATATGTATGGGGAGCAAGCGGCCCCAACTCATTTGATTGCTCCGGTTTGATATATTTTCTTCTCAATCAAAGCGGTGCCGCAAATGTAATACGTACAACAGCACAAGGATATTTCAATATGAGCAGCCCTGTAGCGCCTGTAGATGCCAGACCCGGTGATTTGATATTCTTTGCCGGTACATTCTCAAGTGCAAATACAGTTACTCATGTTGGTGTCTACCTCGGCGGCGGTCAGATGCTGCATACAGGAGGCAACCCAAACGGTGTGGAGATTGTAAGTATTAATACACCATTTTGGCAGAATCATCTGCATGGATTCGGACGTTTACCGTGAGTTTTGTCATATCATTATGTTTATGATAAAGCACATTACAAATATTGAGGAAGGAGGGTAGACTATGACCAATCCGAAAATAGAAAAGGTAAAGACTGCTATAGAAAAGACCAAAGGCATTATTGCAGACTATCAAACCAAACTGCGCGATTTGGAAAGGCAAAAAGTGAAGTTGGAAAATGATGAGATTGTGGCACTATTTCGCCGTGAAAAGTTTAATGAAGACGAGTTTGCTGCACTATTGCGCTCTGGGCGCGATACACAGCCGAATGATAACTCCAACATAACCAGCCGAACATTTGAAAATGCACTCGGCACAGGTGGTGCGTATAATGCCGCAAATATAAATCCATCAAGCATCCCATTTGACGGTACACGAGAGGGGGAAAATATGTGAACCAGTTAAGGCAACCAGTTTTGCCAGAGTTGGCGGAACAGCGAAAAATCAGGTGCTATATATTAATTACGCTATGTGCGCTCATATTCTGCATGGGCGCGTTTTCTGTTGAGGTCCACGCATCCGCAGGCGACGGAAGCTATAGCGGTGAAAGTGAAGTTATCACAGGTGCCGCAATTGAAGCTACGGTTATCAATGATGTAATTAACCAGTCTATGATAATCAATGCTACTTGGTTGAATGATGAAATGCTGCGTATAGATGTTACAGACATATCTACAGGCGCGCTATCTTCTTTAGCCATAAGGCTATGCGATTTTGTGGCAGATGCCGAAGGGAGCCCCTATATTCTAATTCAAGCTGCCGATTTAGACGGCAATCTTTCAGGTGTAATACAGATTAGTAATCCGTTCTATGTTCCTTCTGTTTCTACTGCTGACTCTGTTGTAGCTGATTCCTCTACAACCGGCTCTGCCGCAGGTGATGAAGCAGACCAATCCGAGTTGGATGGCTATGAAGATTACATGGATTATGAATATAATGGCGGGGAACAAACAGTAGGCTTTACCCCGGACGGCACAGGCACCGTCGTCGATAATGTTGTCAATGAAAACAGCGTTGAGTTTTTTACCGTATTCACAGAGGAAGGTAATGAATTTTTCCTTGTGGTTGACCGTCAGCGCAATTCAGATAATGTATATCTGCTAAACGCTGTCACAGAAGCGGATTTAATGGCGCTTGCAGAACGAAGCGGTAGCCCTATTGATAATCAGGCAGTAAGCGCCATTCCGCCTATTGGAGATATAACACCTCCCGTTGACGAAAACCACACAAATGTCCCTACCCCAACTCCTGAACCGGAGTTAGAGCCGGAGCCACAACCATCAGGCGCAGGCGGTATTAATAGCGGTTTTGTGATTATCTTAATTGTAGCTGCCATAGCATGTGCAGCAGGCTACTACTTTAAAATAATAAAGCCAAGAAAAGATGCTGCCTATGACGATGATGATTTCATTGACGATGACAATGATGATTACGGCTATGATGAGGCTGTAAACGAGAGGGGCTATGACGACGAAGGCTATGATGATGAGAGCTATGATTCTGAGGATGGGAGGGATGAATGATGAGAAAAAACTATTCTTTGCCCAATCCAAGGCGCGCTACAGATATTATCACCCGTTGCAGTTTCAGCAGCAGAATAAGCACGGTAACTCGTAACTTTCGCAACGTGCGCCAGTTCATATGTATAACTCTTGCAACCTTTTTCTTAATGACAGCTATACTATTTTCGTCAGAGTTCACGCAAACCGTATATGCTTCCGATGGTGACGAAGCAAACCAATCTATAGCAATCACTGTTGTAGTGCCAAGGCCGGAAGATAATCAACCGGAAGCACCGGCGCAGCCCACTATAGAGTACATCTACCCTATTCAAGTATGGGAAAATGCCATAAATGGACGTAGGGAGATTATTAGGCTTTATGAGCTTAGGGATAACGAAAGCCCTAATCAAATCCCAAGAGAGCCATTTGAACGTGACGGCTTTAGATTTGAACTTGCAGAGATTGTGCGTAGAGAAATGCCTGTTCATAACACTAGGGAACATGTTGAAACTGTCACGGTCAGCACCCAAACCAACGACCTTGCCACAGTTATCAGGCTCTTATCCCCTACGCTTGAGTATCTCACAGATGATGGCTACTTTGGTATACTTGCTCTTGATGTATCTACAATCCAGATAAAATCCGACGGCACAAGGACTACAAGCCACAATGTAACGCGCACAAGGGAGTTTCCTCATTTGTCAAGCATGGATACATCCTTAATCCCAAAAACCATTACTGAGGGCGGCAGAACATACAGTCTATCAAATGTGGAATGGCGAAATCAAGGTACAACAGCAGTTGACTATAGACAAGTTGGTACTAGCTTTACTGCTGTAGCTACATATTCAGGCACTACTTCGCGCACGTCCACTATTGGCTATACAACAACTGCTGAATATCGCGGACAGATTTCCAGAATTGCTACGGGGCGCACGGAGTTTACAGTTCAGTTTATTGGCATACCTATTGTAACGCCTATAGTGAACGTCAATCAATCTGCTGCTGATAATAGCTCTGTTGCCTATACTGCCGCAGATGGCCTTGATACAGAAACACTTTCAACAGAAGATGCTGCTGCTGTTACGACTACTCCTGAATATACCTCAGAACCATCACCTGCTCCAGAATCTGTGCCGCCTGTTATTGACACAGTAACGGTTGAGCATGTGCAAATCGGCGGTATTGTGATAGAAAGAGAGCAGATAATCTTGCCGCCGGAAGATGCAGATGATGGCGATATAGAAGAAGATTATGATATGAAGGAGCAGAATAATGAAACAAGCGGCTTTCCGTTTGGTTATGTAGGTATTGCCGTGCTATTTGTTGCAGGCTTGGCTATTGCCTACTTTGCCGGTAAAAAGGGCAAGGCAATAATTGGTATGTTGAAAAAGACATCATGTGTAGTGCTGGCCCTATTGCTCATAGGCGGCATATCAGAAAGTGTGCTTGCAAATACTCATGCAATACCTAATATCCCTGCTCACACAGCCCATAATCATGGCGCACAAGGCACTGCACTTCCTAACTCTTTAGTGCCAAATGCCACAACTGCCGCATCAAGTCTGCCATCCTACGGATTTGGCAGAGGCCGTGAAGAACGGGCTGTGCATTTTGATAATCAGGCAATGAACAACTCCGCTAACGGCGGCACAGGAAGCAATCCGCCAAGGGCTTCTCCTATTGGCAATAGTAACAATACAGGTGCTATCCATATGAACCCTTCTTTTGTAAGTGGCTCTGCTCCGGCTATTCACATAAATCCATCTCACTCCCCATCTTTCTCATCACCTCATCTGCATGTCAACAGCAATATTAATCCATATTTCTACGGCGAACGCATAGGCAGATTAACCGTTGAAAGGCTTAATCGCACAATCAATGTCATTGCGGGTGCTACTATGGAGGCTATGGATTTCGGTGCAGGCCACTTTAGCTTTACCGGATTAAACTACGGCAATACAGGGTTAATAGGTCATAACAGAGGAAGGACAAATGGGTTTTTCAGCTTTGTTAGAGAATTGCGCGAAGGAGATATTCTGATACTGGAAGCAGGCGGCATGACAAGGAGATATGCCGTGGCAATAGTCTATGTTGTGGACGAAAACGACTTTGGGCCTCTGATGCAGTTCGGCGACCACCGCTTAACCCTCATAACCTGTGTCGAATACGTTTCTAGCCAGAGGCGTGTGGCTGTAGGATTTTTTGTGGATTAGGGGAGGAGTAGTAAGTTTAACGATGTTTAACGATGTGTGATTGAATTTGTTAATCTAATTACTAATCAAAGTCATTTAATCTTTATAATCTCTATGTTTCCAGTTATCTCATCCCATCCTACAAGTGCATCAAAAAACTCCGATACAAAACCAAGCGGAACCATTGTTCTGCCATTTACAATCTTTGCAGGCAAGTCCATACCAAGTGCCGCGAGTTCCGGTTTCATTTCCCCAACACCAAATGATAAGGTTTGGCCATCAAGGGTTATATGAACAACAAGGGGGCTTGTGTCTGTTTGAGGTGTCCAGTCTATCTTAGCACCTAGCGCTTCTGCTACAAAGCGGATGGGGATAAGGACATTATCGTATTGTATAATCGGCAGCACATCCATTATCTGTATAGGAGCATTGCCGGCTAGGTCGCAGATTGTAAACGAATCTATTCTCATTTCAAGGCGCATAAGACTTTCTATATAGGTTATTGTGAAATTGCCTGTTTCTTTCGTAGTGAAGGCAAATAATCGGGTTTTAGAATCAAACCTGCTACTTACAATTTTGTCATTATCATCTATTGCTATAAGTCTATGTGCATTTACTCTATCACTATCAAGATTAATCTCTAATCCCTCACCAAAATCAAGGCCGGAAAGGTCTATGGATATGGAATAAGGCGCTGCTGCTTGATTGATGTTTTCACCATTTACGGACATAGAAACATTCACGGTCACAAATGGAAGAACCATATCGCCGCGCTCGTTTTCCAAATCACCTCTTACATCAGCAGGTGTCACCTTAACAGCCACATCTATATCACCATCACCGGCTATATGTGCAAAGTCAAACAGGCTGCCGCTTTGGATTACCATTGATATTTTATTATCAGATACAACATAGTCCATGGGCTAATTCTAACAGAATGTTACGGCATTTGCAACGCAGATGAAGCTAACAAAGTTAGGCATTAACCTGTTTGCTGTTGCGCTGGCGGTAAAGCTGTGTTTTTGACTTTTACAAGTATAGCGTCCGGTCGAACACAAGGCTGGGTGAAAAGCAGTACCAGTATCAAACGTGTTGCAGTACCAGTATCAAATATGTTATTGTAACTATTTTTAATCACAAATCTATTCAAAATTTAAAACATATGGAGGAATTGTCTATGACTAAAACCAAAGAGAACAAAAGAAAAGTCAACTTTATTGCGGTAGGTGTCGCCGCAGGTATTATGGCGATTGTTATGCTTCTGCTATCAACGCCAACAGAGGTATATGCTGCTCCACGACCCCATTTTAACCAAGGCCAAGGCAGAACCGGCGGCCCGAATGTGAATGACTTTCATACGGCTGAATGGGAAAGGTTTTCATTCAATTATCAGTTTACATCAGGCTCAGACCATCGCTTTGAGCTTGGCAGGCCAACAACTTTTAACGGATTTGTGCCCATTGATGTGCATACATCAAACTTCCGCAGGGATTCACAGGTATCATTGCGCCCGCCACGCTATGGTGTATTTAGCGGACATGTACCAACAGCACCAAGCAATAATCTATTTCCACAACCCCTAAACCCAAACTTTGGACATCCTACTCACCTGCATAGTCCAAACCTCGACCCACGCTTTGATACTCTGCATCAAGGCGTAAACGCGCAACCCACAGGCAATCCCGCAAGTACACAAAATACCGGCACGGGAGGGTTTCTGCCGCCAACATCCATAAATTAATCAAGAGAAACACATTCACAGTTCTACAAAATTCTATAAAATATTGCAAAAACCCTTGACTTTGTGATGATGCTCTGATATAATTAGAGTACAAATGGAAATATTTTACATCAGACAGAATAGACAAACCCTTAAAAGATATTTATAATAGAGTTTATGTAAGATATTTTCAAATACTGCACTAACATTTTAGGGGGAACGAGTATGAAAAAGGGTATCATTAACAAGGTAATGACTACAGTTTTAGTAAGCATAATGATTTTTGGCAGCATCGGAAATCTAACTCTTGGCAAAGGTTTAGGCATTGCTCCATTAACGGTATACGCAAATGAGCAGTCAAGACCAAACCAACAAGCCTTCCCATCCGGCCATACCGTACTTATCAACGGTCAACCGGTATCTCTCCAAGCATACAACATACAAGGCAATAATTACTTTATGCTTCGTGACATTGCCTATGCTCTAAATGGTACAGATGCACAGTTTAGTGTAAATTGGAGCGCAACATGGCGCGCACCGTATACATCAATTAGACTTAGGAGCGGTCAGCCATATGAGGTTGTAGGCGGTGAGATGACAGGCACATCAACTGGTTTGGAATCCAGAGCAGCAATACCAACATCGGAGCAAATCTTTCATCACTCCGGCGGCTCAATGATATACGATGGCTCTTATTTCAGAGTTCATCCGAGAGGTTATCTCATAGGAAATAATAACTTCTTTATGCTAAGGGAGTTAGGGGATATTCTCGGCTTTGATGTGGATTGGGATGGAGCAACAGATACAATCTTGGTTAGTACAGGTGAAGGAGTGAACTTGGGCAATGCATTGGCTGCCAACGTAACATCTACGGATGGAAATGCCCAAGCTCCAGCAACAACAGCGTCACATGAGAACCAAGCCGCTCCACAGGCAGATTCAACTACTGCACAAGCCTCCAATAACTTACACCCTGATTTAGCATTTATGCTATCTGACGAATACATCAATGCAGTCCGCGCTGAATTTTATAGGCTTGTAAATGAGCATAGGCGATTGAATGGGTTGAGGGAGTTGGGAGTTAATCTCGCTTTGCAGGACTATGCAGATGTTAGGGCGGCAGAGCAACGAGTTTCCTTCGGTCATACACGCCCTGATGGAAGTGCCGCCGGTAGTGGATGGTTTAACTCGCGGAATACCATAAACACATCTTTTGCTGAAAACGCTAGTGGCTTTGGGGCATTGAATCCAGACCCTTTAGCTCAGGCAAATAACATCTTTAATGGATGGATGAACTCGCCGGGTCATAACAGGCACTTGCTCTATAATTTCGATGCACATATCCAAATGGCTCTCGGATTCTATCCAGAGTTTTACATTTCTAATACAGGGGCGCAAAGAGTTGGCTCGGGTGTAATTTTCGCTACAGGCTATGTGCCGAACTAAAAGCAAGTGTTTCAATATCATAATTATATTTAACCCTACCGCCAGCAATGGCGGTTTTTCAATTGCTAGGAATGTGCGTCATGAGAAGTACGAACATGTTTAGGATAATGCACTGTGGCTATCACGCCTAATCATGTGAACATCGTATGCTTTGACGTTATCCCCCGAATCTCTATTAACCATCACCAACTACGGCTGGCAACATGCCAGCCGTAGTTTTTTATTTCAAACACGAGAGGAGTAATCTATGTATAATTCCAAGGTAAGAACAAGCAGAACCAAGCGAGAACCCCTTGGCAAAAGAACAAGAAAGGTATGTACATCAGCATTGGTCATCCTTCTGGTCATGCTGATGCTGCCATTAAGTGTTTTTGCACAAGGTACAGCACCAGCACAAGGTAACTCAGAAACTCTCACTACTGTAACATTTGGCGGTGAGGATGTTGCCATAGATGCTGATGGTAACTTTGCCATATCATCTACATCTAGCAACTCTGGTAGCAACTCATCACGCCCTACAAGACACTTCGACGGTTTTAGACCATTACTGGATGATGAGGGCAGACCAGTCACGGCAAATGTTGTGCCCATGCCTGCCGGTTTCTTTGAAACAAGCGGCATCTCTGAGCAAGAGCGCAATGAGATTGCGGGGCTTCATGGGCTGATAAGCGGTGCTGGAGTTGGCTCTTTGTCAGATGCTGGCTCTACATCCGGCATAAGTCCATTCTCTAATCCACCAACAGGCTCTATAAATGTTATGTATGGCGCTGGGGAGTACGAATGGCCGCATAATGTCACCATGACATTTGGTAGCCGCACAACCACAGTAAGCACAAAACGCTATATCATGGCAATAGGCTTAATCGGCTATGAATTGTTTTGTGCAGACCCGACACTTCCGGGGCCTGAACAAGAGCCTAACTATGCTCTATCCGGTTCAGCTACAGAAGCAGCGCTTAGAAATGTGTTGAGATATGGGCATCCGACAAATCCGTTCTTATCAGACCCGTCTGTTGCAAATGATAATGATAGAATGTGGGCTGCTTATATGACCCGTGTAGGAGTAGCCATTGCAAGTAATTCAGGAGCTAACTTTGCAGGTGATGCAGGTCTTATAGGTGCTGCACAAGACCTTGTTAGCGGTAATATATCCGCGCAACACCGTGACTTTGATAATCTTATGCCGGCTATTATGATAAATGGTGATAGGCATAGAGAGGATTTAGGGAGGACTATTTCTGCTAATCCGGCACAGTCTGAATCCTTTGCTGTGACCTACAATCGCAGAACAAATGAGATAGATAATCCATTCTATTTTGAATGGGCTTCGGGTACACCGGCAGGCGCAAGGCTCATTGCAAACGGAAACCTTGTTGCCACAGCGCCGGCCAATCCAACACAAATGTTTAGGGGTAATGTCAGCTTCCAGATTGAAATGGATAATACAACCGCCAATCAAGGCCAAGAAGCCAAGGTATATCTTGTAGGTATACATAATGAATGGGCAGGTCGTGTATGGAGGATGCAGCATCCTACAAATCCTCATGCTTGGCAAGACTTGGTATTTTATATCCCCGAAGTATTATCAAGTGCCACGTTTTCGTTCATTCCTACTGATGAACCAGGCGACAATGGCGATAATGGAAACGGCTGTCCTGACCCAACACCATGCCCCGAACCACCCGATACCTCAGTCACTATCCAAAAAGTAGATGCCATGTCCAGAGAAAACATCCCCGGTGCATTGATGCGTTTGCAGGGCATGTCAAATATGGTGGTAAATATAGAAGGTGCTGTACATGGTGGACCATCTGTGATAAACTTTGATAATACAGGTATTAATCTATCGCAGGTGCTAACAGCAGGTGCGCCAACTGTTTCTGGTGATGACATCACTTCCGAGGTTGCAGATGGCGTATGGACAATAACAGGGTTGCCTTTTGGATTTTACCAAGTTGTGGAAGAACGCGCACCGGTGGGATTCTCATTACTTCCGCAGCATACCTCGTACTCATTCTGGATAACACCGCCGGATATCACAA
>Ga0123355_10007716_pt1 | contig 16169 bp, 8 predicted proteins | sample TergutEmb28metaG_3_FD_89872 | JGI IMG/M metagenome (GOLD analysis project Ga0123355, IMG submission 89872) | Embiratermes neotenicus P1 segment gut microbial communities from Petit-Saut dam, French Guiana - Emb289 P1 | ecosystem: Host-associated > Arthropoda: Insects > Digestive system > Gut ...
ATATGATATGATATGATATGATATGATATGATATGATATATGATATGATATGATATGATATGATATGATATGATATGATATGATATGATATGATATGATATGATATGATATGATATATGATATCATATGATATATTTGTTAACTGCAATTGGGTTGACACCCGGTGGCAGTAGTACAGTACACATTTACACACAAACAATACACAGAATAGCACAAAACAAACAATACATAGAACAGCACAAGAACTAATTGGGAAGAGTGCGGGCCGTGCCCCGTTATACCCTGGCATTTGCCTTACAACTGAGGAAAAAGCACGGAAAAACCTCAGTCAGTGTCACGCTTTCGCAGCGGTGCAGTTGAGACATCACTACCCCTCCCCCCTACCGCGCTCTTATGATACGTTGCGCGGCTTGGATTGGTACTTCTGGGACTTCTTGACCCTCGAAGATGTTGCCTACGTATTGACCCGAAACGTCGGTAACGAACTGCGAAACTACGCCGTGCACCATCCCAGAAGGGCGGAGGCCTAATTTTCAGAACTTTTAATTTTATTCGACATGTCTGTTATGTGCTCAGGATATGGACAGGTGGCGGGCACATGTGAATGCTGTAATGAACCTTCGGGTTTCATAAAATGCGGGATATTTCTTTATTAGCTGAGAACCGATTAGTTTCTCAAGCAGGACTCTGCACCATGGAGCGAGTGATTAAGCAAGTACGACCAGATTCATGTAAGTAGAGAAGTGAAACTTATACGTTCTCATTTGACACTACGTTTTATGCCAGAATATGTGCGTCTTCTGTCCGGAACGACAGAGGATACAACACAGATTGACTGCGTGACAGATCAGTTCCCTGAGAATACAATTCTTATTTCACATTCTATACTTAGAAAACTAAGACAGGTCAAATTTCTGTGCCACACCAACTACAGCTTTGTGTTCAATCAATCGCCAGACTCCCATCTGCTATAACAGCACACGTATGAGATATGTGATCACGCAATTTTATATTGTTTGGATGGATAATATGTCGCCTACCTGCCATGTAATTGTTCCATCTGTCTCACTGTGTGTCTCTTACAGCAAAATTTTAAATTGAAATGTGGTTAGTTGCTACAGTTAGCCACGAGGGATGACTAGACAATGTGTGTTTCATGTTCTTAGCAGCCGACCTCAGGATGATGTACGTTTCTCAATCACATACAATAAACGGGCATCGTAGGTCAAGAAGAAATAAGAAACAGGAATTGAACTTCTACAGAAGTGTAAAATAAAAGACGTAGCTTTGACGAACAAAATGGTGCATAGAATTTAATACGCAGTTATCAACGGGACAAACACGATTCATTTTATCATAAAGCCATAGGACTGTCTTAAGATTCCTGACAATTTTAAGCCAGGGTGGACTCAATTTGTGGCATAATTAAGTTCGCAGTTCCGTCTCGAATTGGCCCCTAAACAGAAACAGCTATTTTCATTAGGGTACCTCAGACCATGTAATAGAGACTGCAGCAAATGGAATGTTTTGGTGGCATTTTTATGAAATGGGGGAGGAAAAACAGAAATTACGAGTAAAACCTCTCTGTACAAACCAAACGCTACGGTGTCTGGAAGAAACTAGAAGAGTAGGCTACCGTGTGCAGAGTATTAGAGCCTCCCATTCTTAGCACTAAACCAGTCAAACTCAGCGAGCTTCGAGATTTTCAGAGGGGTGCGCTTCAGGAATCCTTCCTTCTTTTGTGACATGACCCCGTGTCACAAGGCAAGCTGCTCCCGACGTTTCGAAAGAAATAATTTTATCTTCAAGGGTTCAGAGGTCCAATAAGAACCTCTGATCCTTCACAATGAGAGACGTACGTTCCTTCGAAACGTCGGAGAAAGATTTCCCAGTGACACGATGTCATACCAAAAAAGAAATAATCAACTAACTGTACTTCTAGGAATGGTAAAGTTCCTGTACCACAGGCAATATACACTGTCCTGCTTTCTGCGTACGTGCAGACATGAGTCACACGCACAGCTGTTTGTGTGTGTACTTAAAGCAATTAGTGCGCTCCTGTATCGCAAATGGAATCGACCTGTCAAATTAATAAATAGGCTTAATAACAAGACAGGCAATGTACGAATAAACATAACATTGAGGTGTGCCGGCGTAACCATTGTTGCCGTAGAAAAGAAATGAGTATTACAAGTTCTGTGTGTATGTAGCCTTCGTTATCGAGCATGCAATGTGCATGTGCCTTATTGCACCGTCTTGTGTGGCCTGTCAGGTTCTACCGTATTTTTCAACGTTATCTCACACAGAACTTCTTTTGGGAAAAAAGTTACTAAACAAAAATTGTTTTGATTTTCTCCACAACTCTCGTCTAAAACATTTCTAACTCTAAGAAAAATTCAGCGAGGATTTATCATAAATGTATAGTGGTGTTTATGTAAAGTACCCGTTATTCTTGGCAGATTTTACTGAAACTTTAATTTTCTCGATAGGTTTTCGAAAAATTCTAAAATACCAAATTTCATGAAAATCAGTCCGGTGGAATTCGAGTTATATGTGGACGGACATAACGAAGATGATAGTCGCTTTTCGCATTTTTGCGACAGGGCCCAATGAAACCAAACAGAAATTCCGATCGTACTTCTTGAAACATGCACTCCTACTTCATATGGATTCTTAGTAGTAGTAGTAATAGTAGTAGTAGTAGTAGTAGTGGTGGTGGTAGTAGTAGTGGTAGTATTAGTGGTAGTAGTAGTAGTAGTAGTAGTAGTAGTGGTAGTGGTAGTAGTAGTAGTAGTAGTAGTAGTAGTAGTGGTAGTAGTAGTTGTGGTGGTGGTAGTAGTAGTAGTAGTAGTAGTAGTAGTAGTAGTAGTGGTAGTGGTGGTGGTAGTAGTGCTAGTAGTAGTGGTAGTAGTAGTAGTAGTAAAATTCATTCTGTAAGAAGTTATTACTTATGGACAGATACCATATATTTTGTCCCGGCATATTCTCAGAATACCTTTTCGTCCCTGTTTTCGTGTTTTTCGACCGACGCACAATATTACGTATCACAAAACATGCGCAGTGATACATATTACCTATCTTCGTACAGAACTTAAGCTGCCTTGCAGCAATGGCTCACAGCCTATCGCCATCAAACCAGTAGCTAATTACATATTTTGCATGGCTACCATCTTGCATAAGAGTATCATGAACTCCAGGTTGCTATCGCTTAAGTCATGCATCCGAATCTGACAAAAGATATTTCTGTCGCTACCGCAAACGATACCCAACTCGGTAGTGCAACTATTGCGGTATTTGCAGCTACGTCATCATCTAGGCATTCTCCGTGGCTGTGGTGAAGACTCTCTCACCGGCTGTTAGGTGCCACAGACTTACCTCGTACGTGGTTCCGGTAGGTGACTCTACATCATTTATCAATTGCGATGGTATATCTATATTGCGTAAACAAGTTTAGCACAAACACTCGGCCGCTGAAAACGTGAGCTATATACTGCTGCCAACTTTGGAACGAAATAGTCGTATCAGCTAGAAGACCGCTACGTTCTTTGACGTCATAAATTCTCCAATTCATGCAGCCTCAATAAATGTCTTAAGACAATTAGGACAACATTAGAACATTTTTACATGAAGACCAAATTACCGATGTTCTTATGGTTGCCATGGTTACCCTGGTTATAAACGCCACAATTGATTTTACGTACCACGGTTACCAACGTTTCTTGGTTGCCCACGTTACGCTAACCGGGCAGGAAGTCTGTCAGTTTGTGACTAGCGTAATGCTTAGGCGAGCGGGAAAGACAGGATTCGAGTTCCAATGAGTAGCGGGAGTTCTTTCCCAAAGGCTAAAGCGGTCGGAGGCCTAAACTTGATCATTCCCAACCACTTTCAAAGTTACGAACGTGTGCAGCTTCACCACCATTACCCCCATACGTTTTCGTGTGGCATGCATTTGGGCACAGGCCCAATTCTGTCTTTAATTGGTAACCAAGTTAAATACAGCGTCACGAGTTAAATACATTACTGAACAGTCGATACTGAGTGAAGTCAAGTTTTGGTTTTCTCCGGCTGAATGACATGCAGAACACAGAGCCACAAGAACTTGCAATGTGATACAACCACATCTGTTCAAGTCAGCGAGCATATAGCTTACATCACGCTTTGCGAATTATTGCTGCATTAGAAGCATATTACTGCAGAGACATACAGATTATGATAATAAAAGGCTATTAAAAATGAAGCTAACCTGATGAGAAGAAAGAAAACAGGTCGCACAGTAGGGGTGTCGCACTGTGCAGCGGGGTTCCAACATGGGCCCCTCTGCGGGCTACACCACACTCCGTAGAACTCGTGCGCTGCAGAAACAAAGGGAAGCCGGTTACTAGTAAGTAGATAGCTATAATGGAAAGAAAAATAAAACCTGGTCCCAGCAGGTTGTCTTTGAAAACCGGGGGCGGTGCTTCGTGTCTGAGGCTACACTCTAAATTAAAAAATAGGGTTCAATTCTTGTTTTCCGTTCCTACCTTTACTTACCTTCTCCCCGTACCCGAACCCTCTGGGAGTAGGTTATTGCTTCAGCTTAACTTAACTGTACGGAAATAGTTAATTCCGGGGGGGGGGGGAACAAAATGTAGAAAATTCCAAGGTTTACAAAATGAGGTGTCGTGCAATTACGTCTTACTATTCCCTTTCTTAAATAATATTTAGTGAAAATAAAAACTGTGACAAACAGCAGCGGTACCTCAGTCGGTATAATAACTGCTGTACGACTTGGACAACCGGCATATTGCAAAAGCAACAGCAAAAGTTTTTTTTTTCTCTTCACCAAAGCGTTCGGCCCGGCTCTGCAGCCTGCCCAACCTCCTATTTAATGCATACCGGGGTTCTTTACCGGCAGTAAAACGGTCAGGGTGTGATGTTAACTACTCACATCTATCTAGCGCTCAGATTAAGAATAAGTGGAGCTAAACCTCCATTCCACCAAGTGCTTTCATGGCGTGCACATGAACAATTTTACTTTCGACAAATTATGTAGTCCCTCGCTGTTAAATTGTACCCCCTGTTCTATTACTGCTCTCTTGCAACCAAAAATTGTCCCAAACCATGCGTTTTCATATTCCTTACATCTTTGCTGAGCAAACAGAAACGTCTAACGCCTATTCAACAGCAGCGGTACATTTGCAGCATTCTATACCAAGTATTGTATTAACAGTGGATTCAGATCACGAGTTCTGGACCCAATGGATTCAAGCAGTCCCTGAATGTAAGCTGCTCTTAATTTCTAAGTGAATGTAACTTTGATTTGTTTTCGTCGTATCCCTTTATAGAAACACAACCTTACTTCCTCCAAAACATTAAATCATATTTATGTATTTCGTTCCTCTTATCGCAACAAACTACCTTTCAACGTCGTCATGCACCGGACTACAACAAACTGCCATATTATTACGTCTTTACACATTGTTTAATTCGCACTTTACACATTTTTATCATAATCACCTTTCTGTGAATAAACACGTGCGTGTCTGTGAAGTCCGAGATATCTCAAATTATCCATACGGGGTTTTCTTTATATTGTGCGCATGGGAATAAGAAAGGCCGCGAATGTGGCACAGGAAACCAGACCTTATTGTAGTCTGTAGTTCACATTTATTAAACACTGCAAAGTCGACAATGGATAAGGGCGACTCATGTGACCGATATGTTAAAAGTGGGAGAGGGAGGTATACAGTTATCAACATGCGATCTGAGTCATAATTAATCCTCAGCTGCAAACAGGAGGGTTTTTACCCCCTTGAGCCCCCTCCGGCTTCCAATCACACGGCTGTATAACAATTCATTAGGAAATAACGCAGCACACATAAATACCGTGGCCTTTTAAGTGAGTAATTGCACGAGCCTATAAATCTGATGCGAACGTAAATCTAATTTAGATTCCTAACGAAAATAAACCTTAAGCTTTTGTATATGAATATTAAATATTTCAATTTTTAAAGCGACATGCATATAATTACATACCAAAATTAGCTACAACTTCCTGCATATTATGATGCTATAAAGAATTATTATGTGGTAAAAATTAGCATTGATAATATTTATAGCCGCAATCCGTCTACAAATTTAAATGTTTTATTTTCAATACGAAGTGAGTAACGAATGGACTGTGGATTCCGCTATCCATGAACTGATCAATTAAATGATAATTTATGGTATGTAAGAATTATTAAAGATGGATTACTGTCACGTGACATGTTATCGGTTTCTTCAAATATGGGCAAATGTATGGCCTCTAATCTGTCGACTGTGCTGTCGTTTTTTGTGAGGTTCGAATGTCCATAGTCCATATAGTTTATCAGCTTAGTTCTTGTACAATGTGACACATTTAAATCACATATATGACACCGTACCATGACTCAGAGAGACTGCGTTCACAATAGACACTTCGTGCTACGGTCGGGGATCGATCTAGGGAATTACTGCTGACTAACCGGAGGAAATTATACAGCCACACTGCATAGGTGGTAGAATTACATTTAGTTTCAGACTTCGTAACTTAAGAACACAAGGTTATCAGCACAGACGCACACGCAGAGCAGGCATAGACACGGCTTACCGACCGACACCTCTTCTGCCGGTGACGCACTGGATGAATATCGAAACGTCAGAACTCGGGTAAAAATAAATCTCGTTTATTAATTTTATCCCAGCAACGTTAACACAATATGAAACAACAATGTTAACTATCTTTATTTATAACACAAAGATAAAGGGTATTTTCAACTTTACTTGCTGTCTAGGAGTGAGTATTGGCAGCCCTTTTTTCCAAAGAGGCACTGCATACATACATAAATACATATATCATTATATATACATTACGTGCATACATACATAAATATATGCATAATACGTACAAACATTACATATGTTACATGCATACATATATTAAAATTACATGCATAACATGCATGCGCACACACACACACACACACATATATATATACATATATATATATATACACACACAATTCATACATTACATGCATACACACGTAACGTACATAACATGCATACATACGTATATACACTACATACATTACATTCATACATACATACACAATACATACATACACACACACACACACACACACGTAAGTACGTACGTACGTATACGCTTTACTTTTCAATAACATATAATCCAATTCCATGTTACAATCCCAGTTAAAGATTTTCAGTCTCTGTTTTTTATAGAAAAAGTGTAAGTAGAACAAAAAAAAATCGGCTAAATATCATGTGACTTGTGACAATGTGTCATAAACAAATAAATATTCTGTGCAGTAAGATAACTGCTGGCATCCTTCACATACAAATAATATTCAATTCTGGAATCGAAAAGTTTCTGTAAAGAGTAATCCAGTTCACGAGAGAGAACATTCAAATGTCCTTAAGTATTTGTTAAGCGATTTCAGTTACAGCTAATTATCAACCGGGACAGCTCAGTTGGTATAGCGACGACCAGGGGAATGCATCCCGACTGTGTGGCCCATCCAGCCTCATATTGAATGGATAGGTCCCCCCCCACAGTACAGTCGCCGGGGCCTGTTGCTCGTCAGTCACCTTGTTAACAATGTGCAGAGCTATACCTCTCGCCCAATATATGACTTCATGTCATGGACAAAAATAAATTTTAAGCTCATTGTTCTGTGCAGCTACTTTCCTCCAACGTGGCCCGATCTGGCCACGTTTGAGGAAAGTAGCTGTACCAGTATTATGACCTGTACCGGTGGCTGCGGTTACAGTTTTTAGTACTCCTGACGATGGGTGCTGTGACACCAGAAACATGTAGAGTAGCTTTGCAGTAAATAAATATCTGCATACTGTTGCATCTGGTTGGATTTTTGTACCCTCTGTGATAGCTATGTATTCATTGACAGTTTTCTGGAATATACGTTTTATGTCTAAATAACGAGTCTTTGATTATGTGAGAATTATGAATCCCATTTGCAGTTCAGCTGTTCGCCTGTTTGTTTAAGGACACAGTCAGCAACTCCAGCTACAGCTTCGCATGGCAGAACGTCTATTCAAGTACGAATTGGAAATGATAGAGAATGTAGGGATTGTTGCCTGACTTGAGGTACTAACTTCAGCCTTGGTGGGCAGGGAGAGAAACCCGCTAAAAACTTCAGTCTAGGTAGCCGGTTAACCGACCGAGATTTGAACTCGGTACTTTCTGAATAAAGATTCAAAAGGTTAACGCCGCAGCCAAATTGCTCGGTAATTTGACTATTAGTACAAATAATTTAACATCAGAATGTAACGTTAATTGACGTCCATATTTGACACACCGTCATTAAATAGCAACGAACGAAATATGTGACGGAGAACACAGGCCTGCACAAAGTGTTGACAGTGGAAGTAAAAGTGCAGTGGTGCCAGTTACCTATAATTAAACACTGTACACGCATGTGGGTACGTAGCACACGCTACAACACTGTCCACTGTGTAATCTTAGGGCAATGCAGACATAAAGCCATTGCTTGCTTATACAAGTTAATTTTAACTTTCAGCGACTACACCCTATGTTTAAATCCTTTATCTCTGTAGAGAAACTTCATTATATTCCAGGTCTTTCCAAGCTGCTACAGTATCGTCGACTTTTGTCACAAGATTAATTAATCACGCATATAATAACAGCACTAGACGGCCTCCACGTAGCTTCTAGATTACAGAACCCACACAGCGCATGGAAATGTCACTTTCAGTGGCGGAATGTCACATGGAATTGAATTTGTGTTCCAATACTTACATCCTTACGCAACAAGTATGTACACGCGTATTTTAGATTTTAAATATAATGCAGGAAAAAATAATATTTTGAAATGAGTAACAGCTAATATCCAAAATTTAAAGTATGACAGATTTGCAAATTTCTTGGTGGCCAATATTCGAGATTGAGTGGCCCGGGGATGACATTGTAATTGGACGAAACATATAGCCACTTATTATGTAACTTAACATCATACAGTTAGTTGTGTCGACGGAATAACTGAACTATTTTGAAACATAATTCACCCATCTTCAGAATATGCAAGGAGACAGGATGTAAATCTGTAACGTTGGTATACATTTACCAGTCTACCGATATGTTGTCCTAAATCTACATTCGTGCCTCTGTGAAAACCTTAAATATGGCTGCACTCGGAAGAAGGTATTAACGGTATTTCCTCTTGCTCACACATCTCAAACTTCATTAGCCTCACCACAAAAATCCTACCCAAAACGAACGTTCCCTTTCCTTCGTGCCTACTTCGCCAAAGCGTTCTGGTTATAGATCTAAGAATATATTGAAACAAAACTAAATATATGTGGCTTAGTAAAACGGAGGTATTGTAAATAATAGCCTATATGTATTCGGTACAGAAGGGGCTACCACCTGACCACCAGGGGTTAATCGCAAGGCGGTCCCAAGAGTAGGAGGAAGAAGTGAAGTTACTAACGACGGCGAATTATTATATTATGTTAATATTATTACTCCTTACAGACGGCCTCCTACGGAATTTTATAACAACGCATCGCACGTGATTAAACTCTTTTCTGACTTGACACCGTCTAATTCAGTAGACATTTCAGAGACACAAGCTGTTTCCGTCGTTCGGTGTAGCGATACGAGTCTGGGGGAAAAGTCCCTAAAGATTTAGCGGATGTCGACTTCGCTTAGCGATAAAAGGTCATACTTCCGATTATCAACTTTGTTTGGGATTTTAGGCGCGTTCGCAAAATTGCGGATAGCGACTATTATTAGCCTTGTCATGTCTGTCCGTCTGAGTGTCCACCTCTCTGTCGGCATGGAACAACTCGGCTCCCACGTGACGGATTTTCATGAAACTTTAAATTTGAGTATTTTTCGGAAATTCAAGTTTCATTAAAATCGAACAAGAAAAACGGGCACTTTAAATGCAGACCAATATACATTTTTAATCATATGTTGCTCAATTCTTCTTGGAATGAAAAAATTTCAGACAAAAATTTATGTTCAATAATTCCCCCCACGAAAATTCTGCCGTTTATAAGACGTGGAAAAATACTGTAGATCCGGACAGGCCATAGATGAAAATATGGTGCATGCGCATTGCATGCTAAGGCTACAAACACACACTCATAATGTGTAATTCTTATACGTTTTCCGTTGCAACAGTGGTTGCATGAAGGCGCCTCAGTGAAACGTTTGTACGTATATTGCCCGTGTTCTTAGATTATAACGTGTGGCAAGATGTCCGAATGGGCAAGTGTCTTGTGCGTGTGGTTCAATGTAGCTAAGTTTTGTCGTGTTCTAACTGGTTAGAGGTGGGCAAAATTTTGTTCTGTGTTGTTTTGTTGTTGTTATAAAGTAAATAGTTAAACCTCTTTTGTTAAAATAACTACGTAGCGATGCTAGATACAAATAAATAATTCTGACTCCGATCAAGCACCCGAACATGTGAGGCAACGAAAAAAGTTTGCTTGTGGAAAATATAAATGTAATTTCAGTGATTTTTAAAAAATGGAGACTTTCTTCGATATTTTAGTGACTTTCGCCAAGAGGAGTTGGCAGAACTGGTCAAGTTTATGGCGAGGGAAACAAGTTCTTAAGCTTCGGTTTATATCTACCGGATCATACAGCATTATATTCAACCCGTAAGTACCCTTCCTATCCAGTATTGCGAGAATCCCAAATTTCACAAGCCGGAGTACACCACGTCCCTTTCTAGACAACAGACAGCACACCGCCAATTCCCTGACAGTACTTGCCAAACGAAAAGCGCACAGGGCCACAGTTTCCAGTACTGCCACGTTAACTCGCCTCTCTCTGCACCACTGCTGGCTTCCACTGCCGTTAACGTGACAACGTGTTATTCATAGGGCAATCATTAGTGATAATACATTAACTGACTTGGTTGTTTCCATGCATTCTCTACCTTCTGCTGTAACATTTAAAAACTATGCAGCTCGCCCTCGCAAAAAATGTATAGATTTCTTATGATTCGTCCAAAAATCAGCGATTACTTACCAAACGGCATTAGTAAAAAAGTATGCATAATGAAAAAACAGTATGTTTATTGTGCGGGTACAAATAAAATGTTATTGTTTATACGGATTTTATATTCGGAGTGTTAAATGAATTTACGTTCGAATTTTTATTCAAATAATTTGTTCTATGAGTCAATCAATTATGAGCAACAGACAAACGAACGAACGCCTTACTTAATTAACAACAACTAAGATCTTAACTCACTCCTCTAGCCAACTGGACATATCCACTCTACCGCACGCTGATAGGAAATACCAAGCAGCAGGCAAAAGAAAACGAGGATGACCATTCAAGAAAATTTGGACTGTAATATAGAGACCGACAGGGACCACAGGCCTAAGACCTTGAAAGCATGATGACGATGATGACGACGACGATAACGATGACGATGATGATTATGATGATGATGACATTATAGCTAATCTACAGACTAACGCCATGAAGCAGAATCTGTCTTAAGAAACTCGTAACCTCGCAGTCGAAAAAGACTTTTACATTTACAGCCATCACACCGGCCGCCCTTTGACCACTATGCTGAGTCAGTCTCCTTCAACATCCCCGCATCCCTATTTCAATATCGTCTCCATTTATGTCCAAAGCCCTGGCAGCATTTTGTATATTTTCTTTTATGACGAGACGTTATCGGTCCTTCTCTACCTCGTACATGGAAGACTGCCCTTATTCTTAGCTACCTTCCGCATTTGCACGTAGAGGCCGTTCAGAGGCGCCGTGCTCTGCCCATATAAAGTGGGACGCGCACAGTGGCATCCACGTCTGTCCAGATGCCCCCAAATTTCAACTTAACAAATGCAAGACAAATTTCGACGAGTTTTGATACGAAAATTTTTCTCTTAGGAACCACCCCAAATTCGTACGTTGCAGTTTCCTAAATCAGTAATTATCTTATCGGCACAATTGTCAGCAAAATCTCGCACAACTGTCATCAAAATCTGGCACATGTCACCAAAATCTCGCACAGCTGTCACCAAAATCTCACACAAATGTCACCAAAATTTCGCACAACTGTCACCAAAATCTCGCACAATTGTTATCAAAATCTCGCACAACTGTCACCAAAACCTCGCACAACTGTAACCAAACTCTCGTCGGTACAACAAGCGTTTAAACAACATAATATAACCTGTGTACAGCACATAAATGTGGTGTAAATTTAACAAAGTATCTTGCCTTACGTAATCTATAAAGACGGTTTCAGCTGAAAATGTATTCGGAAACCTGACAACGAATGGCAAATTGCAGCTAATTAGATTGAACGGTTTAATGTAATATATTCACGTATTCTCAAGGACGACGGGTTTCGTGTATATGTTCCTCCATTCTTTTAAACATTAGGATGCGAATTCCGTTGGATCAAGTTCGAACAAGGAAACTGTTGTCTGGTGTATAAATTTTGTAAAACTGTACATAAACACTTGAAGATCTATTGTAGTATACCATTGCCGAAGGTCGTGTGGTCTAAGGCGCAGGTCTACGGCCGATCGACTGCAGACATCGCAGTTTCGAATCCCGCTGAGTGCATGGATGTTCATATCTTGTATTTGTGTGTTATGTAGGTAGCGGCCTGTGCGACGGGCTGATCACTCCTTCAGAGGAGTCCTACCGGACTTGTGTTTGTGTATGTTTATTTCTGTGTGGTCTAGAAGCCTCAACAGTGAGGCGGCCTAGGCCTGTGTTGGGCTGTTGCAGCATAAAAAAAAGGAACAATACAGGCAACTTATGTATACCGGAATATTAAGGGGCGTTCGTGTAATCATTTTTGCAGTCGAAAAGCAATAAATATTACTTGCATAGCCTTAGTTATCCGGCATGCAAATGCGCATGCGCCCTATTTTTATCTGTGTCCTATCCGACATTACCAGTTTCTCGGGAAAAATTCATTGAACATTAAACGTTTCGATTTTCTCCAGCAATTTTGTCTGAAACGTTTCTCATTATAAGAAGAATGGAGCGAGAAATTGTGTAAACGTAAATAGGTCTTCATTTAGGCACATATTATTCTTGCAGGTTTTAACCAATTTTAATTTTCTCGGCAGATTTTCGAAAAATATCAGAGCATCAAATTTCAAATAAATCCATCCAGTACGAGCTACCTTGTTCCATGCGGACGGACGCACAGTCGGACGGACGGATGGACGGATGGACAGACAGACAGATCGACAGACAGACATGACGAAGCTAATAGTCGCTTTTCGCAATTTTGCGAAGGAAGGTGGAATTAAGATGCAAATAACAAATAGGTATATGGGCGGTATATTTTGCTAATATACAACTTTACGGGGTGCACAAATCGTCACTGAAGTGAATGCTATTCCGAAACACAGTTTCATACATGCTTAAGTGCCTCGTGGGCGGACTGGAGGCCCTGGCAAGAGGCAATTCATTTCTCCAAGTTATCGCAATGCAGTCTCCGCACATTAGGATGTCTCTTTCCCATCTCTTCCATCCGTCTGACTTTATGGTTTTATACACGTACCTTGCGTGATCGAAGGCTTCCGCCGTAGTGTAAATGAGATATTTGCTCATCTATTATTAACGTTAAGCAGCCTTGATTGGTAGTTAGTTACCGATGTTTCGGGGCAGCCTAGCGATTCCCTCTTCAAGACTCAAGAAGACCTGCGTCACCCTTAAATATGGGACGGATAGGTTTTCCCGAAACATCGGTGACCAACTATCAATATACGATGTGTAACATCCAAGAAGAGCGCCGGTATCATTATGTACCTTACTTACTAAACCTACCTTATGTCCGTCACCAGTCACTAGCCGACACATCTATTGTTCACTTTCGAAATTTCACTATCCTCAGGCCACGGGATAACATTAAAATACATCGACCACTTGTACAACACTGTCCAGCTGTTACACTTCGTCCTTCAGTCTTTCATCTAATCTTTTCTCACGAGTGCTTGTAGTAAAATGACGTGACAACTCTTGCTAGAAGGACGCTCTTTGGTCTTGTTTATGTTGGCCAGAAAGGGCCGATGGGGATGAAAAGAAAGGCAGAGCGAGGAAAGCCTCCAGTGTTCTCATCCCCACAATTCACAGGACGTCTTTCGTTTCGCTTACAATATTACTTCTACAAAGGCCGATGTGATATTTATTACCACCAACAAGCTGTCTCATATGATTATTACTGTGAACACTGTCCACCATCTTCAGTGCTTTCTAACGGGCCTCGCAAATCTTGATCTCTTTCTATCCAGTGACAGGTATACCTGTTTCTCAAGGACAAAATTAGTTAAGTTTTTCTTCTCTGAACTCGATGGTGTAACATATCCAGTTTACGAAAAGTTGTGTTTAAAATTAACTCAAAAAAAATGACGCATACTAATTGCATAATTATTGTAAGATACCAGTGCCAGGGACATTTAGATTGGGCTAACCCAAATTGATAAAAGAGAAGGAAAAGGGAAAAGTATACTGTGCACAACACTACAGCGTTTGGAAGCATCGGCAGTGCAGCTCCACTCATTCCTAACCTGGGAACTGGATTGAAGTAAACCAGCAGCTTCATGCCCCAGCTGTTTTACTCACGTGAAAGGATTCCCCGGTCCCACTGAATAGGAGGCGGGGTGGGCCACAGTACCGGTCTGAACGCTTTATAGAGGAGTAAATGTTCTTGCCCCTGCCGGGAATCGAACCAAGATTCCTCGGTTGTCCAGCCCGTGGCGTAGTAACTATATTGACTGAGCTACACCGGCTCCTGTCTTTTCGATTATCTCCTATAGTTTCCTTTTTGTCACTTGATGTGTTTTCGCGTCCAGTATTTCTGGTTACATTAAATTAATCTAGCATACTTATTGCTACGATATAAACACCAAGTGTATATTGTTATTTTGAACGGTTTTCACATACTGCAGTCACACCAGGCTGATATACAGAGTTGTTAGGCACTTTTCAAAGATCGTCGTCAAAGAAGGATTAGACGAAAACCGAAGGCCTATACGGGTTGTTCGAAGCGGTTGGATTGGAAGGTGTTTTTTTCTTTTGCCCAGACAGGAACTTATAGTACAAAAACTCTAATAAAATAGACTTACAATATTTGATGGCAGGTAGAGTTAATATTAACATTAAGGAATCATTTAATTCAACTCTCATAATTTATGCAACCTAGCCCTAGAGCATCTCATAAACAAACACGTGTTCTCAACTTAGCAGGACGTGCATTTACAAAACACATACGAGTCCTTTAGGCTATTTTAAGTAAAAACACCGGCTTCTTCTCATTTCTTTGTGTTATTGCTAGGCATGATCAAACTGGCTTGCCTTTAGGACACTGTGGTGATAGGTCATCACGCAATGGAAGGTTACAGTTACAGTTCGTTTGCTGCAACAGTTTCATAATATTAAAAGACGATAAAAAGAAAAGAAAGTGAAGAGAATAAAAGACTTTGTGTAGAAACACACGAAATGCTAACTTACTGGAAACTCTTGAATGAAATCATACAATTCTCACAACTGCGATAAGGACCTATGAGTAATTTTAGCATACGTTTTCGTTATACAAAATATTAGCCTTTTTATTTCTTGTCATAGATAAGATTACAACTAATGGTAGCCTTGCCATATGGGAAAGAAATCAGTTTACACGTAGTCTTCTTTGACTGTGATATTCACGTACATGAGGTAAAGATTTGACACATGCTCCATTCAGGACAACCTGTCGCTTGTCGACACTGAGTTAGTGTCGTCAGCAGCAACAAAGCAAGGAACGTGTAATGGTCTTACATAAATTTATCCAATTCTGACAAACTCGATAGAGCTTATTTCATTGATTAATCTCCTTCAATTTATTGCAGTGTAGTTTGGAATCGTTTCTTGGGCATCACGGATATAATTTTTGTTTGTAACTTTGTTTTTAATAACAGGTTGTCCCTCCTAGCAGTAAAGACATATGGGCCACCAATCTTTCCATATGCATGACGGAGAGCAGGATCCCCATTAGCACTCGTAGAAACTGATATCATCAAATTTTGTTCTGGTTTATGTTATTTCATTTAGGTATCAATTAACAAAACAGGCAATGTGCGTACAATGTAACACTGAGGCGCGTTCGTGCAACCGCTGTTGCAGTGGGAAAGCAATG
>Ga0123355_10007717_pt1 | contig 16168 bp, 12 predicted proteins | sample TergutEmb28metaG_3_FD_89872 | JGI IMG/M metagenome (GOLD analysis project Ga0123355, IMG submission 89872) | Embiratermes neotenicus P1 segment gut microbial communities from Petit-Saut dam, French Guiana - Emb289 P1 | ecosystem: Host-associated > Arthropoda: Insects > Digestive system > Gut ...
ACAATTTAAGTGGAAGGGTAGTTGATTCTGAAAATGTTGAGCCGCTCGATTTTGTAAATGTTGCTTTACTTAACCAAGACAGTGTTTTGGTTTCGGGTGCAATAACTGACGAAAACGGTGTTTTTCGATTTTCGGGACTTGCATCAGGCAGATACATCATTCAAATTAGTTTTGTAGGTTACGATACTTATTCGCGTAATTTTACAGTAAGCGACCAGGATTTGAATTTCGGCACCATTCGTTTAATTCAAGACAGCCAAATATTGAGCGAAGTTGAAGTAGTCGGAATGCGTTCACAGATGCGCTTCGACATCGACCGACGGGTTTTCGCTGTTGACCAAAATATTGCTGCTGCCGGCGGTTCGATTACCGAAGTGCTGGAAAATATTCCTTCGGTCGAAGTTGACCACGAGGGAAATGTTTCGCTCAGAAATAATGCCAATGTCGAAATTTGGATTAATGGACGACCTTCGGGCTTAACTGCCGAAAATCGCGCCCAAATTTTACAGCAAATGCCGGCAGAAACCATTGAATCTATCGAGATAATTACTAATCCGTCGTCTAGATTCGACCCCGAAGGAACGGCGGGAATTATCAATCTTGTAATGAAAAGAGACCGCCGACCCGGATATTTCGGCAGTGTAAATGGTGGTTTGACAAATGTTGCAGGCAGACATTTCGGCGGAAATATCGGCGCGAACATTAATTATAGCAGTCAGCGAATTGATGCGCGCGCCAATATCGGTTATCGAAATATGGTGCGACAAGGTGGTTTTTATAACCGGTTGAAAAATTTTAATGCAACAGACACAACACTTTTAACCCAAGAAAGTACAAATCTCAATCGTATGGGCGGTTTGTTTTTTCGCGGAGGCGTTGATTATCACATAAATAGACGAAATACAATTGGCGTTTCGGGTTTCGGTTCGATTGGCGCGAGCGAAGGCGTAACATACATCGATTTTCTTTTGCGAAATCAAGTTACAGATGACGTTTTGCGAAATTTTGCCCGACGAAACACAAATGATTTCGAACGTCGCAGTTTTAATATTAATTTGGATTACAGGCACGAATTTGAAAAACCGGGAACAGAATTATTGGTCAATATGGCGTATTCGCGCCACAATCGCGCGCAAGAACAAATTTTCTTTCAAAGAGATTTTTCTGCCACAGATACAGTGCCAAACGATATTCGTCAGTACGGAAGCGGACACAACAATCAAGTACAATTCAGAGTTGATTATACAAACCGCTTGACGCCGACAGGTCGCTTGGAAACCGGAATGCAAAGTCTTATTACCAACCAAGTGAGCGGAGCGAATGGCGAGGATATTACTTTTGGCAACCAAATTCTTTTGCCGGGTTATTTCAACCAATTTGATTTTCAAGAACAAATTCACGCTGTTTATGTTACTTACGGCGAGCGGTTTTTCGACAGATTAACCGCACAAATTGGCTTGCGCGGCGAATACATCGAACGGCAAATAGATTCACGAGGAATGGATGCAAACGAAGCGATTTACGCTGTTCCGTTCGATTATCAATCAACATTTTTGCAATTATTTCCGAGTGTTTTTTTGGGCTATACCATCAGCGAAAGTCAAGAAATTCAACTCAACTACACACGCCGAATAAACCGACCGCGCGGTATGCGTATCAATCCGTTTAGAGATTATTCGGACTCGACCAATGTCTCGTTCGGAAATCCGGCACTAGACCCCGAATTTTCGTCGGCTTTCGAATTGAATTATATGAAAACTTGGGACAATCATTCGCTTCTCGTTTCGGGATTTTATCGCTTTACCGACAACGTAATGCAGCGAGTTACTTATCGCAATTTGGATGCCGGCTATATGGAAAGTACCTTTATGAATGTAACGCAAGCGCAATCGGCAGGTATTGAGTTGGTTGCGCGAAACAGGCTGTTTCGGATTTTAAACCTCACTTCGTCACTCAATATTTTTTATAATAAAATCGATTCGGGAGTTTTCATCAATCCGTACACCGGTATTGAAGAAACGCTCGTTGGGCGCGAAGATGTGTCGTGGAATGCTCGCGTGATTGCCAATTTTATGTTTTCGCGAACATTTTCGGGGCAAATAACTACGCAATATCTTGCACCTCGCCAGATTTTACAAGGTTATCAGCACGGCGAATATTCGATTGATTTAGGCGTGAGAAAATCATTTTTCAATCGTAATTTAAATGTGAGTGCCAATGTGCGCGACTTGCTGAATTCGCGTCGCAGAATTACAACCACCGAAGGCGATGGTTTTTGGCGTCATAACGAATCGTACGGAAATCTGCGCACCATCGGAGTTACAGTTAGTTACAATTTCGGTAATATGCAGCAGCAACAACGCAATCGTAACCGAAATCGCGATGACAACGGAAACGGCGACTTTGATGATATGGACTTTTAGTAGAGTGTAGTTTGCAGAGTGTAGTTGCTCGTAGGGGCGAATTGCATTCGCCCAAAAAGAGAAAAGAACAACAGTTAATATAGAAAATATGAAAAAGATTCGTGTAGCCATTGTAGGATATGGCAATATTGGAAAATCGGCATTGGAAGCTGTGCAGTCAGCACCCGATTTTGAATTGGCAGGCATTGTGCGTCGTTCGACATCAGTTGGAAATGTGCCTGCGGAATTGGCAAACGTGAAAATCGTTGACGATGTAAAAAAATTGGGTGATGTTGATGTCGCCATTCTTTGCGCGCCCACTCGCAACATTCCCGAAATGGCAGGTCAATACCTCGCTATGGGAATTCATACGGTGGATAGTTACGATATTCATTCGGGCATTTGGGATTTGCGCGAAAATTTAGCTGAAACCGCAAAAATGCACAACACCGTTGCCGTTGTCGCTGCCGGTTGGGATCCGGGAAGTAATTCGGTTGTTCGCGCACTGCTCGAAGCCATTGCTCCGAAAGGCATCACTTACACCAATTTCGGACCCGGAATGAGTATGGGACACACCGTTGCCGTGAAAGCAATCGCTGGCGTTCGCAAAGCCTTGTCGATGACCATTCCGCTCGGAACGGGAATTCATCGCCGAATGGTTTACATCGAAGTGGAAGAAGGTTACAATTTTACCGATGTTGCCGATGCGATAAAAATCGACCCGTATTTCCGCCACGACGAAACGCACGTGATGGAAGTTGCCGATGTGGATAATCTGCAAGATATGGGACACGGCGTAAATCTCACGCGCAAAGGCGTTTCGGGAACAACGCAAAACCAACTTTTCGAGTTCAATATGAAAATCAACAATCCTGCGCTTACGGCTCAAATTCTTGTTGCTTGCGCTCGTGCCGCGACCAGAATTCAGCCCGGAGCATACACAATGATTGAAATTCCGATGATTGAAATGTTGTATGGAACGAAAGAGGATTTGGTGAGGAGGTTGGTGTAATTTTAGTTTGCAGAGTGTAGAGTACAGATTTTTTCTTATAAAAATTATAACGCAATGAGAATTAGGATTACCATAATTTTATTCGCCTTGACAGTCAATTTTGCCAATGCGCAACGCAACGCACAGCGTGAGCAACAAATTGCCGAAGTGAGAGCATATATGGCGGAAGTTGATTCTTTGATAAACTGTCGTAATTGTGATGCAGAAATCGGAATTATGACAGGAAGTATCGATAGTCGGTTTCGAATGATATTAGGAATAATAGACTTTCCGCGCCGACAATATCAATTTGGCGATAGTTGGTCGTACACACTGTTTTCAAATTGTCCTGAATATGTTGTGAGTAGGTGGCGAGATTGTGAAAGTGAACCTATATATTCTTGGACTTCATTGACCGAGTGGCACAGAAACAGAGGAAAACAGAGTTCAAGAGAAACTCGCACTTACTTCAAAAACAACAGAAAAGTCGCCGAAATAGAACGAATAACACGTAATGGAGTTTCTGAAACCACCACCACTTTTTACAACAATAGAGGCAGAGTGATTTATCGAAGCAGTACACAGGAGAAACAATGAAACAACGAACAAAATCAGAACAATTTTTCCATCAAAAGCCCGAAAACTGGAATTGCGCGCAAAAAAACTAAAATTATGAATGCCGAAAACAATAATATAGTTATTTTTAAAACCGAAGACGAAAAGGTTGTCGTTGATGTGCGGTTTGACGAGGAAACGGTTTGGCTTTCGATGGATGGTATGGCTAAATTGTTTGAAAAATCACGCTCTACTATCAATGAACATATTTTGAATATCTATACCGAAAATGAATTGCAAGAAACCAATACGGTGAGAAAAATCGGAAATTCCGATTTTTCTACCAAACCTACTAATATTTATAATCTTGACGTTATTATTTCCGTCGGTTATCGTGTAAAATCCTTGCGTGGCACACAGTTTCGGCAGTGGGCAACAAAACGGCTGAATGAATATATCCGCAAAGGCTTCGCGATGGACGATGAGCGGTTGAAAAATCTCGGCGGTGGCGGTTATTGGAAAGAGCTTTTGCAACGCATCCGTGATATTCGTGCTTCCGAAAAGGTTTTTTATCGTCAGGTGCTTGATATTTACGCTACAAGTATTGATTATGACCCGCGCTCACACACTTCCATTGATTTTTTCAAAAAAGTGCAAAACAAAATTCATTACGCCATTCACGGACAAACGGCAGCTGAAGTGATTTTCTGTCGTGCCGATGCAGAAAAGGAGTTTATGGGTTTGATGACTTTTTCGGGCAATCGTCCGTATTTGACGGATGTGGTAATTGCCAAAAATTATTTGAATGAAAAAGAATTACGAAGTTTGGGGCAGATTGTTTCGGGATATTTGGATTTTGCCGAGCGTCAGGCAGAACGTGAGCAAACAATGACAATGAAAGACTGGGCAGAACATTTGGACAGGATTTTGACAATGAGCGGAGAAAAATTACTGCAAGGCGCAGGAAAAATAAGCCACGAACAAGCCGTTGATAAAGCCACGATAGAATACAAAAAATATCAGCAAAAAACTTTGAGCGAAGTTGAAAAATCGTATTTGGAAACTTTGAAACAAATAGAAAAAGTGACAAAATGAAAAGAACAAAATCAGAACAATTTTTCCACCAAAAACCCGAAAATTGGAATTGTGCGCAATCCATTTTAAAAGGCTTTCAGCAGGAATTGAATATTCCCGACAGCCGAATTGCTGAGTTCAAAGCAGTTGGTGGCGGTCGTGCGCCGAACGGAATTTGCGGTGCACTTTATGCTGCCGATATTTTGATGAAAGAGCAGAGAAAAAATTCTATCGAACAGGAATTTAACCAAAAAGTCGGCGGAACGCTTTGCCTGCAAATAAAAAAAGAAGCCAAAACTTCGTGCAAAGACTGCGTTGCGATTGCAGACGAAATTCTGGGAAAATATATTTAACAAAAACAAATGAAAACATTAGAGGAAAGCATCGTTGTAGCGATGGACACGAACGACAAGGAAATTTTTCCATTTTTGCCGTACATTTTGCAGGATTTTTGGGAAATAGGCGCATCGCCGGCAGATATGATTACGCTGATTGAAAAACATTTGGCAGATTATTCTGCGCTTAAAATTTTAGATTTGGGTTGCGGAAAAGGCGCGGTTTCAATAAAAATTGCGGACAAATTGCACTACGAATGTTTGGGAATTGATGGCGTGAAAGAATTTATCGAATATGCTGACCAAAAGGCAATTGAACACAAAGTCGAACACTTGTGCCGATTTGAGCAAGCCGATATTCGGAAAAAAATAAACGAACTTCCGCAATTTGATGTAATCATTTTGGGAGCAATCGGGCAAGTTTTCGGAAATTATTACGAAACGCTTACCAAACTCAAAAAATGCTTGAAAAATGGCGGTTTGATTTTGATTGACGACGCGTATATTGATGATTCGAGTACGTTTTTTCATTCGGAATTATTGAAAAGGAGTGAGTTGTTGAGCCAAGTAAACCAGGCAAATATGGAAATTATTGATGAATTACTGCCTACCGAAAACGCAAATGCCGAATCGCACGAGCAGGAATTTAATTTTCTAAAACAGCGTTGCGATGAATTGATTGAAAAATATCCCGAAAAAAAATCGCTATTTGAAAACTATGTGCAAAAACAAGACGAAGAATACGATAATTTGGAAACAAAAGTAATCGTTTTGACAATGGCGATTAAGGCGAAATAGAATAAAGTTCGTTTTCCAAAATGTATTGATAAACAGCTGAATGTAAATATGCCGAAACATCTTTGCGTTCGGCATTTTTTTTGCGAATTTCGGTTGCCGAAATATCGTAAAAAGGCGTATCGAGCAGTTTCATTTGCGGATAACGAACCGAAACTTTCTCAAAATCGTATCCGCGACGAGGATAAACCAAGACCGAATAATTTTCAAGGATTTTTTGATAATTTTTCCATTGGTCGAAAATCAGCGCGTTGTCGCTGCCAATAATTAAGGAAAATTGAATTTCGGAAAAATTTGCTGATAAAACCGCAAGCGTATCAACAGTATAAGATGGAACAGGCAAGGAAAACTCAACATCAGAAGTTTTCAATTTCGGATTTTCGGCTATCGCCAAACTCAACATTTTCAGGCGAATACGCTCGTCTATCAAGTCCGACTGCTGTTTCAGCGGATTGCACGGCGAAACCACAAACCAAAGTTCATCAACAATTTTGTGGTCGATGAGATAATTTGCCAAATTCAAATGTCCTGCGTGAACAGGATTGAACGAACCGAAAAATAAACCAACAGTCATATAATTTTGAATTTTGAATTTTGAATTTTGAATTTTGAATTCAAGGTTTTCAGCCTCCAGTTCAAAATTCAAAATTCAAAATTCAAAATTTTCACAAAGTTCAAAATTCAGAATTATTTTCTACCTTTGCAAAGATACAAATTATCAATAATGTTGCAAAAAATTCAATCATACATCAACGAAAATCAACTTCTTACTCGCGACAAAACGGTTATTGTTGCCGTGAGCGGCGGCGCAGATTCAGTCGCTTTATGGCATATTTTGAAAAATTTGGGATACGATTGTGTGATGGCACATTGCAATTTTCATTTGCGAGGTGAAGAATCCAATCGCGATGAAGAATTTGTGCGTCGATTGGCTGAAAAACATCAAACGCCGTTTTACAAAATCGACTTTGACACGGCGAAATATGCCGATGAAAACGGAATTTCTATCGAAATGTCGGCGCGAAATTTGCGTTACGAATGGTTTTACAAACTACTTGACGAATTGCAAGCGCAAGCCATCGCTGTTGCGCATCACGCAGACGATAATATCGAAACGATGCTGATGAACTTGGTTCGCGGAACAGGTTTACGCGGATTGACAGGAATTCCGAACAAAAACGACAAAGTTATTCGCCCGTTACTTTGCTGTTCGCGAAAAGAAATTGAGCAATATTTGAGTGAAAATAAGTTGGAGTTTGTTGAGGATTCGACAAACAAACAAAATGATTATCAGCGAAATAAAATCAGAAATCAAATCATTCCGTTGCTCGAAAAAATCAATCCATCTGTTCGCCAAACACTTTATGATACTTCCGAGCGGTTGAACGAAACGTATGAAATTTATTCCGATACGGTCAAATCCATTTCCGAAAAAATTGTGTCGTGCGAAGCCGAAAAACTGAAAATCAATATCGAAAAACTGAAAAAACAAACTGCGTACAAAAGCATTTTGTTTGAAATTCTGTATTCATTCGGGTTTAATTCTGCTGTCATCGGACAAATTTCCGAAAGTCTGTGCAAAGAATCGGGGAAACAATTTTTTTCCGAAACGCATTGCTTGCTCAAAGACCGCGATTTTTTAATCGTTCACAAAAAACAATCGCCCGACGACAATATATATACGATTTCCGAAAATACGGAAAAAATCAGTGAGCCGATTAAACTACAATTCAAAAAAATGGCGAAAACAGCCGATTTTCAAGTATCGAAAAACCGAAACGAAATTCACCTTGATTTTGCTAAATTGCAATTTCCGCTCACGCTTCGGCGATGGCGTGAAGGCGATATTTTTCAGCCATTCGGCTTGAAAGGCAAAAAGAAAGTGAGCGATTTTTTCATTGATAACAAATTGAGCTTGATAGAAAAAAAATCGTGCTGGTTGCTGCTTTCGGGCAACGAAATTGTGTGGATTGTCGGTTATCGCACCGACCATCGCTTTCGTGTGAAAGACACGACTTCCGAAGTTTTCAGTTGCCTGAATTGTGATTTTAAGTGATTTTTGCTCATTGTTGTTCGTTCTGATTATCAAAACAAAAGTATGAATTTGATTTCTTTTACGACCAAATAATATTTCAATCAATACGAGGTAAAACACGCCGAAACAACATCAAGTCTCGAAAATAACACAAAAGTACTATTTTGACAAAATCAGGCACAAATGTTGTAGTTGATTTAATCTTCAGAATCTATTGACAAACAAGAAAATTTGAGTATTTTTGTGCAGAATTCAAAATATAATTATGCGAAAATTCATTTTATTTACCACATTATTTCTGTTTTCAACCTTGCTTTTCGGTCAAAGCGAAGCCTTTGAGCAAGGCAAAATCTCGCCGTTTACAGCATTTTTCATTTCTCAACTAAATGAAATTGAAAGCGATTCGACACAACAAATCATGCAACAGCGGTTTGGATTAAGAACGCAAGCTGAACGGCAATATATCAGTGCTTTCATCGAATTGAACGAAAATGTTAATCCCGATTTTCTTTCCGAATACAGCGTAAAAATTAATACACAGCTTCCGGAGCTCAATATGTTGACGGCAAAAATTCCTGTCGAAAAGATTGAAACCGTCGCTTTACTTTCAGATGTAAAATATCTTGAAATCGGCACGCCTGTCGAAAGCAAAATGAGTGCAGCCAGACCGCTGGCAAATATACACTTGATGCACGATGGCATCAACCTTGACATGCCTTACACGGGCAAAGGCGTTGTTGTCGGAATTGTGGATATTGGCTTCGATTTAAACCACATCAATTTTTTCAGTTCCGACCAAAGTAGGTATCGCATAATGCGTTTTTGGAATCAGAACGACGATACAGGCACTCCGCCGAGCGATTTTACCTATGGTTCGGAATTTAAAACCGAAGCCGATATTCGAGCTGCAAGGCACGACATGCGCGACGAAACACATGGTACGCACGTTGCCGGTATTGCTGCCGGAGCTGATTTGTACAATCATAATATACATGGTCAAAATTTCGGCGTTGCACCCGATGCTTATTTGGTTTTTGTATCGACATCAAGAAATACTGTCGCAGTTCTTGATGGAGTAAGATATATTTTCCAATATGCTGAATCCGTAAATAAGCCGGCGGTAGTCAATTTAAGCTTGGGAAGTCATATCGGTCCGCACGATGGCACTTCTTGGTTCGACCAAATGGCAGACGGTTTGCAAGGCGAAGGAAGATTACTTGTTGGTGCAGCAGGAAACGATGGCGGAAGACCAATTCATATCTCAAAAACATTTCAGCCGAACGATACACTCAAAACATTTTTAGCTCGCACAAACAGCGGTAGTATCTTTGATGTGGTCGAAATTTGGGGTGACCCGAATAGAAGTTATTCCGTACAGTTTTTCAGTTACAATACCCAAAATGGTGTAAAGACTCCAATTACGGAAGTTCATGCCAGCACAGCAGCATTTGGCCGTACCGACTACCCACTGAATGCAATCACACACGGAATAAACGGCAATATTTCTGTGTTGACACATCGAAATAATCAAAATCGAAAAGCGAACACCCAAATACATTTAAATATAAGTTCGATAAGTTCTACACACATTATCGCACTAAAAATAACAACAAACATAGGTACGGTAAACGCTTGGATTAATTCTAATAATTTTCGTTTTTCGAGCGAAGGCAGAGAAGCAGACGGTTGGACAAGTGGTACTACACGCAGCACTGTAAGTGAAGTCGGCGGCACAGGAAGACGTATCATTAGCGTTGGCGCGTACGTTTCAACCCAAACAAATAGCGGTGCACTGCACGATATTGCGTCGTTTTCAAGCCGCGGACCAACCGCCGATGGACGAATGAAACCGGAAATTACCGCTCCCGGAAGTATGATTATTTCTTCTTATTCCGATGTCATTTCAATTTTCAATCCAAATGTTGCATATACTCACACTATTGACGGACAAAGATTTCTCTATGGACAAATGCAAGGCACTTCAATGTCAGCACCTTTTGTTACCGGCGTGTTAGCAGCTTGGCTGCAAGCAAAAAATGACCTAACTCCCGAAGAAGTACGGGTCGTTCTTCGCGAAACCGCTATCAACGACGAATACACAGGTGATGTTCGTCTTTCCGGAAGTAACATATGGGGATACGGAAAAATAGATGCATGGAGTGGAATCCAAATGTTGTTGAGAGAAGAGGAAATTTTGAAAGAATTGGGCGAAAACATCGATATTAAAATATTCAGCAATATGCAGTATAGAGAATTGCGCTTAAGACTGATGAACAAAGAAAGCAGAAATGTACAAATGCGCATATTCAACGTCAGCGGACAGTTAATAATGCAGCAACAAGTATTTACCGAAGGCAACGAAACAATCATTCCATTGTCTAAAATCGGAGGTGGAGTTTTTATTGTTTCATTCACAGGTGAAAATTTACATGCACGACCGCAACGAATTATAATGCCATAACTCAAAAAAGTGCTACGTTTCGGTAATTTTTTCAATCAAAATGATTTTTTTGTTTTAATAATTTTCTGTTATGCTTTTACCGCGTGAAACTACTTTGCTTCAAGAAGTATTGTGACTTTTTTGTATGCTTTTTTTGTAAAAAAACGAACATTGATCTGTTCTCTTGTAAAAAAAACGTTTTTTATTTTTGCAATTACAGAACATTTATTACTTTTGCACGAACATTTCGGGAACAAATTTGTTCTTTATATAAAAGCGAATTATATTATTAAAACTATAAAAATTAAATTGTATGAAAAAATTAGTCTTATCTGTGTTGTTAACAGGATTATTTTTAATCCCAACAACAAATGTTTCAGCTCAATCAGCCCAAACTATCGATGAGCAAAGAGAAACGTCGCATTGGTCTTTTGGTGTTCGAGGGGGCGGTACTTATTTCCGTGTTTCTCCTAATGCCGGTGATTATGTTGAAAATATGAGTTGGGGGCTAGGTGGTGTGTTAGAATACACCATAAATCCGCTTTGGGGCTTTGGTTTGAGTGTTGATTTTTTAAACTTCAATCGCGGCGATGATATGCCGGGAAGAACTATTGACGCAGGATTGTTCAGTTCTGTTAATTTATTGAACTTATTATCTCCGAATCGCACCGGATGGAGAAGAGGAGGAATTTATGCCAATGTAGGCGGTGGTGTTGCTTTTTATAATTCAGAAGTTGTAAGCCGAGATTTGAATGTAGATGGTACAGGTGTTTTCGGTATGATAGGTTTAGGTGTTGAAGTTCCGTTAGGCAACACCTTTGCACTTTTTGGCGAAGGACAATACCGTTCATATACAATGGTACACGACCGGTTAGGCGGTGATCCTTCTTTCAAAAACGATGCTTTCCTTGCAACTCTTGGTTTGCGCATGAAAATTAATGCAAATAGGAAAGACCATGTAAGAAACACGCGTCCTGTTACACCACAAGAAGATATAGCGATGCTTATGAACGAGTTGCAACGACTGCAAGAGCAAGCAGACCGAACAGCGTTGGATGTTGAAAGTTTGCTCAACAGTATGAACAATGATATAAGACAACAAGAACGAATCAATAGAGACCTTCGAAACGACATTGAGAGTTTGAGAAGAACAGTGAGAGATTTAGACAGCAAAAAAGCAAATAATGCAGCAAATACAGCAATGACAAACAACATTGAGTTCAGATTTGGCTCAACAACAGAATTGACAGAATCATCACTCACGGTGTTAGACCAAATTGCAGCAGAATTAAAAGCCGATTCTAATTGGACTAAACTGATGCTCGTAGGACACACCGACAACGTCGGACCGATAGCTGTAAACAAAAGAATATCGCTAGAAAGAGCTGAAACTATAAAAGCACATTTAGTACAGCGAGGAGTTGATACAAGTAAAATAGAAACAATAGGACTTGGTCCTGAGCAGCCCATTGCATCAAACGACACTCGCGAAGGTCGCCAGCAGAACCGTCGTGTAGAATTTCAACTTTCAAGATAAGAAAGTATTCTAACAAGAAAATTAAACAAGAAAAGCTGGAAAATGTCTGGCTTTTCTTTATTTTTCAAAAAAACATCTTGCAAGGTTTCAAAAAAGGAATTATCTTTGCCGAGCAATTTAAGATTGTTACTGCGAAAATAGCTCAGTTGGTAGAGCATAACCTTGCCAAGGTTAGGGTCGCGGGTTCGAGTCCCGTTTTTCGCTCGCTAGAAAGCAAAGCGAAACAAGTGCGTTTCGCTTTTTTAGTCCAAAACAAGAGCGCAGGTGGTGAAATTGGTATACACGCTACTTTGAGGGGGTAGTGCCGGTTACGGCGTGTGAGTTCGAGTCTCATCCTGCGCACAAAAGCAAATAACTTACAAGAAAACAGCAACTTACAAATGAAAGTTTGCTGTTTTTAATTTCTGCCAGAGACAAAAAATACGATGATTTTTCAATCAATGTAAAAAAATGTCTATATCCGAAAAAATAACCCACAGGCACAATGTTAATTTTCACCTGCCTTGCTAAAAGAAAACAAATCCAGTTGGATTATTGAATACTATGTCGTTAATCTACAGACAGAATTATTAACACGAAAATAAATAAATCATGTTGTTTTCTGGTAGCCAGCCAGTCCCTCGTAAGTTCTAAAACCATCGGTATAAAACTCCGGTTCATCTACTCTCTCTTTGTGTTAGTTTTTTGTATTATCTTTTGTTCTGCTTGTTCTGCATAGACAGGACTTTTCAGTAAAACCTTACCAGATATTCAAAAACCGAAAGTGAGTTGTGAAAAACATCTCTTTTTTTTGAAAAAACTGTCTAAAAATTTGCGTAATTGTAAAAACAAAATTACTTTTGTCGCCGATTTAAAAAAAACACATTTTTTTCAAATAAAATACAATTATGAAAAGGAAATATTCTGTATTTCTCTTGCTTTTTTACTACTCGTTTACTTTTTCACAAATACCGCACGTCGTTCCTTCACCGGTTTCTATTGCCAATACTTCGGTTGCCGATACGGATTCGTGGACGGCTTTTAATAATCCGGCAATGCTCGGATATTTTGAAAAAACCTCTATATCAGCCACTTTCGAAAATCGCTATTTGTTATCCGAACTTTCTACAAGAAGTGTTCAGGTTGGATTTTCCACAAAAAACCTTAACATCGGTGGTTCTTTTTCATATTTCGGTTATTCGCTTTACCACGAAATACTTGTCGGAATCGATTTTGCGCGCAATTTTTCGGATAAATTTGTAATGGGTATCGGATTCGATTATTACACGGCGTATTTTGAAGCAAGCAATGAATATCACGGCGCGCTGCTCGGTCGCGTGGGTGTTTCCATTCAATTAAATTCTGATTTTGTGCTGGGTTTCAGCACTTTCAATCCTTTTCAAAATAATATACAAACCGATTTTGTAACAAAACGTATTCCGTCCGTTTTCAGTTTGGGAACGGCTTATTCGTTTTCGAGTGACTTTATTTGGCGTACGCAAATCGACAAAGAATTGAGCAGTAATTATCGTTTTGCAACCGGATTTGAGTATCGAATGCAGGATTTTATTCGTGTGAAAGTCGGCGGATATTATTTGGAAAATTTTATTCCTTGTCTTGGTTTCGGGCTGAAATTCAACGATTATTCGGCTGATGTGAATTGCGAATTAAATCCGATTTTGGGTGTGACAACTATGATTTCGTTGAGATATAATTTTTGAATCAGCCCCTCCAAACCTCTCCACAAGGGAGGCTTCCAAACTTGCTGAGGATTTTAAATTAAAGCCTCAGAAAAAAGCCTCCCTTGTGGGAAGGTTTGGAGGGGCTTTTTATTTATGAAAAACTTTTTCTTCACAATATTTCTGTTTAATTGCTTGGTTTTGAGCGCACATTTGCCATCTCGCGAACTCAAATCCATTGAAAATTTGATTGACGAAATTCTTTTTCGACTCGCCGAGGAGGAGGAAGGATTTGAGTATTCGATGCATTATGACGAATTACTGGCGTTGGCGCAAAGCCCAATAAATCTCAACAGAACAACACAAGATGAGTTGAAAGATTTGTTTTTTCTCTCTGATATTCAGATAGAAAACATTTTGTTCTACATCTATCAATTTGGAACGATGCAAACTATTTACGAATTGCGCCTGATTGACGGATTGACCGAAACGGATATTGAGCGAATGTTGCCTTTTGTTTATGTGGGTGAAAAACAACGAAGTATGAAAAAAATTTATTGGCGCGAAGTGTTGAAATTCGGAAAAAGTAATCTTTTTGTGCGTTTCGACCGCAATTTGGAAACAGCGCGCGGTTTTATTCCCGACGAAAACGGCAACACGCGCTATACAGGAAGTCCGCTTTATCACTCGCTGAGGTATCAATTTCAGTATCGCAACCGAATATTTTTCGGCATTACGGCTGAAAAAGATGCCGGCGAACAGTTTTTGGCAGATGGAAAAGGCTACGATTTTTTCTCGGCATACGTTCAGTTGAACGAAATCGGACGTTTCAAAACCATCGCATTGGGCGATTTTCGGGCAAATTTCGGCGAAGGTTTGGTTATGCGCCAAAATTTCAGAATGGGAAAGTCGGCGCAAGCACTCAACATTAGCCGAGCGCGGGCTGGTTTACGCAAAAGCACTTCGACCGACGAGTATAATTTCCTTCGCGGCGCAGGTGCAACAATGAATTTGGGAAGATTCGATGTAACGGCTTTTTATTCGAACAAAAAAATATCGGGCGATACAACCGGCGGAACTTTTCCAACCATTTCCAAAAACGGACTTCACCGAACGACAACCGAACTCGCTCGACGAAAAGCTGTAAATCAACAGGTTATCGGCGGAAATATATCACTTATTCAAAACAATTATCAGATCGGATTTACGCTCGTCCACACTTCATTCAGTCATTCGTTAGAACCAAATCGGAATGTTTACAATGCGCTGTTTTTCAGTGGAAAATCGCAAACTTCGGCAGGTTTTCATTACCGCTTGCGTTGGCACAAGTTAAATTTTTTCGGCGAAACGGCAATGACCGACAATCTTGCTTTTGCAACAACAAACGGCGTTTCGTTTCTGCCGGTTTCGCGTGCCGGTTTTGTGGTTTTGCATCGCCATTTTGCACCCGAATATAACGCGCTTTTTGCCAATGCTTTCGGCGAATCGTCACGCACAAGCAACGAAAAAGGAATTTATATCGGCACGGAAATCTATCCCATTCGACAGTGGAAAATTTCGGCATATGCCGATGTTGCATCTTTTCCGTGGCTTCGATACGGAGTCTCATCTCCTTCACAAACAACAGATTATATGCTGAATACCGAATTTACCGTTCATCGAAACTTGTGGATGCATTGGCGAGTGAATTACAAGCAAAGAGAAATGAATTTTACGGCTTCAACCAATCCGACTGCCGAATTAATTCCGCACGAAAGACTTGGTTTTCGATACGGTTTGAACTCGGTGTATGGAAATTTCCGCTTTCAGACCTTGGTGCTGGGAAATGTTGTGCGCCGCTCCGATTTTGAGTGGACTTACGGCGTTTCGGCTTTGCAAGATGTGTCGTATGTGTTTACTAAAATTCCGCTGCGCATTGATTTTCGTTATCAATTTTTCGACGCTGAGGAGTTTGACAATCGTATTTATACTTACGAAAGGGATATTTTGCACGCTTTTTCTATTCCGATGAATTTCGGAATCGGAAGTCGATATTACCTGAATTTGAAGTACGATTTGCGTAAAAATGTTTCACTTTGGTTTAAAATTTCGCAAACCGCATTTGCCGACGACCGCGAAACCGTCGGAACAGGCAATGACCAAATTGAAGGAAACCGAAGGACAAATGCGAGGGTTTTGATGCGGTGGAAGTTTTGAAATCCTAAGCAAGTTTTAGAAATTTGCTAATAACCTGAGTTTTGGATAAGAAATTTTTAAAAAAGGTTGCATAATTGAATAATTTTCGTTATTTTTGTAGCTGAAGATCAAACAATTAAACGATTTTTTCAACTATGCTAACCATTGACA
>Ga0123355_10007718_pt1 | contig 16167 bp, 8 predicted proteins | sample TergutEmb28metaG_3_FD_89872 | JGI IMG/M metagenome (GOLD analysis project Ga0123355, IMG submission 89872) | Embiratermes neotenicus P1 segment gut microbial communities from Petit-Saut dam, French Guiana - Emb289 P1 | ecosystem: Host-associated > Arthropoda: Insects > Digestive system > Gut ...
AAAAATGTATATAAAAAGCTGGCTGGTGTAATATTTTGCCCCCCCCCCCCCCCCCCCCTCCCAACTACCAACCGAACTCTCAAGGGCACGAACAACCGTAAACAAACCGACACTGTGTTGCGCTGTCGTGCTTTGCGACCGAAGATTGACGCTTTCCATGTTCTACATTTCCACTGCACGTGATGTTTCATGTTCGGTTATTGGAACTTTTTATCTACAACATAGGGTCATGCATTTCACACGACATAACTACTGATATCTGTCAATAAATTAGATCAGAAGTCCACTAGTTTTCCACAAATATAGTAGCCACCTCAAAACTGTAGGCGGCAGAAGTGCGACACGAAGCACGTTCCACAATGAGGACCCACAAATATTAGTCGCCCGGGCGACCTGGAGCACTGGAGTTGTGCACCCCTGAATCAAATGACATTTGCGCTCAACTTTTTACAGGAAACTACTTCTAAAAGTTTTTTAGTGGCAGCCCATAACGGTACAGAGTATCAAGCAACGTTATGACGCTGGTATCTCACTGTACACAGTATCACGTAATGTTCTGACGTTGGTATCTCACTGTACACAGTATAATACAATGTTAGGACGCCGGTCACACCTACACCTCTAGAGGCTTTGTGCACATGAACACAAACACAAACGCTGATAGGTTTTCGTAAATTTCATACTGATACCATATTGGCTAGTGGGTGCGTTCACTTTACTGCCCTCTTAGAATCGGTTTAACTGAATATAACTTACACTGAAAAACAATATCGAGACGAAGAGCACACGAATATGAATCAACAACGTGGACATTTCTCTCCGCCTGGCCGATGAAAGAAGGGTTACGCTTCGACTTGTGTGCGGGAGGTACTCGGCTAACCCTAACTAACAACTCCGTGGTTTCTCTCAGTCTCTCCAACTAAAGCTACGGTCGTGCATACGACGGACTGTTTCCAGTTCCTTACCTACAAAGCGTGCTTGTTGACTTCCCTACCTCATTTATTGCTTTACAACTGCTCGTAATTTAAACAAAGAGTGTTTTAAATAGATTAAGAACAGGTAACAGTAGCTATTTGACTAAATCCGATCTGTTATAATGTTTATCCGTTTATATAAAAAGAGAAATGATGATGATGATGATGATGATAATAATAATAATAATAATTTCTACTACTAGCAATATCGTAGTACGTACAGTGTTGCACTGTGGTACCTTTAGCACTACAGCCTGCCAATTTATCCTCACCCTCATTCTCTCTCTCTCTCTCTCTCTCTCTCTCTCTATATATATATATATATATATATATATGGAGAGAGTATCTTGCGGATTTCACAGCGCTGTGCTTGAGGGCTCCGTTCTTGTAAGATACGCCGCGTCACTCATAATTCCATTTCTAGCATTTCGATGGAACATGGTGCCTTCTTCCTCACGGATCTACAGGTCTCGGCCTTCTAGACCCCTGAAGACCAACAACAGTAACCTCATATTTAAGCTGTATCTGCTAAGCTACATCTTAACATCAGCATCATCCCTCCAAATTCGCTCCCGATCTACGGACTGGCTCATTTAAACCTTCGTTCCTTCTTCCTTTAGCTCTTATTTCGTTCTCTCCTTTGATTCGTTCCTTTCTTTACCTTTATATTACCCCCTTTCCACTCTCACTCGCTTCTCCCCCATCTCCACAAACGCTCCATGCGCGTACGAACTGTATCTTCACTTACATCTATTCCGTTTCGATGGGACATTTCGTCAGACGTATCGAGCAACGCGATCACCTGCACAGTACTCGGTTAAGACAGAGGTACGTTAAACTTGGTCTATAAAATTATACCACAAATTTCATTAGCTCTTGGCCGGTTCAAAGTTTCGGTGGGATCCTCTGAAATAACATGGGGAACAGTCTGAGAGTCGGACCCAGGGCGGCCGAAAAATATTTCTTTCTGAATTAGGGACTTTCGGGACTCGTTCCCAAAGGCCGTCTCTGCCATCAACGCCCACGTTTCTCATGCGGGTTCTTCCACGACGCACGGTGCACGTGGTGTTGGGTCTGTCGTCATCGAATGCTATTTCGCGTTAAAATCGAACACGAATCTGGCTGTATAAGTAACATGTGAGAAGATGCACAACTATTTGTGGCATCACTGCTCGTGGGTTTGACACTCAAGTCTTCTGGCATATGATGCCGTGTCAATCATGAAGCTGCGCACATTTCGGAAGAGCTAGCTACCTATCTGTGAAGCGTCTCTGCAGTATACACTCTTTGGATTCCACAGACTCTTAAGATGGAGGGAGAAACTACCTCCGAAACGTCTATGTACCAATCTACACGTCGCCACATCCGAATAAATTTGAACCTTCATCAACGCAACTGTGAGAAACTCAAATCTGCGTGCTTACGAACTTATTAATAAGCTGTAATGAAAAGCCAGAAGATGCGCTGTTGTGTAAATGACAGTGGGTGCTAATAGGAAGCCTGCAATACACGTACACCGCTACGTGAACTAAGGATGGAAGATCACATATCATTTTAATAATTTAAATATACTCGCATAATATATAATAAAAGGTAAAGTGATCCCGTTACAGGCCCGGAGTGGCCCAGAGGGTGGGTAGAGGTATAGCTCTACTCTCCCAGGACCGCGGCACTAGAAGGGGATGAGTGGTCAGCAGCACGCCCCGGTCAATCTTTACCCCCGGGAAAGATCCGGTATAGTACGTTTGAAACGTGATGGCACACGCGCAGAAACCAGATTTGGTCTTTCAGCGAAACGGACGAGTCCATTTAAATCGGCGGGGGTATCCGTTCAGTCGACTGCTGGCAGCCGAGGAGTGCGGATCAGCGGGCAGCAATTGTATAGTCCGTGTTCCTACGTACAGTGCAAGACTACTGGCTACCCACTCCATTCGCATATTTCCCCTTCACTTCCCCTCCCGTGCGTCACCGTGTGCCATCAGGTTCTGAATGCGCTATGCCCATTTTACAGGAGGCTGGGTGGACCCGAGGGCCGGTCTGGACGGGCGGAAAATCTCGTCCCCACCGGGATTCGATCCCGAACCGTCCAGCCCGTAGTCAGTCGCTATACCGACTGAGCTACCGGCCCACACATAATATATGTGTAATATATAAATAGTTAGGAAATATTCGCAGAGAGCGTAACATTTGTGGTGCTTTCGCTCTCTTGTTGTCTCTGGTGTTATATTCGCGATTACTTACAAGAAAAACACAGAAAATCCCTGTATTTTAACACACACACTATAGGATGTCTGTGTATCTTCGCGACATATTTGCATGTACATTCGACCATAATTAGAACCTCGTAAACGTCCAGATATTTACGATCGATCCCACTCATCCTAAACTTTCTCAGTCTCAGCTCGTACATCACAGCCTACAGGGCACATCTCGATTACGAGTCATGCAGTGCACGTATGTCACGTTCAGAAGTGTTCGCGCAACCACTGTTACCGTGGAAAAGCAGTAAGTATTTGCATAAAGAGTGTGTGTCTGTAGCCTTAGTTACCCAGTTTGTCCGACGCTGCCATATTTCTCCATACTCTCGCATAACAGGAACCACTTTCGGAAAAACGTTACTGAATATTATATTTGTGTTTTCTTCTACAACGTCTGGAACATTTCTCATTCTGAGAAGAAACGAGCGAGATATTATCATAAATGTACATTGGTATTCGTGGAAAGTACCCGTATTATTTTCAGATTTGAAAGAAACCGGAATTTTATCGACAGATTTAAAAAAATACTGAAATACAACATTTCACGATTATCTGTCCAGCGTGAGCCAAGATGTTCCATGCGGACGGACAGACCGACAGACATGACGAAGCTAGCAGTCGCTTTCCGGAACTTTGCGAACGCACTTGCAAACAGTAACGGCCAGATATTACAAATATAGTTTGGTCTTCATACAACGTATCTTATTTTTGGTACGACTTCGACCAAAATCGTAGTATGTCGCAAAATCCGAACACTCGCATCTAGGGCTGCATTTTCCCTCTACAGACCAAGACCCACATCTCCACAAATTAATGGTACAAGTTGTCTCTGTGCACGCCAGGGAGGCATGTAATTGGGGCAGATGTTTAGTTTTTTGTGATTCGATATTTCCACATTACTTTAGATGGAGGTTTAAAGGTCAACTTCACGCACCGGGCTTTGAACCTCGGCAAAAATTCCCCCGGCAGCCGTTCAACAGGTGGCTGGGTGAGCCCCAGAGCCGGTGTGGAGTACAGAAAAATGTCTTGCCCCTGCCAGGAATCGAACCACGTAACCTTTCCACAATACCTACTGTGCTATCCTAGCTCCAAATGTGCACAAATTATGAGGCAAAATGTCCTTTTTGTGAACGTTAAGCGCGCTTCTCGGTGGGAAACGTGGAGATTAGAAGGCTCCACAGCCACGTACTTCAGATGCATAACAATGTACGACTATCGTTGACAGCCCCACTACAGCAGTTACGCAGCATCACGTGCTGGATGGCTGCTATGAAAAAGTCAGCCGTTTTCGGCCTCATACCATTAGAAACTTCTGGGGTTTTCCATTCCTTGAGGTCACAAGATTAACTGCAATACAAAATGAGTTCCGTTGGAATGACTATATCTTACGTGCATAAATTGCTTTTGTGAATTCCAGTAATCTGGTCCATAATAATGTCCCAGGCACACTAATTTTCAGAGTTCAAACATACTACTACATGGCAGGAGCTTCGGGGAAACCCCAAGCTAAAAATACGAAATAACGTGGCGATTTGAGCTGCGCTTTCACACAACGAAGCGTACTGACGAGTGAGCCTCGACGTTGGACCGGTGAAGGTTACATTCACCGGGCATCGTGACTGCATCGGCAAGCTTAACACATGTTTGGTAACACATCGCTGAAGTACACTTGATTGAGTGCGCCTGCTAACTTTATAACGTGTACTTATGCGTAATGACTGCATAATGCAGTGAGGGTTGTGTGTCGCCCTTCCGCATGCTCATTTCGACAAGTACAGTACGCATCCTGTTTTCATGAAAGCGGAAATTAATTCCTCTATGATTCGTATTTGGTGAAAAAGTTCGAGAAATTCATGTCTGCCGTCATCTACACATATACTGTTGGCACCATACCTATAAGCCTGCGCAGTACTGGGAACAAACGGTTCCGTTATGTACTCTACGTCTCTAGGTCTATATTATTTGGTTCATGAACAACTCTTCCTAGGTTGCGCAGGTAATACTCGCATGCCGGGGGAACAGACGTACTGCGAAAGACGCAGCAGGCAGCGGGCACAAACTTCAACGAACTGCCGTAGACCAAGAGACAGCATGACCAGGAAGGGTAGCCTACAGAGTAACAGCAACAGTAATGGGTCGCATGCATCTGGTTTCATTGTTGCCTTAAATCAGTGTTCCTTCACCACCTCTGGCTGCCACCTACACCACAAATACAGCAACAAACGTTATAATTCCTCGACCTCCAAATTTTAGGCCAGGGGCGTCCAACTTTTTTTGGCAAATGGCTACAACCGTTTTGTGGCCTGGTTCGTGGGCCGCACTCTAAAAATTACAGTGCGGCATCTAACCGCCTACATACAGATACATGATTTACAAATGTGGCTGCGGGTTGGGCACCTATGGTTTAGGCCTGTGGCCTTTTAGTACATTTCTATTACCGAACATTCCTTACACTCCCATCCTAGACAGTGTCGGTCCGTCTTGCTGTCTGTAATCGTGTGATTCATAACTTAAGATTGCCTGTCGTAGTATTTTTCCTTTCAATTTGAAACCACATTCTTTGTATGTCTGCCTGCCACTGAATGTTGTACCACTCTCAGAATGTAGCTTGGGTTACTTATAAAACCTTAGAGACAAAAAACTGACGTTGGTTGACGTACATAAAATTAAAATTTGCGGAATAGGCTACGCAAGAAATTGTCCTCTTTAATGTAATTCTAAAATTCATTACCGATCAGCCAAACTGATTCCATACCGTTACGGGCTATTTGCTCTGACATTCAATTCGGTATCACGCGGTCCGATTCAGAAACATTTGGGGAAAGGAGAGCCGCGACGCTGCTGTTTGCAATGATGTCAGCGTGTGTTATGTAAATGGGCGGTACAGTACTTGACACATGTACGCCGGAAGGGTGAACATGTCGCATCCGTGCTGCTCGTACTGAACAACTGGATAAGTGCATATCACAAGCAGCTGCTGTTTGTTTTCATATTTCATTAGCAATATGTCTTACAGTCTATGGGCCTAATGGCTGTCATTTTGAGGGTGTCACAAAGTGCTGGGGAAAATGCCTGAAGATAAAGGAATAAGTTACATCATCAAGAGTTTTATACGCTGTTCACAGCAGATAATATTGTCAGAGTGAATCAATTAACAAGGACTTTATGGCCGGAAAAAGTAGCTCAGTACCTCTCCCAGCGCTTTCATCAAGTTTCTTTGTGCTCAGTAATGCTGAAGTCCACGTACACGCGCACGTCCCAAGACCTCAGTTTACACGCCACGTATCATGGAAAGGAGTTAGTGGTCACCGTGTGGAAAGTCACGTGCACCACCACGGGCGTGTGTGCACAGGGACTTCGAATTACTCTCTACTTCCAACACATGTCGTTATTAGTCGTGCCACCCTCCACTTCGGACACGTTTAGTTTTTAGAGGTGTACGAGGATCTCAGAATCATCCAGCAGAGTCCGAGATGCAGGGGCTCCGCAAAGCGGTTTACGGAATTAGGCAGTGTCATTTTCTGCACACCCAATGTGGTGTCCACCCCCTCCCCCCGTGGTGAGAAACCCCACCTCGGCCTAGGCATCCTCATTGAGGTTTCTAGTTCACACACCACTACACAAACACACACTCACATTCGGTAGTATTCCTCTGAACGAGTGATCAGCTCGTCACAGAGGCTACTATGTACGAACACACGACAAACACAGAAGAGAAACAACCATGCCATTAGCGAGATTCAAACTGGCGATCCCAGCAATTGAACGGCTGCAGACCTACGCCGCATACCGCACGGTTATGCTTAGTTTTCATAAGCTTGGGTGTACCACTTCCTATACATCGTATTTGATTATTTCTCCCCATGCCGCGGATGCCAGAGCTTCGTTCTGGACGCGCTCAAAACGGAAAGTTACAGAAGTGTGACAATTGGCTTTGCCACGTCTATCCACATGCAAGCCGAACACCTCAATAATCGAACAATTTGCATGTACTTTTACAGAAGCGGAAGCATGTTGTGGAAATGAGGATCAAAAATTAAACACGCGTTTTACGCCCAACATTTCTCTTGCTTAATTACACAAACGGAAACGAATTCGACAGAACTGGTGCTTTAGTAGAACATTTCCTAAATTGTAATGAGATGAACAGAAGGCAGAAGGGACAGGAAGACAAGGAAGAAGACGTAAGCAAATACTGGAAGACGTGAAGGAAACGAGAAGATACGTAAACTGAAAGAGAAAGCAATAGCTCGGCCTCTTGCGAGAAATCGCTTGGGAAGAGACCATGGTCCTGACGTAATAAGACACACAACGTAATGATGAATACAATGAGGCTGATGTGACAGTACCAACAGCGGTCCTCTGAGGAATGTGATTACGAAGCGGCCATCATGTTCAAATATAATTATTTACAATAGTATCTTTCAACTATAGCACGCTTGTTATCTCGTTTACCCGACTTTCCCAGCTTCTTCGAAGCGTGGTTGCAACTGCTTTCAAAGGAGCCACCGCGTGGACGCGCACTAGTCCGCCAGGCATGCTCGCTACAGGTCAGGCGACTTTGTCTGCGTGACAATGCGCACTGCTGTAACTCAAGCGGCCGTTCTCACATGGCTACAGGCCAGCCACAAAGATGTGTGCCAAACACTGTCCGTGAGAGCCACTGGTCGGCCACAGTGGCTGTCACCAAGGCACTTCAGGCTATTTGAAACATGCAGGGTTGTGCCCCTGCCGTGCTCCGACAATGCCGTGTCCTTTGTTAAAGGCCACGTAGTAGACGGAGAAATCCCGGGATACCTGTACGTTGTGCAATGCGTTCGTGCTTACATTCAGACAATCAGCATGCAGGTAGCACTTCTCGTTTCCACCTCCGACAAATATTGAACAAGTTACGGTCGAGATGAGCAAAGAAATTAATGTAGGGCTTCGTGTGAAATGACTACTTTTGTCTTCAATATCAGATTTCATGATAATCCAGAAGTATTAGAGTTTTATTTTTATTTACACGCATGTCTCATTTTATTCACCATCGTTCTCTCTCCAGCAAGTAATTATGAGGACACCGCATTTGCTCTTCGAAACGCCATGTGGCTGCCTGGCCACTATGGGTTCCTCGTACGTACGTAAATGCTTTTCTGTAGTAAGAGCGAAGCTTTGCCCCTGTCGATCTGCATTCTTCAGCTTAAGTAAATAAAGCCGTTACATTATTTATGTCGTATCACACAGACGCATGGCAACGGTGTTTTTTTATGAACAGCCTACCGTGCGGCTTGTTCCTTACCCTTGAACTTCTACAGCTATGCTATTCCAACAACTGTCTTTGAACAAACTGTACAAGCACGCGCGCTCCTGAACCCAAATTATCAACTTCTCTTCATCCATGACAAATGTAATTTAGTTTGGAAGGCGCCAGTTGCAGTTCCATTCCCGATTGATAAGCAATCTGGAATAAACTCCGCGTGTAGCTGGAAGGAGCCGAACCTATGTTTCCGTTGCAGGTCGCTCGCAGGCCGTCGAAAGACGGCCGTATTTCAATTCACACATGCTGTGTTGTGCCCCTGCTGTGCTGTGCCTGTCCTTGAAAACATGCTTTCATGGAGGCACGGTCGGAGCACGGGAGGAGCACGGCCCTGCACGTGTGCATCGAACACGGTCTCACTGTGTGATTCAAAAGGGACCGACACAGTCTACATCTTTAGCGAGACATGATCGGGGCACGGCAGGGTCACAGCCCTGTAGGTATGGATTAGCCTTTAGTGTCTGCTGTGAGGTGTTCAGTAACACCCAGTGGTCTGGAAGTCGCCCGCCATCGAGTACTTAGTACTATGTAGGGGTGGCTTACATAGTTAACCTTCTATGTGGAGCACTTCAAACACGCGTGCCCTTTAAGCACGTGGCGATATGTTGCGATACCGTCCGATCTTCTACAAGGATGATAATTTGTACCTGCAGCGTCTGTTCTGTCCCTTCCACTGTCCACACCAATGTCCACGGCTCGTTACCGTATTTTATCAGTGACCTCCCTTAACAGTTCATACATTTCAAGTATAGCCTGCTGGCGATATCTCCGTCATAAATAATACTAGAGCGACACTCGGTGTGATAAATTATTCTTTTCTTTTAGAATGAGAGAAGTCGGAGACCCATTGTGACGTTTAGTAACATGCTAATTCTTGAACAGTAAGAGGTAGTCATCCCCCGCCAAACATGCACGACGGCGGATAACCTTTTGTTGACTGTCCGCGACTACTCAGTCAACATATTTGCGATTACCTTCCATCCGCAACATGAGGAGGTAAACTACCATGCTGTAATGTATCAAACTTTCCTAAAATTGACATTTCTCTCTTGTCTATGGACATTATATACTGTCACGGACACAGCGGAGTGACAGACTCCTTAACCAAGCGCTTCTCTGGTACAGCCACATTCATTGAGGCGAAATTACCAATACCAATACAAAAATCGAATCCGAACCTCACTAACTTCGTGAACACCTCATACATTCGCACGCCACCTTGTTGGTATTGTAGACGTGATGAAGCTAAACACGCCTGTACAGGTGCGTGTACTCGTATCTGTCCTTGACAAACTGCTACATGTGCGCTTTTCAAACTGCAGAACTTGTTTCGTACACAAAAAGCATGAAGTCATGAATTAATGCTGGCATTTGCATTGCGTGTTTCACATAGTCTGGCGAAAGAAAAATGTTTGTGTGCCCCAGCTTCCGTACAAAATTGACAGCCGAAATTTCTGTCCACTGTGATGAAACGTCCATATTGTTGGTTATACAGTTCGGCTTTTAGAAAGATAAAAGGATCATGGCAGTGCGATTACTAGCAGCATGGAAGAAGCGGAGTGAGGCTGGGCAGTTAAACGGCAAAGTCCCGTCGGTCGGTCAGTCCGTCCGTCTTGGTATCGAACCCCTTCTGGGGCTCATGACCATGTGTTGACACGGCTGTCATTCGTCTGGATCCCTCTCTGACGAGTGTCGATCTGTCTTTTGTCTCAAATCACACGAACGTAAACCGTATTACTACGAATTTAAGAAGCCCGTTTCTTCACGTATTTCCTAACTGAAAATTGGGCTGCGTCTGAAATTCAATGTATTATTTTTCTCTTCGGAAGTCTCAAGAATACTATTTTCCTCAAACAAGTGGTCTCACCAGAACTGCAAATTTTGCGAACAATGAAATGCACTCGTTTGCAAAAACGTTTCCCCTGCCAATCCCTTTTTGAGAGTGTGGTTCGTCTTAAATTAGAGGGCGTCTTAAACTTTAAGTAACACTGTACACAACGTGAGTGTTCGTTATATGCGTGCTCGACAGTATTTAACGGTACTGTATGAATCTCCTGGTGAGAGAGCTACCGATTTGTCTCGTGTGCACACCGAGTGAACGTCGCTGATACATAAAACCAAACGCTGCTCATGGCAAGGGGGCACTTCATATTTCTCTTTAGCTCCTTTCGCCGATTTATTATTCAAAACTTATCCCATCGCGAATCGGCTGAAAATAACTAATGCAGTTGATACAACACTGTTAAATAACATATGGGGCAAGAGTCTGACATTGTAACGTAAGCAGGTTACGACTTATGAAACTTGTAAGGGTAGTGCATATTGCCAAACAGCGCAAGCAGTCGCGGACGGTCGGTGATTCGCCGACACAGCGCAGTTTAAAGCACGAGGCATTTCCGGCTCTGGACTATGTACAGCTTTACGATAATACCGCTGTTACTATCAAGGTCGTGTGAATGTTTTTTTTTCTTCTTCTCTCTCTCTCTCTCTCTCTCTTACGTCCTCTCTTTCGAGCTGTCTGATCTGTTCTTGTTCCCAACCAATTCCCGTTCACTCCTATCTTCCAACTGTCGTAACTTTCTTCCTTTCTCACTCATTTAAATTTTCGTCCTTCCTTTCCCCTTCTCATAAATTTGTTGGGCTCCTTTCCCTCTCTTAATTTTTTCCTGCCTTTCTCCGTCCAGTAGTTTTCTTCTGTTCTTCCTTCCTTCCCTTTCCTGGCTCACACGCGTTCCTACCGTAATTTAGCAGAACATCTTCATCGAACCATCTGGAACTCTTCCAACCGCCTGTTGCTACATGGCGAAGCCGAATACGGATTTTCCCCAGTTTCGGGCTACACCATGGCAGTACGTGTCGGTAGCTGTACCGGGTGGTTACTTGTAATGGCGGCAGTGTCTTATTTGTGTTCACTGCACGAGATGAATGAATGAATGAACGCGTCAATATATATATATATATATATATATATATGTAAATGTATTATGTATACTGTATATGTATTTTGTGTATATACATATATGTGTATAGTCTGCCATTTACCTATGACAAGTTGCCATATACGCTGTACACGTCTACCAAACTTGTAACTCCCTGAAGATGACAAGATATGTGGCCGAAACATGTAGGTGTTTTGTATAATAAATATCAAACAGTGTGCAACTGATGGTAGCGAACTGTGTACAAAGCCACAAGAAGACGTCAAGTTCTAAGAAAAACAGACAGCACAACTCACGTAGCTTAATTCTGAAAAGCCATCATGTTCAAGTTTTGAAGAAAGGGTCTGCGCGTACAAACCCAGGGCACAGCCAGTGGCGTCCCTCGTACCTGGCGTTGCGGTAGCCCACTTTACGACGTTAGACGCCCATACGTCCTGATCGTAACGCACCGGCGTGGCTGATTGTCCACGGTGGACACCAAAGCGCGTGCGCGGGACAAAGCTTCACTTTTTTAACATGACCGTGTGTGACGGCAGCGAAAGCGAGACATTCATTGGCACTACGGTGGCACATTTTGCCGAACTGATGTCGGCAGTTTTGGAGATGGAACATTAGACAGAACAGACACAAATATGCTTATATAGGCAGTTATAATGCTAAAACTGCGTTGTAATTTAATTTCAATAATATCAATCAAAATGCGGTTTTAACATCATAACCACCTATTTATATAATATACTGACGAATTATATAGTGACAATTATTACTGTGTTATTATTACGTTATTTATATATATATATATATATATAGTCTGCCAGTTACCTATGACACGTTGCCAAATACGCTGTACACGTCGACCAAACTTGTAACTCCCAGAAGATGGCCACAATATAAGGCCGAAACCCGTGGTTGTTTCGTACAATATATATAAAACACTGTGCAACTGGTTGGCAGTGAACTGTGTGTGTATGAAACTGTTGCACGCAAGAGTCACATCAAATATGGTTTTACGGCTAACGCGAAATTCCATACATTGGCTAAGTGGACGTATTTACTCAGCAGAAAACTCAGTTCTGAGTAACATCTTCAGCAGTGCCACTACTGAAAGGCGTAACGAAGCGTTCTCACTGTAAGTAACATATCGACACCTAAGTCTTTATTACTGTACAATTAGCTGCATTCGCTGCACAGTACGGAGTGCTTGGTTACGGACTGACTGTCACTATCTCCAGGGAACCCAACAGTTAAACATTGTGTTCGCAAGATATCAGACACTGTACGAGGTTTTCGCTGCTGTGTTCCGGCTTATGATGCCGTGTCGTCTTGTACATAATTATCGACATTTCGGAGGAAGCGTGCTGCCTAAATCTTCAAGACAGAAGATGGAAGCTACAACTTCCTCCTAAACGCTGCTTGTTTAACAAAATGTTCACAAGAACACGCCATCGGATGCTACTCTGCGTCCACTGAAGACTGTCCATGGGGACAGCAGAATGTGTCCATTTTATCATCTCGCTGCACACTGGCTGTCATAACATAGCAAAGCCTGCATCCGCCGCGTATTTACGGTTCGTTTTCACCCTGCGGTTCAAACTGTCTTGATTACCTAAGTGCTATAATTTCCCGTCCGATGCAGGCTTGGTACGTATGCGACAGTGCTGCTGTACTCACGGACACGATAAAACGTACACCCTGTATAACCGTGTCTTTCTTCCTAACGAAAATATGTGACACCTGATCTTATGGCGGTGATTATGTGGATATGGCGTTTTATAGCCTGATCGTAAATGTCGTTATCGATTTTGAGTTTGGAGGCGGCCTGTTTTCTCGAAATGCTGGTGCATAACTAGCAGACTGCATGACGTCACATTCCAGAAGCGAATAATCCTTGTTAGGAAGAAGACTGCAATTTATCTGCTATAATGTGCCATGGATTATGTTGTAGCGATTATTGCTTCATGTGATTTTTGGTGGTCCAGTATTTGTTTCATCCTACAAGTATCTGTGACTTGTATTCTCGCCACATGACCTGCACAGTTACTGCAGCAGTCACTTAAAAAAAAAGACTGTAAAGTTAAAGTCTTCCCTGTCCACGCAGTACAGGATGAGTGGAGGTATAGCTCCATTCATTCTTAACCTCAGCACTAGATGGAGTTGGGGGAACTTCACTTCCCGGTCCCATCACCCCCGGAGAAACAGCCCCGATACCAACTCAAAAAAGGAGTCTGGGTGGGCCCCCTAGCCGGTCTGGATGTTTTGAAGAAAAATCTCCAGCCCCGGCCAGGATTCAAACCCTCTACTGTCTAGACCGTAGCCTAGTCAGTACCCAGTACGCTCTTTCTGTGAAAATCTGCCAGAAACCACAACGGTCTCTGCAGTAGTCTTAGCAAGAAGGATCACGTGTCCGAGTTGAATCTCACCGGCAGTACGTGCATGGCAGGGAGCTGCTACGTCGACACCTCTGCAGCTTTTACTTTCGCAGGCGGTGCAAACTGTTCCTGCTGTACAAAATAACAGAATACGTGGGTAGGCCCCACAGCCGACCTGCATAGATAATAAAACAAAATATAACCCATCAATGCACAACTTTCCTGTAGCAGCTGTAAATGGTAGCTGCATGTTTCGGCTACATAAAGCAGCCATCGCCAGGCTTGTCTGTATGAGAAGTATAGAAGGGAATCATAAAGTAGCCGAAACATGTAGCTTCTATTTACAATTGCTACAGCCAATCTGTGCGCTGACGGGTTACATGTTCTTTTATTATGTATTCTGAAAGCACAACGGCAATACCACACTTTAAAAAAAGACCTGGACAGAAATGTGGGACACGGAAACATGTCTCCTCTCCCGGGATCGAATTCCGGTACTCCAGCCAACAGTTTCTTGGGGTACTTGCGTCCACGACATTGCAAGTTTTCGGGACGTAGAAGAAGCACACGTCTTCCGGGTAGAGGCTTACTGCCTGAACAAGCAGCCGTCAAGATATGAGTCCTGTAGTTTCAGGCAAACAACCTGGTTACGACATCGTCCGAAATCTCTGTGCTGTCAGCGATATAACGTGCCACATCAGCGGGTGGGCTACAAACGTTCTGCATCAATTTTTGGCGGGAAACTTGAATTTTGTTTTGAACTAATCATAACTCGCGATCTGCATCACGTGACAGCGCCCAATCAATCACAAAAAGTCCCCACCCCTCCTCCTAATCATATTCTTTTCTGTGGCGTAGTCTTACTATTCCTTGTAAACAGACCGGTGGCTATGTACAGCCTGCTGTAACATACAAACCTCTGCGTTTTACCCACCGAGTGTATTTATAGATTACGTGTGATTCGCAACAGAAACGACTATTTACCTAAACTACTCTTATAATAAAAGCCAACAAGATGCACTATTTCTCAACTTTATTTTGGTAAAGAACTCTACATGTTTCGGGCAGATTTACTGTCCATCATCAGGAGTCTTAATACTGTATTCACAGCAATAAGTATTGGTCATACTAGTTGTTGTCTGCAAGCGAGGTTCCATCCTGTCCTCGCTTGCAGACGTCAACATAACTAGCATGACAAACACCTACTGCTGTGAATACTGTATTAGGACTCCTGATGATGGACAGTAAATATGTCCGAAACATGTACAGTTCTTTATCAAAATAAAGCTGAGAAATAGTGAATCTCATTGGCTTTTATTATCAGAACATATCACGATGCACGGTCCTCTGAATGTCAAATTCCCTAAACTAGATTAACCAACTTATCTTGTAACGCACAGACACCGTGTATTTTGAGTTAGCTGATTTCTTAAATATCAGTATTTGTGTTTTATTCTTCAGAGGTTTGTTTACATGTCACAAGTCGAAGGTATCTTACCCACACCTTGCACTTCCAGAACTACTGCGTACTCTTTGCAGAAATTTGATAATGGAACTTGTTTTCATGGTTACACCATCCTGCAGCCTAGAAGACTACATAACAATAAGGTAAGCGCTGTTAAAAAAATAAACTTCCGGTGATATCCGGATCTAGTCAACGAATTACTTAAAATTATTTAGCATAAACCCAATTACGCGTACGTATGTTTAATTTCTGCAACTGACATGTATCTTATGAATATTAGGTAATGGCGGGCTTTTACTTCTAATGGCGCCCTGTATTATGAGTAAATCAAATGTCCCTTTGTTTTATCACACGAGAATGTAATGTAGTTTTTTTCTTCTCTAAGCCTAACACGGGAGTGAAATAAATTCACAGTTCATTCAGTTAGATAAAAGTTTCAATTTTTGCTTAACACTAATTATCGTCTCCTTGCTCGCTACATGTAAGGTCGTCCATTTAGGACGCTGTCAGAATCTCGCCCTACAGTCAAACCTCGGTTCACGAACTATTCGGTTTACGAACAAATTTTCCGAACACAAAGCGTCTCGGTTGACGTACTGTGTCTCGAGTTACGAACACGCAAGCCGTCAAAACGTAGACAAAAACAAATCACACTGGACAGCTTTTTAGTGAGACAGAGGCTCAGTGGGTCTGCAGCAGAGTCGAGTGGTGCCAAGAGACAGAAAAAAGGAAAAGAATCCCCTTCCAAACAATAGCATTTCACTTCCTCACCACCTTCCACTTACACTGTCAACTCTCCTCCATACAGGTACGGTAAAACTAAATTAAGTTTTCGTCTATATTTGATCTGCTTAGTGTTGTGT
>Ga0123355_10007720_pt1 | contig 16165 bp, 16 predicted proteins | sample TergutEmb28metaG_3_FD_89872 | JGI IMG/M metagenome (GOLD analysis project Ga0123355, IMG submission 89872) | Embiratermes neotenicus P1 segment gut microbial communities from Petit-Saut dam, French Guiana - Emb289 P1 | ecosystem: Host-associated > Arthropoda: Insects > Digestive system > Gut ...
TACCGGGGGGCACTACTGATCATTCTGAGCATTTTTGATTGGAATGTTTGGAGAATCTTGGTGTTGGATGGCTTGCTGCATCCCCATAGCTCTATCCCGTATGTCCAGATGGGTCGCAATATTGTCTTGTATACGGTTAGTTTGCTGTCTAGGGATAGCCGTGAACGTGTGTTTATGAACCAGCTCATGTTTTTGAGTTTAAGTTCCAGTTGGCATCGTTGGTTTTTATATGCGTTTTCCACGTTAGCTTTTCGTCTAGGTGAAGTCCTAGGTATTTTACTTCTTTTTCTTTGACGGGTATGTGAGTATTATGAAGATTTACTGGTGGACAGATGTCTCGTCGTATAGTGAATGTCACCTGTGCGGACTTGGTTGGATTTACTTTAATTCTCCACTGATCCAGCCAGATTTGGAGTAGGTTGAGATGGTGCTGGAGATTTTCAGTTGCACCTACGGGGTCAGGATCTGATGGTAGTATTGCGGTGTCATCCGCGAATGTCGCCATGAGCGTGTCCTGTGTTGTTGGGACATCGGCAGTATATATCAAGTAGAGGAGCGGTCCCAGGACGCTGCCTTGTGGTACAAATAGGGTGATAATCAGACAGTTCGTCATCGATTTTAACTTAAAAGTAGCGTTCGGTTAGGTAGGATTTTAGGAGGAGGTAGAGGTGGTCAGGGAAACGAAGTTTTAGTTTGTGTAGAAGTCATTTGTGCCATACTTTGTCGAAAGCTTGTTGTATATCGAGGAATACTGAGGTGCATATTTTCTTTCCTTCGATGCTTTCTTTGATTTTGTTGACGACCCTATGGCACTGTTGGATTGTGGAATGGTTATTTCGAAATCCGAATTGATGTATAGGGAGTAGGCCGTCTATATGTATCGTTTCGTCTAGTCTGTGGAGTAAAATTTGTTCGAATACTTTGGACATTATGGACAAGAGGTTTATCGGTCTGTATGAATTAGCTTCTGTGGGTGGTTTCCCAGGCTTGGCGATCATTATAATTTGCGCGTGTTTCCATTGGACGGGAAAATAGCAAAGTCGAAGCATACTGTTGAAGATAGATGTCAGTAATACTATAGCTTTTCGTGGTAGGGTCTTCAGTACTGTGCCATCTATTAGGTCATATCCTGGCGCTTTGTGAGGATTAAGTTGCTTTATAACTTGGCGTACCTGTGTGGATGAAAAAGCTATGAGTGTTGGTGACAGCTGGCATGGAATATCGAGGTAGGCTTCCATTTCGTCATTGCTGTTGTTCTTGGGATGTGGTGCGAAGACTTTTGCAAGATGCTGTGCGAAGTGGTTTGTTTTTTCCATGTTTGAGCGTGCCCAGCTTAAGTCTGGTTTCCTGAGAGGTGGTATGGCCGTTTGAAAATTTTGTGGCTTTCCATAATGAATGATCATCAGGTGTTAAGCTTGCAGTATATAGTTTGAATATGTCGTTCCTGGCTTGACGTATAGCTGAACGGAGGTTATGAGTGAGTCTATTCAGGCGTGTTTTGTCGAGTGGGATTCTAGTGTGTTGCCACCTGCGTCGAGCACTGCGTTTTTCGTGAACTAGTTCTTTGATGTGTAGCGGTATGTTGTTGGTTTCCTGAATTGTCTTTTTTCTCTCCGGTGTGGATATCCACGCGGCTTCTTGCGTTAGAGTGGTTAGATGTTGAACTGCATCCTCCAGTTCGATGTTTTCTTTTAGTCTTATATTTAAGGTGATATTTTTGTTGATGTAGTCCTGGAATTGTTTCCAGTTGGTTTATTTGTTGCAAAGGCGTGGGGGTTGGGTTTTCCAAATTGGGCTAGTGCTTAAGGTGATGATGACTGGACTGTGGTCGGACTCTAGTTCTAAGCTGGATGTGTATACCAGATACACCATTGGTGACTGCGAAGTCTAATAAGTCCGGGGTCTTTTTAAGATCAGCCGGCCAGTAGGTTGGCTCACCCGTTGACAAGTAGTTAAGGTTGTTATGCTGTATAACGTGTAGCAGGTTCCTTCCTTTGGGTGTGGTCAGTCCGGATTCCCATGCTGTGTGTTTGACATTCCAATCACAAGCCACTAGAAAATGCGGTCCGAGGTGAAGCAGGAAGTCTTCGTATTCTTCAGAGGAGATTACGTGCTTTGGTAGGCTGTAGATTGCAGCAATAGTTATAGTTCTGGGCATGGTTGTTATTTTTATGATTGTGCTTTGAATTTTATTCGTGATATATGGTTCTAGGACGAATTGCTTCAAGGTTGTTCCCATGATAATATCTGAGCCTGCATGAGCTGTCCCATCGCGGTGGTGAGCGTAGTAGATTGTATAGCATGGTACGTTTATGACAGTTTGTTCGGTTGAGTGGCTCTCCGATATTAACAGGATATCAATTTTGTTGGTAGTTAGAAATAATGAGATTTCTTGAACATGATTGTGCAACCCGTTGGAGTTCCATGCTGCAATTCTTAGCGACTTCGCCATTAGTGCGCTATTTTATTTATGACTGGTGAGCAAGGTCAGTATCGTGCTGTTTTGGTTTGTGAGTTGGTTAAACATGTGTTTGAATTCGTTAAAGAAGGTTGTTCACTGATCTGCTGCATTCGTGTTGTGACTGTTAGTGGGTTGAGTCTGTGGTCTTCCAGTAGTTATTTGTGCATAGCTTATGGTGGGATAAGCGTAGTTTGTGTTTTGGTGAGGTATGTTGTGGGTATTTCTGAGATTGGTGTTTTTTTTCTTGGATTGTCTTTATTTCTTGAATGTGTTAGGTCGCGGTAGACGGTGCAGCCTTTATGATTGGCCGGATGGTTCCCATTGCATATAACACATTTGGCAGGTGTATCTCGAGTTTTCCTACATGTTGTTGTGTCGTGTGGTCCACCGCATTTGACGCAGTTGAATGGTCTGGTACAGTACGATTTTGAATGGCCATAGTCTTGGCATCTTGTGCATTGTATGATAGTATGTTTACGTCTGGGTGACTCGATTTTGATTTTGCAATGTTGTAGGAAGTCTAATTTAAAAAGTCTTTATTGTTGCTTTGTGGTTCCAAGTCAACAAAGAAGAGGGTAGCGGTCCCTTTCTGACTCTATGTTTGACATTTATGATGTTTCTTACTTTGTGCCCCTTCCTGTTTAATTCTTCTGATATGTCGGTGATCGGTACAGAGTGGTGGAGGCCACGAATGACTATTCTGTAAGCTCGGTCCTGCTTTATTTGGTATGTGTGATGAACGATGCTTACTTCCGTAACGTGGTGGATTAGTTTTCTATATGTATCGGGTGTGTGTGGAGTGACTTTGATTGTGTTGTTGGGAAGGGCTGTAGTATGGTAGGTTTCCTCTTCGACTACCTTAGAGGGATCATCTACCATTGCTTTATAGTTGTTCACATCGTAAATGTATATTGGCGGTGGTCTGAGTTCTCATTTTGTGGGAGTCGAATCCATCGGAGTGGGTGGTTCTATCAATCGACTTTCGTCGAAGGGTAGGTCATTGAGAGACTCGAATCTGCTGTTGGTTTTGATCGGCGCTGCCAATTCAGCTGACGTTTGGTGCTTTATTCTTTTCCTTTTGTGACGTGTTGTTTGCTATTCGTGTTTCTGTGAAAGTTTCTTTATCACTGAGGTCGAAATTGTCTTCGCTGGTCCACACGTAGTCTGTGTTGTGTGGGGTCAGCTTGGGTTGTGTTGATGATAAATTTTGTTTTGGGGGTAGGTAGGCTGTGTACGTCGGTTGCGTTTGATTGGAGGGTCTGCTGGTTGGTTTGCGATAGTTGTATGTGGTGTGGAGTTGTCTGGTTTGGGGGTAGCGGTGGAAATTGAGCATAGTACATTGTTGGGTTCAAGCAGTTGTAGTAAGTTTGTAGTGGTTGTACTTGTGGTTGATTGAGCATTGGTTGTATCGGTGGTTGACTGTACATATTTGGTGTGTGGCCAGGCCCGTTTCTTGTGGAAAACATTTGTATCTTGTCGTTATAGCTCTGTATAAACGTAAGCCGTTTCAGTGAACAACGACTTTATAGTACAGAACCAGTTGTTGTAGTTTATTAGCAGAAGTAAAGAGAATGGTATGAACCTGTTCGTCCTCGATCAAGATTGGTAGATCTCTAGATTAATCTTTTGTTGTTTGTTACCATGTAGTCCAGTAGAGGGACATGTTGTCTCCCTTTCCCCTGTTCACAAGACGGATGTAACTCGAACTTGGTGTATCCAGTAGTACTAACGCTGATACGCACAGCTCGGCTGCCAGTAGTCGACTTGTGTTCATTTTGTTGCAGTTTTCCAAACCGAAAATGAATGGATGTATTCAATAAAAGAAATTTGAAATAAAATAGAATTTTCTTAATTGTTTGGGTGCAGTTGATACAAAACATGTAAAAATTATACGACCAGAAGTGAGCCAACCATTTTACTATACGTTTCAAGAGTTTGGAGCTGATATTTGATATCTCTTACGAATGTAAATGATCATTTCGTATAATGTGATATTCGAGCAAATGACCGCGTTGCGGATGAAGGAGTCGCTGAATATATAAATGATACTAAAAACAAATGAAGGTAAACCCGTATATTCACTTACAATGAAAAACTTAAAACATTACAAATGGTTGACCGTATGTTTGAAGAGGATGAGGCCTGTACTTTACATAAAGATATATTTGAAAATTTTCATTCAAAAGAAGCTTACTTACTATTAATTTCACTTGTTATGAACAAGGAGGATCACTGAACATGTATTTGGGATAATGCTATGAAGATTCCGAAACTTCCTTCCTGAAATAAACTTCAAAAAGTTTAAAAGAAACAATACTATAATTATGGCTGCTGGCTATACAAGTGCAACTTGGTCTCTTAAATTAGATAAAAAGACAGATTGGGAGAAGAGAGGGTTGAAGAAAACACTTGGAATTGAGTGAAAATTACAGGTTACTGGTATAAAACGGCACAGTATAGAGCTTCATTATATTTATTCGTCGCCAGATATTATTAAGATAAACAAATCAGGGATAATGACATAGGCGGCGCAAGTGACTTGCGTTGAAGAGATGAGAAAGTCATATACAGTTTCGGTGGAAAAATCTAGAGTAAAGATACTGCTTGGAAGACCTAGACGTAGATGGGAGGGCAGTGTTAAAGTGGATCTTAAAGAAAAGGGGTGGGAGGGAGCGGAATAGATTTATCTGTCGTAGGGCATGGATGGTCAGCAGCCTTCAGTTTCTAAAAATTAGTTTGTTAATTCGCGGTCGAGGAAATTGTACCGTGTAATTCCGCCCATTTTGCGGAAATACATAACCGTGTGGAAAAATGTATGAAATGGGGAAAAGATGTCCGCTATGGGATAAATTAATGGACTTAGAGTGTTGGGGATGAAAGGACAATGTGCTGGAATAGGTCTTTTGTGTACTGTCGTGCTCATAACACTTTGAACAAGAGCAAGAGAACAGTTTAAAGCCGTAAGGGAAGAAGCCACAGTCCTATATGGTTAGGTACATGTCTGCATTCCATCAATGGTTGAATGCAGTTGGACGGTAGAAACCCACGACAGAGCTAAAAGGCAAATACCGTGAATCATTAACGAACAGTACACTGTAATGTGCGTTGTCGCGTAGCTGTTTCGGTTAATTGAATGTTGTTACACAGCTCCATTTCCATAAACATGTTAATAGTCACTATAAATTAATTTTCATCTGCCTCTTCCAACTTGTTTACATTTATTTACAATTTGTTTATCGACGCTATCGATAGCTCGCACTATACAGCATCAGACGATAGGATTGTTAGTTAATAATAAATTTAAATTATGTGGATCAAAGAGATAATGATCTATTGTGAGGTAACATTCCAGCATTTGTAACAGGGACTGATAAAAAGCATCAAACCAGCAATCAGCTTAGCCTGTCCTTAGGTTGGGATTTTAACACGTGACTTTCTGAATAAGAACCAGAAGGGCTGTCTAACACACCGGCGCTCGCTTGTCTCGTTTAAATAAACTATTGCCATGAAATTTTATTAAGAAGTAGGCCTACAGATTCCCAACCAAAAGACACGAAATGAAATTTACTTTGTCCGTCGCCATATTTTTTGCTAGGAAAAGGCGTTACAATTTTAATTTAATTTCATTTAAAGGACTATAAACCAAACACTTGCTTTCACAGGCAGGATCGTGATAAAACGGATTCCATTTGTAAGTTTTAAATTCTCTAGCCAAACACAGCTGACCAACAGCAATGACACCACGAGCGCAGGGCTTGGAATATGTAAGCGCCGGTAATTTTTGTTTTAATTTTCTCGTTACTGAGTATGCAGTATGCAGTATGCAGTATGCAGTACTCCGGGGATGTCGTTAAATCCTTCACATTTCTCTGCACAAACCAAAACTGATATTACTGAAACGGTTTTTTCGTAACTCATCTGCTCATGTCGTGGCAAACTCTGTTTTTCTACGTGCCTGTAATATCCATATTCCCAGCTCAAAGTCCATCTAAATGACAGCGGTTCTTCAAACAAAGTCATATGTACCATAGCACTACTACATATCTGACAATGAAACCATCAAATCGCTGTCGAGTGTCCTTTTCTTAGTCTATCCGAGCAGATACCGACAAGTGTAAAGACAGTTCTGTCCCTGTGCGGACTGTTAAGGCCTACAGTTGCTTTGAGTGGTCAGCTTCACTGCACGGCCCATTTATCCCCGTGGAACACTTCGCTTAGGCCATTTATGTTCTGTCCACTTGTTTCAAATTCATAACTAACAAATCATCTTGTTAATCCACCGTTTAAGATTTGCGAAATTCAAACAGTCTTAATAAAATTAGGCAAAGAATGAGATAATGCTATGTATTGCACTGTGAGAAATTAAATTGCTCTCACAATGTGTAAACAACTTATAAAGACCAAAATCCTAAAAAATTATAACCATTTCGTCACCCATGAAGAAAATTCCCTTTCTCCATTACGAGTACAAAGAAGTTAATACTGCTTAGGAACATAGTGATTGAGCTAACATTCGAAACAAAGAGTATTAAATACACTCTATGAGTTCTTAAATGTTACAGCAGGCAGTAGATATAGATACCATGGAGCTTTATATAAATATTGATGCATCCGTCAGAGTGGGAAGTCAGAGGCGTGCTAAATGTTCCAAAATGGACGCGAGGAAACAAAGGATATGCGTGTGTGTGTTTGTTTGTGGTGGTGGTGGTGGTGGTGGTGGTATTGGGGGTGGTGGTGGTGGGGGGGAGAGATATATATGGCAAGTGCTTTCAAGTGACAGAAAAGAATGGACATTTGTAGCCAAGGAGGCCAAGGCTCTTAGAGCAACGCAGAACCCAGAAAGCAGTAAGTGCTGTACTTAAGTTGGTGCAGTACAGCCTCTACGCTATTCCACAATTAAAGTCACATTAACTCGAAGAAAGGTCACCTGAATTTCCAGCTACTTCCGGCAATATCGGAGGCGGTATAGGACACAGCACCCATTGCTGACGTTAAGTGTGTAATGTCACTGGAAACACGCCAATCACATTTTGTTAGTCCAGTTGCAGATTCACATAAACAAGACCCTGGCGATTTACAAAAGAGCTGACCTTTCCCATATATTCGTCCTACCTTGAACAATTCAGTGCGCTCTAATTCACAAGCAATCGATCACATTAATAGAATAAATATAATTCGTTTTACATAATTTATTTATATTGCCCTGACCGCAGGTTTTGCCTTAAAATTGTGGGCTAGAATGTAGAACATGGCCAAATTAGCTGCACCGTTGACATTACGAGCCGAACGATATTACACTTCTCCTTGCCAGCAACGCATTTACAGACAACAATTTCTGAAACTACAGTCCAGTGTTGAACCTACGTACTTGCTTCAGTGTAGTGCCCACACACGAGGCCAAGAAACACTGCGGCATTTACTGCCAATGAATAGAGCTTCTTGCAGTTAAAAAAAATACAGATTGTACTGAACACAGAACACAAACAATATTTCTATATTTTCTGCAAATTTCAGTGGGTTTACGAGGCCTTAGCGTCTATACTGGAACATCCGCCTTTGTTAAGAACCACGTATCTTGATATAACTGTTAGCGTGCATGCATCATATTCAAGAAATCGTAGGTTGAATTCACAGCGAGGAATAAGCCGACCTGAGAAATTCTGACTTCTTAGACGTACAAAGAAGATGGTACCTTCAACAATGACAATTTGGGGACAGGAAGAGTACTGAAACAGCAGCTACAATGATACAAATGTTGCATTCATGTACATACTGCTATACTGATTACAGTTATATGCGCAGCACTGTTGTCATCTCCTGTTCGGGAAAGTCAGTGGCAAGATCCAGAAAAGTCAACGTTCTAAATAAAATTATCAGAAAAACATAATAAAATAGGAGAGATAAAATACCTGAATATAATTGAGGAAAAGTAATACGGAACATATCTTCTGCTGCGGACCGGCCCAGAAAATCCGAGACGAATGTTCACCCTAGCATATCGGGTTGAGAAAAGAACATGAGATACTTAAGTATATTTGGGCTACTCAGAGGCCAATAATATCGGAATAATCAAATATAAGAGGTTAATATAGTCGGAAATTATATTTCCAAGCTAATAAACAAATATAAAAGTGTCATGCATTGGAAAAAAATTAGAAAACCTTCTGGTCGAAAAACACGAAGGAATTTCTTTGAAAACCCAAGCACGGCAGAGAGAACAATATTGAAGTGGATTTTAAAGATATAGGGTAGAGGTATGTGTGATAAATTGTTTTTGTTCAAAATGGACCGTGGCCGGCTTCTGTGAACACGGTAATTTAATGAGATTCCAGGTTTCATAAAGTGCAAAGATTTCCTTGAGTATAATAACACTGACACCTCTAAGTTTGCCCACAATATTTTTGTATTTTCAGTATAATTGAGTGTGATTCTTGTAATAAACTGTGTTTTGTTCATCTGTGTTATATTCAAAGTCTGGGGTTCTAATCAAATTAACCTTTTGGAGACGAAACAAAATCTGCTTTATATAAGTAATCAGTCCGTACCGCGCTGTAAACACTTGCCACCACGGTTATAAAAACCAATCAGTTAATGTTGTATAAAGCAAAGGTAGATGTCTCTTCTGAGATGCGTAAAAAACACTCAAAGCAAAGCGAGCACCATGTAGAATTTTTGAATGTTAAAACTAGTGGTACGTAAAGAAACCGCTAGGCTTTAAAATGTTAAACTGTGTTCTCTGTGAAGTATAAACTAAATCTTTATTCGATTTTCCCTTATCAATATTATTCCACCAATGCTTCTGGTCATATCAAAATAAGATGAAGATGAGTATCTTCATCTTATGTTGATATGACCAGAAAGACAAAGAGACAAGTCTGGGACACTTCTTTAAGATCAAGAGAAAGAGGTGTTATTGGACCTAAACTCTAAATATTCATGATTATCAAGACGATGATAACGATGACGATGGCAACTGTTAATACATTAGGGAGCGGAATAGTTGGATCATTATTGTGTCTAAAATAAGGGTGGAACTACCGAGAAATTTATGATCGACTCGAGGATCAGACAGAGGCTTCAACCTCTTTCCCAAAGTGTCCAGACTGCCCTCGGACCCACCCAGTAGGTACCGGAGGTTTTAAAGCGACCGAGGAGTGAATCCGACAACTAACATACAGTGCCAAAATAACGTATGCGAGGAGATATACTCGTAATTCCATTCCACACACCTCTTCATTCTTTGAAACTTTATTAATCACGGGACAACTTTATTGTCACAGTTACCACACAGTTTATTCAAATTAAGCTGCACAGTTTCTTAGGGTGTGACATAAGCTTTCCGTTATTAGTTGTAATGTAGACATTTGGAAAAACCTGACAGAACCAACGGTACCTATTTTATACGAGGCTCGAAGAATTCCAGAACTATTTAGAATGCCGTGGAGGAATATTTTCTGTGTCAGGAATCGTACCCCGATCCTTGGGTCATTCAATCCATACGGCAGCTGATACCTACTAGCTTACATAATCCGGCCATTTTGTGCAATGTAGTCTAAATCACTGCAGAATATTTATTTATTTATGTAAACACACGCTTCAAAATACAGAAGAATAAATAAGTAATTTACATAAAAGGCACAATTTTGTTATGATAGGATTATAAATGTTACTCTGTAATGCTGTTAGATTTTGCATCTCACTCTCTGTGTGATGAATATGTTGTATTGCCTTCATGCATACGTAAAGTGGATTTTTTTTTTACTTCCATAAAAATGCCATATGCATCCTTCATCCTTTTAGTACATATGACCCATACTTCACGCTCTAAATGTTTAAATCATTTGTTACTTCTTTTGAAATAATAGCTTTTGTTCCGTAAATATTATAAACAAATGCCTTTTTTAAAGAAATTACGTGTCCACGTGCCTTAAAGAAAATGTTATATTTCACACGCAATTCAGTACTGACTTTCCCTAAATACCCAAGTTCAGGATAGCAATTCCATATCAGAAGAATACATTATATTACATCCAGAAATTTTACTCTGTTTCAAATAAAAATGTTCCTTCATAACTGTGAGTTGTGCTTAGATTGCTCTCGATTTTTCGTTTTGAACCTTGTACTGTACAATGGTTTATAAAAAGAATAAGTTTCTTTAATACGAAAGTTACATTTTCCCATTAAGTGTATTTATGTTTTGGGTACGATTCTCACGTCAACAAGACATTACGAGAGGTGCTGATAAGTCCTTAGCCCGACCAGGAAGGAAAAAAGCTACAAAGAACAATCTCGGGATTTATTCAACATTCTCCCCACGAAGCTCAATACACTTCTTAGCCCGTTGCTCTAACTTTTGCAAGTCACTCAAAAAATTTCAGAAAATTCTCCGTTCAACCAGGTCTCCGCGGCAGCAATGAGAAGAGAAACGGCGACCTTTCAATTGTTTTTTCAGTCCAGGGAACAGGTGGTAGTCCGATGGGGCCAGATCCGGAGAATGAGATGGGTGATCAAGACACTGGAAGGCCAGGTAGGCCAGTTTCTTCTGGATTGCAAGTGCCCGGTGAGCGGGGGCATTGTCGTGCAAGAAGAACAAGTCTTCCTTGGTGAACTTCCCGCGGCGTTTCCTTCAAAATATCCTTCATTGCACCAACAGAGATGTGTAACACTCCGCGTTGATAGTTTGGCCTTTTGGAAGACAATCAATTAGGAGGATGCCGTCTTTATCCAAAAAAAAAATCAAGGCGATAAATTTTCCAGCAGATTTTTGCAATCGAATTTTTATGGGGCGGGGTGAGCCGCTACGCCGCCATTCCATTGATTGTTGCTTCGTCTCCGGGTCATAGTAATATAACCAGGTTTCTTCCATGGTCAACAATCGCGACAGGAAACCATTTGGATAGCGCCGAAAAAATTCCAAAACTTGCTCAGACGACTAGCACCGTTGACGTTTTTCATCCGCTTTGAGGCATTTCGGGACCCATTTCGCGGAGAGTTTCCGAATGTCCAAATCTACATGAATGATGGACCCAACCCGCTCACGTGAGACGCCCACTTGCGCAGCTCTTCATTTAGCCCGAAATCCGGCGGTCTTCCAAGATTAGTTTGTGAATTTGATCTATAATCTCCGGGATGGTCACTCTTTTGTGTCGTTCAGGACGACGCGCATCGCAGGTGGAAAAATCACCACGTTTAAAGTGGGCCACCAAGTTTTTGACGGTGGCATACGATGGTGCATGTTCCCCTAATGTTTGTGTCAGAATGGCGTGAATTTCCTTCTGCGCCTTGCTTTGCAGGAAAAAAACACTTGATGACAGCTCGCGTCTAGATATTGTTGAAATCATGTGCGTTGGCTGACATGCTTCCTTTCAGCCTCTGTAACAAGAAAAGACTTGCAATTCAGCACACGAGCAGACTCCTTTTTCCAATGACGCCATCGATTTTGTCCTACGACACCGGGAAGTAGGTCGGGCTAAGGACTTATCAGCACCCCGTCGTATTTACCTTAACAACAATAACCGGTCAGTCGGTATTTGTAATGACGACACGGTGTGGCACTTGTGCAGAAGGAATTGAAATTATGAATAACGTACGTTATAACTACAGGATTTAAGTTGTTAAGTATCGATGATGATTGAGAATAATGGGTTCGAAACAGTGGTGAAAAGTAATCAGCAAAAGAATTTAACATGTATTTTTAATGCCTAAAAACCTCGACTGCCAGTACTTGTTGTGATTACTGAGTAGCTGTTCAAACATTGTATAAATTACCCGCTTTTTGTGGAATTAAAAAAATCATTGCCCTGTTAACGACAGGCCGCAAATTGATATTATTCCTCGTTTACGCCATGTCTTCCAAGTATTAGCATCGTTTTAGGCGTTCGAAATTTCTTACATTCCTGTTGCATGCTACATGCACGTGCCGCTCAATCTACCCTCTAGCGAACAGCACAACTGAGCCTACATTGCTCCTCATTCTGCTGTTTCCGCCATACTCTTTTCACTTCCTTCCTCGTGGCAAATACACTCACCCACTCACACACACACACACACACTCACACACACTCACACACTGTTCTCATGACCCTCAGTCCATCACGATTCCACTCACCAATAAACCTGCTACGCTGTATCAGTTTAGATACCCATCAAGGTTTCGAAAAAGTTGGCTGCTTCCATCTTCAGACTTCTTTTACCGTGACAATAACTCAACTTTCTCACTGTCGTCGGAACCTCATCTTCGTTTTCCTCAGTTTATGCTCTTCCCATAATGTGAGTTTTATGACATTCAGACGGCCAGAGAAACCGCAGTTCATTGTAGGAACCCAAATACAATAACATTCCAAACGGCTCTCAATAATGGTAGCTCTTGTATCTGACCACATAGCACTATATTTCAAGCCATCGCTTTTGTGAATAAAAACACATCAGTTCGTCCGTGCTTGGTTCGTGATACACGTCTGAAACTTCACTTTCTATTGTTCTACGTAATCTCAAATTCAGACCGTTTGTTACGACAAGTTTTACAGCCACGTCCTACTTCTTGATGCACATATATAAGTTTTTATGTGAGCCGATGCATTTTCTATTTACTGCCTCTTGATACAGACGTTCAATTGTTATTCCATCAACAAGCAGAATGTCAAATTCATCGTTGCAACCAATTTCATTTCATATTACTTCTTCGACAGCATTCCGTCTTCTTAAACATCCATCCTCTTTACGAGAAAACAAAAGGCTAGCCGGATGTGAAACTCTAATAATGCAGCCTGCAAGATGACAGGAAGCCCTGATGACAGCTCTTTTCAGTGCAATGACTTACTTCAAGATTGTCCTGGCTCAGGCGGGTAGTTGCCAGCCTCCGGTTGAATCTCAGAGCAGTCGAGGTACATTTTCTGAACACAGGACTTTCTACCATCACGCTGATTCGCCACGTATATTATTATTTAACCAACGATTGTATCTTTGCAATTATCTTCCTCGAAATAGATAATGGGCCCATTAAATGCAGCGGTTTCCTGGAGACAGCCGCACTTTACCAAGGGGATATGAAAAATCTTATTCACTTTCGCAAGCCATGTTCCATGACACCTGACCAATAGAGATGTTACCAAACAAATTCGCTGCTACGCAGTTAGATTTCGATCTTATCAGTCCCACTCCACAGCCTGTATTCAAAAGGTTTCTTGTTGGTATATGATCTTCAGGCAAACTGGCCTGCTGTTGATGACTTAAATGCAAATCTGTATTTGTAGACCATCTACGAGTGCAGTAATTCCCAGACTCAAGGAATAAGTGACTCACGTAAATTCGACTTTACGTTAATATTTTCCGGCCGGTACAAAGTAAAAATAATTGAGGAATCGTATTTGGCATTCAATATGAAATAAATGGAGGCCCCGGCTAGGACGTCAAAACACGTAGAAGGTGTTGCCTTAATGTTTTTATTGTACTTTTCGAAGCACACTTTTTCAATTTTTTCCTTCGCGAGAAAAAGAAATTGAAATGAATTTAGGAAAATTCCGATTTATGCAAAATTCGACTTGCGTAAAGTTCCGCGGAACGCAACCTTTACGTAAGTTGGGGAGTTGCTGTATGGGAAAATAGAAGAGCGAAATGTGACTAAGTTTAATGGCGGAACGTGACTTTGCCACGTCACGGACAGAGCCAAGAGAGTCCACATGTTGAAATAGGCTGAAAATTTAATGGCGAAGTCTACAACAATACGTAAGCACACAGCATTTTGTCACTAGCGAAATCTCATTTGTTGAGCGCTGTTACCACTCTTATGTATGATAAAATCAAAAGAAACAATAAAGAAAAATTAAATGGTTCTTTTTTGTTGGACGGAATAAGACTGAAATTATAAGCCTCAAAACCCTATGCAAACAAATCTGCAGTAGTTTGGGCGTGATAATTCTAATCGCGTCCAAAACATACGTGCAATACTACACTTAGTTCTACAGACGTGGCTACTTTACATAGCGGCAAGAGTGCGGAGTAAGTTCTGTTAGAGATTCGTGTTGCCTGTTGCTTCAGTGGTAGTAGGCAACAGATTAATATTTATTTAACTATTTATTTCGTAATAGCATTCAGAAGCGCAAGGAAAGTGCAGCGCGATAAAATTGGTTTGTTTTAATCATTCTCCCCATGTACACCCATAACAAAAAATTTAAGTAACACAACACATTAGATGCTGTTATAAATATTCGGTTACACACTGACAAATGCAGAACACATTTCTTTCAACTATTCATTAAATTATTCTTTTATTTAATTATTTATTTCTTAGAAATGAATTGATTTACCTAACGTCTGTGTCAGTGACTCAAAACAAGTAGTTTAGAATGATGGGATAAGGAACTGGAAATGGTGCCGCAGGAATAGGTCATGGCCTAATATGAGGATTACAACCCGCTGCAGAAGTTGAGAAAAATCTCAAGAACTTCTCCTGTGATAGCAAGTTTTCGGTCACAGATTTGGATTCAGCGTCTCTAGAAAAACAAGCGGCCTCCTATTCAATGAATTCTGAGCTCTTTCTTTGGTAAAAAGTTGTCAGATGCAAGCTGACTCTCTTTAATGTCTGGGTAAATATTGACAAATTTACCTCCAAATAATACTCGGGGGAAATGATAATTCCTTAGACCAACCTCCTTCCCGATATCGTAGGGCGGAAATGATAGTGTCGTTGGAAATAGAGGTCTGTTCGTGTGCCGAATTACAAGTTTTTCTTACTACAAAGGCTGAAAGGAAGCACGTCAGGCGACGCGAGCCATTTCAACAACATCGAGACGCGAGCTGTATTCAAGTTCTTTTTTTCCTGCAAACCAAGGCGCAGAAAGAAATTCACGTCATTCTGAAGGTAACATTAGGGGAATATGCACCATCGTATTCCACCGTCAAAAACTGGGTGGCCCACTTTAAACGTGGTGATTTTTCCACCTGTGATGCGCCTCGTCCTGGACGACACAAAACAGTGACCACCACGGAGATTATTGATCAAATTCACGAGCTGGTATCGGAAGACGGCCATATTTCGGCTAAGTCAATAGCTGAGCAACTAGGTATCTCACTTGAGCGGGTTGGGTCCATCATTAATGAGGATTTGGACATGCGGAAGCTCTCCGCGAAATGGGTCCCGAAATGCCTCAACTCTGATGAAAAATTCAACGGTTTCAGTCGTCTGAGCAAGTTTTGGAACTTTTTCGGCGCGATCCAAATGATTTCCTGTCGCGATTGGTGACAATGGACAAACCTGGTTATATTACTATGATCCGGAGACAAAGCAACAATCAGTGGGTGGCGGCATAGTGACTCACCCCGCCCCAAAAAATTCCGATTGCAAAAATCCGCTGGAAAAGATATTGCATTGATTTTTTTTTGGATAAAGACGGCATCCTCCTAATTGATTGTCTTCTCTACTGGTACAAATGAGGGACATTTTGAAGTTAAAACGCCGCGGGAAGTTCACCAAGGGAGTCTTGTTCTTTCACGACAATGCCCCCGCTCACCGGGCACTTGCAAACCAGAACAAACTGGCCTACTTATAATAATAATAACAATAATAATAATAATAATATTTATTTACTGCAATTGGGTCGTTACCCGGTGGCAGTGGTTATTTTACATGTAAACAAACATGAAATCGGTTACTACTAAATTTAAGTCGGGAGGGCTACATGAGAAGCATGTAGTGGCAACTTGGAA
>Ga0123355_10007723_pt1 | contig 16162 bp, 9 predicted proteins | sample TergutEmb28metaG_3_FD_89872 | JGI IMG/M metagenome (GOLD analysis project Ga0123355, IMG submission 89872) | Embiratermes neotenicus P1 segment gut microbial communities from Petit-Saut dam, French Guiana - Emb289 P1 | ecosystem: Host-associated > Arthropoda: Insects > Digestive system > Gut ...
TATTAACCTTACAAGTTTCCTAGGGATACCAAACTCAATGAGAATCTTATATAAGACCTCCCTCCTAACTGAATCATAAGCTTTCTTGAAGTCTATAAAGAGCTGATGAACTTCTTCATTGTAGGAAATGAGTGCACCAAAATATTAAAATTATATTCATAAGAAAACCTGTATGAGTATCACACATTAAAGAGAATCAATCAGTTCTGATCCATGTGTTCGTGACCTGCCAACACTTTTATCATAATTTCCTGTTCTGTTCTTGCAAATGCTTTTGGTGTATTTTATGCTGATCCCACTTGCACAACCCAGCAACAATCACATCATTTGCTATCATAAAACTCAGGACATGGTTTTAACTGTTTCCATTAAGCTGGTATCATACTCAATGGTGTGGAGTGGTGTCCAAGGCAGTTTTGTTGATGTGGTTCCATATAAAAATAAACACTGAATATTTCTCTTGATCTGAATTGTGTGAGAAAACAAAAGGGTACATATACTTGGAAACTTGACATAGAAATAGACTCGGCAGGCTGACGATTTTTGGTAACTTCCCATTACTGATATGCCACTGTATAACAGTAATTTAACAAATTATGCAAGCCTGTTTTAAAATAAGAGCAATTGATAATGGAAATCTGGGAAAAGTTGCAGCACGTTTACTTCCCAGCAGCTACCTGGAAAGAATCAAATGTTTCTACAGTGACATTCTTGAAGCCATGTTGGATTTATTTTTACCCAAGAATTACTCTACAGTGAAAGCAATGTCAGACACTAAATGCATTTACAATACAGATGCAATTTAATTTTCACATTTAATTTTAAACTAGAACATATACTTGCAGGAAAAAATCACGTACATCTATAAGAGAAAATATGAACTGTCACACTGATTACTGATTAATTGAAATTTCCCATCATGCGATCAAAGAATGAAAGACAGATGGCACAAAATTAGGAACATAATACAATCAAAAGGCTATTTTTTTATAATTTTATGTAACTAAGTACACAGCACAGATGTTTTCAAATTTGAAAAAATGCTATTTTCTTACTTACTGAAAGCCCCTCAAAAATTCAACCTCATATATATCTAAGAAGTAAGTATAAAGGTTTCAAGTGTAGCAGTATTATGTAATATTTCTCAAACTAAACTATTTCAAAGCTATGTATGTAATAGAATTTCACATCATAAAACTAGGACTCTTGATCACACATTTTTAGCAAGTAACTTATTACAGTTTCCAATCCAACAGAAAACACTTATTCTATGTGGCTGAAGTATTCAAGGCTGGCAGAAGGATCAGGTTTCATTGTTTTACTGCCAGGTCGCCAGTTCGCTGGGCACACTGAAAATTACAAAGCTCAAATAAATTGGTGTTACATCTGTCAATGGTAAGACAACAGCCATGTGTTATGCATGCTGCACTGCGACACGAGATACGATAGGATTTGGTATCAATTACGAAGGACCCACCCAACTGGAAGTTCTCATAATGGTACATATGAGATGTCACCCAAAGGTATGTATTTGATGCCTCCAACTTTAATAGAGTAGAATTCTTCCATCATGATGACAGGGGCTCCACCAAATGTCAGTACATATCTGCCAGACTACACAGTATCATATCAAAAAATATAAATCTTCCTCCATTTCTTGTAACTTATTTACTTCTGTATCAGTTAATATAATGGAAAATGTAGTGCAATAACCAAGGTTCTGAGAGCAATGCTGATTGAGATGTGGTATAGGATGCTGTGCTGACGGGCAAGGTTAGTGATATTTCAGAAGAGCTTGCTGTCACCATCTTCAGGGTCTATGCAGACCAAAACATGGATTTTTCTTGAAATGCAAGCAAGCTCCTGTGCAATGTCGATTATTCACCAATCAACATGGTGTCACATCCCAGAACACTTGAATCTTGTCACTTGTGTCTGCAGTGCTTTACAGAACACACATGAAATTCATGACAATTGTCTTAATCATTCTGCGCACAGGATGGAAATGCTTCCAAAATTATGTAACTGTCCCCACCTTGTGTTTCTCTCCCAGCGTGTTCAAAAATGTAAGTCCAACATAATAAAAAACTTGAGTACAAGTGGACAGATTTCTGGAAATACTGAATTTACAAATGTACTTATAAAATTTCTGGAAAAAAACTTGTCTCCAGCTTGTGTTACTCTCCCAGCATGTTCAAAAATTGAATGTCAAATAGAAAGGAGACTGGGTATAACCGGAGAGATTCCTGCAAGTACTGAATTTACAAATGTAATTATGAAATATCAGGGAAAAATGCAATGACAGGAGTCCAGGAGCAGGCAAACGGGTACCACATACATCTATATGACACATTAAATTTGATGCAGTGAAGAATTTTAATATCTTGGTACTGTACTGACCAGCAACAATAATGCATGAACAGAAGTTCAAAGGCAAACTGTGACATGCAACAAACTTTTAAAACTATTAAACATCATGAAATTGAACAGTGTTCACAAGAATACTAAAATGACCTTATAAAACCGTGGTCATGGTAGTAATTTTGAAATCTGCTTACCCTCTCCATTAACATCTGTGAACTGGAATGCCTGGACAAGACGAAGAGTCTCATCCACAGATCGCCCAACAGGAAGATCATTCACTGTAATCTGTCTCAAGTTCTGCTTCCCATCAATAATAAACAGCCCACGGAATGGTACACCAGTCTCCTCCTTGTACACACCATACTGTCTGGCCAACTTTCCAGCCTTATCCGCAATAAGAGGGATGTTCATCTCGCCCAGCCCACCCTTCTTGCGTGGAGTGTTCACCCAAGCAAGGTGAGAAAAGTGGCTATCACAGGAAGCTGCTAGTACTTCACAGCCAATATTTTTAAACTCAGCTGAACGGTCAGAAAATGCAATGATCTCGGTAGGGCAGACAAATGTACTGCAATAATAATAAAGACACTGATGAGATCAACTAATGTCAAAGGTTACCTGGCTGACATTTAAATAAACACGAATGAAACACAAATAGGATACATCAGCTTTTGTTCTTCTAACTTAATTTGGTGCTCAGGACTTCCAAGACAACAAAAACAAAAATATTACAAAGACTGCAGTGAAACCTACAGGTAATCACCATTCTTGAAAATAACTTCAATAAACATTTTTCAGATCTCTACTAAATATCTTTTGCACACAATCTGAACATGAGGTGTGCGCAAAATATAAGTTTTTAGGCAATTTTACATCCCTGCAGCCTGCTCATTAAAATCACTCTTTATATCTGTAGGCATATAAATACAACAATGGACAGGCTTATACAGAGTTTTACACATAAGAACTTAAAACACTGAGCTACCCTAAACAGTTTGAGTTTTCCTTGTGCATAACTGGAACTGTGCATCAATTACAATGCTGCTGGTAAGGTTTGTAAAGGAGCAAAAAATGCCTCATAATAGTTGTGTTACACACATCTTTCCTAACTATTTACTCTCCTGTTCATCAGAACACAGAAATTACTCAGATGGGATCAAACCAATGCCACTTCATGTAATATAATGTAACATACCATATATATATATATATATATATATATGTAGTATGTTATATCTTGATATATATACACATATATATCTCAAGATCACAGAGTGAAAAAACCACAACTTACAAATCAAGGGGATAGAAGAAAAGCACAACATATTTTCCTTTGTAGTCACTAAGGGAGATATCCTTGAATTGCCCATCTACAACAGCAGTAGATGTGAACTGGGGAGCAGGCTTCTGCAACTCTGGCACTGGCATTCTGAAAACTAAAGCATTCAAATATCCAATAATGAGGGACAACTGCTATCTGGGTAGCCATCAATACCTGTACCACCAACCATTCAAGAGTTACGTATCCTATGTACCCATGTTGTAAATGTGCACTTTACTGGCTTACATGTGCAATTACATGGTTTAACCCTTTAAACACCGAATTAAATCCCATCTGCCATTTGCTGCCATTATTAGCAGCTCACCACATTTTCCACGTTAGCAGAATAAGGGTTAATTTTTGAAAAAAGGCAGGCAATTCTGGCACAAATGAGTGTGCGTATCTGCACGTTTCCACGAAGGGGAATGGAGTTTTAAAAATTGCGTAAGATGTGTGAATACATCACGTGGCCTAATAGGTTGCGCTACCATTGCGGGAGGAATGTGCCGATTGTATTCTTTCATTCCATGAATCCCATTCGCAAGATGTGGAAAATGTCGCGGTACAATAATCTAAATACGTAGTAACGAAGCTACTGGTTTACAGAAATCAAAATCTAGTTTCAGAAAAATACGGAAATGACTGCACTCATACACTGCATGGGACACGTTGGTCGACTCTAGAATCTAAAAATCTGTCAGGCTTCCGAACTATAAGTGCTGCACAAGCTGTGTACACAAAATTCATACATTTTGTTAATTTCCACACACTAGTAAATACACTATCAACATAACTAATTTTACCATTAACGTAAATAGGTCATTCTACATGTCGTTATGTAACAGCACGTTAATCGCCTCGTAGATTACATCATGGTGCAACCACGTTTAGTTCGAGAACAATTTCAACGTTCCCTACGTAATTTGCAAACTTATTTCCCATCAACAGTACGCTTTATACAAATTGCTTGTTACTAAATACGCGCTGTGTTATTTATAATCACAGAATTGTTATTCTTAGCGCACAATGATTGGATGGCCGGAACAAGCAGTATTTTCACTTTCATTGGTATTAAGAGCGCTGGATTTACGTCGTCAACACTATAACGCTGTTGCGATTACACAAAAGGAAATTTTCCTTCGCAATACCAAAATTTCACAACCTGAAAACACACATACCCTTTCACTCACGTGCTGAAAAACAAAACCTCACCCGTAACCCAACCGCCACCTTCTCACACCTGTTTCTACGCCACTCTGACGTCTCAATGACGCCATCCACCGCAGATGAATGCGTGTGACCACTTAATCGCGTGTACGAAACCGAATTGTAATTTGTGTTTATACATGTTATGATGTACAATATAATAGGAAAAGGCTCCTCTTACCTATTCACTATTTTAAAATCGAGATCCTGAAATAAAAAACAAAGAAACTGATTTGGCGGGAAGGAAAATTTACGATACTGCAACATTGACATACAAAATGAGAGGAAGAGGCAACGTTAGGGACCACAGATCATCTAGGGACACATAGCAACACATCTATAAACGAGAGGGCAGTAAGTACGAAGCATATTAAAATGTCTTATTCGTGATTATGTGCACCAATTACCCTAGTGTTTCTCAAACTTATTCGTGAACCGGATTAGGCTTCGAAAAATAACCACGGATCCTCACATCCTTTCTCGCGTAAATATAGGCGGACGGATGATAGGTATCCAAAATTAAACATTCATATCTCAGAACTGATTTTAGATACCGACACTTACGAATACATAAGAGTAGCATACGTAACAATGCATTGCATGATTTGACCTTGCTTGCTTCGTTGGTACAGGAAGTTTCTTAATTATATATTCTAACGGTAATACGAAATAAACATATCACCAATTACAGAATTTCCAAGATTCTTTTTAACAAAACTTTATTCCTTTAATTATATAAATAAGTAAATTTCAAAGTAGCCGTTACGGAAATGTATCCACAGATCCCCTGGGAATTGGTCGCGGATCTCTTGGGATCCGCGGAGCTCACTTTGGGAACCAGTGAGTCAGTCCGTTTGTGCCTGAAACAGGGCAGTACTTCGCAAACTGCTTCTTACTCTTTGTTGGTACTTTAAAATATTTCACATATATTCTGTCAGAGCTCACTTTGTTAGTGTGTTCCATCAAATATATGTTGTGATGCTGTAGGCTTTCTATTATTTGTGGAATGTGTAGCTCTGTCAAAATTCTTCATTATGCGACCCGAAAATGTACATTTCAAAGTCTCCATGGACTATCATTCCCCTGTCGTCAACACTTCTTTTCTTGACCAGTTTCAGAATCGCTCCCTTTGAGCTTTCCTGCGTCTCGTACATTCATATTTTATGCACCTAAACCCTACTGGTGGCATGACAATTTGATTTAATTAAAACGTTTTGTATTTGGAAACAGTTTAATATTTTTACATTTCAATACTGTATAGTATAATAGCAGACAGTAGCTGAAATGGAGACATTATGGCAACTCAAAATTCCACAACTAACAGAATTTGTTATACAACATAGACAAATCTGAAAAGAAAACGCTGGCAGAATGACATAACATGACTAAACAAATTATTAATGTATGAACAAAAAGCAGGCCTGTAGTCAGACCATGAACACAATGGATGCAGTAGCCTGCAGTGCGGCTGCATACACGTGCATACATACGTTTACACACGTATGTGATGCTCTATTGTACTTGTACTGAGTATATATTACATACGCATAAGCGTAAAAAGCATCTTTTCAGCACCACAAATTGACCACTTTACTGTACTCTATAGCACTTGACAAATATCTTGTATATACATACAATTTTGAAAATGAGTTGTTCCCAACCATGGTGGTTCAACAGAGGAAACACGTTTTTGTGGTGGGGTATATCACACTCTTTAACGGGCATGAGCATGTTCACCTTTGATACTTTGCAAATTCCTAGCGGGTGCATCCGGATGCGTATTGGGTGCATCGCACCCATTTGCATTTGCCGTGGCTACGGGTCTGGCGGAAGGAATGGCCTGTGACAGGATGGAAGATTTCTATTTTTAATGCGCGTAACAGGTCTCAAAATGCACAATACTGGAAATGACGATTACATCCAAATAGTTTTCCTCTTTATAGAGCGCATTTTTGTTATAACTGTTAATTTGTTGTGAAAACGATGCAAACGTTTTAACTGGTTGTGTCTTATCAGTTAATCAGTGTTAATTTAGATTACAAATATCGCGTGCACCATAGAAATAAAGGAACACCGCCCACAATGTGAACATGTTTTCCCTCACCACCTTGGGTGGATGTTTTAGAGCATAGAATGGAGCCATGGTGACGCAGGGGGTAGGTTAAGGGTTCTACGATCGAGAAATTGTGGTTGATTCCTAGCAGGAGCAAGAAATTTTTCTTTTTCCAAAACGTTCAGACAATGTATTGGCCCATCAAGCTTCGTATTCATTGGGTATGATCTGTGATGGGTACTGACGGCTTTTCCCCAGGGAAGGTTAACTAGTAATGGAATGAACCAAGCCACTCATCAGTGTTATTGCTTACGTTAATGATACAAGCGACCACACCCCCATTGCTCCACGACCGTATTGACAACTTCGCCACGGATGAGCTAGTGGGTACGATTATAAATGTGGTCGAGTTCTTGGTGTGTGTTTATAAGTGTGTGTGTGTGTGTGTGTGTGTGCAGTTAGCAAGGTTTAGGGGTAATAGGTTGACCGTGGTGATCTATCGTCCGTGGTATTATTAGTTCTTAAGAAGATCTGTGGTTTCGTTCGTGTGGACGAATGTTTCATCAGCAGATGTGTACCCACAGCGTGAGCACGCACGGATGAGGATGTTGTATGTGTGACAGAACTTCATGTTTTTATATTCGGTGATGTGAATTACGAAACGAGCTTAATGTAGTATTGTATGGTGTGCTCCCAGTAGGTCGATAATTAAATATGAAGGAGAGTAACGTGGATTGTGTAAGTGTAAATTTTTTTGGTGCGCATCAAGTTTCCATCATTCAGGGTACCGAAAGTGGTTACAGAACGAAGAATGGATTTAAGTTTGTTTTATTGATACATCTTAGATGTGCATGCTTGCAGTTTTGTTAGGTGAATTTGCCAGTTGCACGTATTGTATAAGCCTTATTACTTCGTGAAAGCATGATTTTGCGTTCATCAGTTATATGTTTGTTTTTCATTAATGTAGAAGGTATCCGGCTGGTGGTTTGTGAGCGTTTGGAGCAATTTTTTGTATCCACCTTCCAAGCAGTGACGATGAAAGTAGTGTTACCTTAGATCTTTAGAATGCTGGAGGGAACTAAAAGCACTGTGGTCACATTTGAGTGGTAACGCTTTTACATTTATTGTAAATGCAAAACTGTGCTAACCGTAACTCATGTCGCGCTAACTTTGCTAACGCAGCTACTTGCTTTTGTTTTGCAAAACAGTATAATTATTCTCGATTTTAAGCTTTCGCCGTGTTGTATTGATGATGAGTTTTCTTTTGGGTATTTCCCCGGCGTCTTGTAGTTTGCGTCCGCAAACTACAAGACGCCGGGGAAATACCCAAAAGAAAACTCATCAGTATAATTATTGCAGCATTAAAAATTGTGCCTGTTGTGATGTTCTCAGTTTGTCGTCATTATGTACACCGTGATGCAAACATTCTCCTTGAATGATATTTTCCACATTAGGGTTGCAAACTATGTCTTATGAACAGTGTTGCATGGTGTGTAGAATGTAAGCCTCTATTATATCATCTCAGTGGAGGTGGGGGGTGTCTGTGAATTTTTTTTACAGGTGAGTTTAGGAGCATTAGCCATAAATGCCTGATTCATCTATAAATACTAATTCATCTTCTTTTTTTATTTTTGCAAATGTTGAAATTTATACAGGGTTGTAACTGCCCAACCATCGTGCTCTGCACCTAAAAGTCAGGTCTCTTCTGTTTCCTCTGTAAGAACATGCAGTTGTATTCCCAGTCAAGTAATTCATTATTTAGTAGTTGTTCAGATTGGTTTCAAAGTTCATTTTTAAATAAAATTTAGGATTCAGAGGCAGATAAGTCAGACTTTTTATAAAGTTCAGTATTCATCTGAAAACAAACAGCTATCATAATGTATAAAAATTAGTGTGTCCTGGTAGGTGAATACTTGAGAATATCTTGTCTAGATATGGGGGATTATCTTTGTGCACATTGACAGTAACTGTTATAGCCATACAGTATGTTTTGTTATTTGTGTTGGCAACTGTGACTTAAGTTTCCATCATTAATGCGAAACTTCAGATTGTAACTGTGGGGGACTACCTATGTGTTGTGTTCTTTTGTGTGTGCTGGCAAACATCACTTGAGTTTCTGTGACGAAGAATTTATGTTTCTTTACAATATTTAGTGAGCAAGAATAATCCAAGAAAGCTTGCATTTCAGAAACAGGTTCAGGTATACTGAGGTCATTATATGTACAATCTGAAAGCTCTTATATGTGTGTGCCTTTATCCTATGGTGAATATTGTTCATAAGAAATGCAATGGCAAGTTTGTTTTTATGTAGTTTATAGATTACAGTTGTTCCAGAAGAACAAACAAACAGTACAATGACTTATAAAAGATTAATTTTAACTGAAGTGTGTATGTTCAAATTTAACTGTTGCCATTTGGAATTTGACTGAAAATTCGTGAGTTAACTTTTTTGAATGTTGCGTGTTGTCTTCTCATAAAATGGTTTGGTGTGCTGAAAACAGTGGTATGTGCCCCATGAAACATGGCGTAGCTGTAACATTGTCAGTAAGTTCCATTGTGATATTCTTCATGAAACACCTTGTATCAGTTTATTACACATTAAGCATGTTGGTGGATGAATTATTGGTACACTGTGTGTTAGAAATGTACACCTGTGAGGATATCTGGTATGAGATGGAATTTGCAGAGCAACTGGTACATTAATATGTAGCTGGATATGATTGATTTAAGTTCAGCTCTTAATTTCTAAGTGTTATGACAGATTCCTGGACACATGTATGGTCGAATGTTGTGCTGTGTGCCCGTATTTTATTGTTCAGCTTTGAAAATTGCATATATATATATATATATATATATATATATATGGCTAAATAATGTGAAATATGATATATTTGTACAGGCCCAGTACAGGATGCAGGGATTGACTGTTATGGTTCCATTAAAAAAAGGAACTATTTGAACAGTGGGTAACTGTGGATAAAGGTAGTGAGTGATTAACCCATCCATCATTTGTGAAAAATGAAAATTATGATGCTTGCTTTTCGTGAGTCAGTGTTCATCTCTAAAATCTTAATGTGTATCACTGTTTCTGCCCCTGTATTCTTATAACTGTGGAATATATGTGGATGAAAATCCATGTTTCCCTACTTCCTGTGCATTAAAGGGTTAAAATGAAGCATATTTTGTTGTCAAAGTGGCAGTATTTTCTTTGCATTTTGGTTGTGTTGAAAGCTTTGTGAACTTGGAGGAGTCTGTTTTCAGAATTATTGGATATAAATTAACAAAACTTTCAATTTTGTTATTTCAGGTGTTGGGTATGACGTTCTGGGACTGCATTGTGTTGGCAACGTTAGTTGCGGCAGAGGTTGTCACTTAAGTGTGGGATGAGCTCAGAATCTATGAACGTGTTTGTGATCAGACATGGCTCTGATGCTGTGGTGTCTTTTGTGGGGCACAGCAATAACAAAGTACATTTTGGCTCAGACAGGTGAGGCCTGTAACAGCAGGGCAACTGAGGAAAATACTGTGAATGTTGGAGGGTTTGTAAATAGGTTTCACATTAAACATTTTTATTCTTTATAATTCTGGGATAGGAAATTTTTAAGTGAATGGTATTTCAGGACTGGTGGTAAGATTGTAACATACAGGTAACATTTTGTCATCTGGGAATGGTGCATTGGTATTACAGAACTGATTTTATTTTAATCTGGGGGCAGGGGGTACTACTTTTACCACAGCTGCTGCTGCTGCTGCTGCTGAAAAAATTACTCAGCCAGCTGGACTGCAACCATGTGCCATAGTAGTAGTAGTAGTACAATACACAGGACAGTAGTACAATGCACAGTTAATAAAGGCTAAAATGTTTCCTTTCTTGGAGGGATTTTACTGTTGTGTAATAATATGTGATCACAGAATAAATTACTGTTTTGACAATAAAGGTACAATAATATAGAACATGGAAGGACTTCTGTCTCAAAAGTTAATGTTAGTAAAACCATATGAAAGATGCAACAATTATAATGATATCTAATAAGAGGAGTTGGTTAGCTTGGTTCTGGAAAGAGGTTTGGAAATTAAGTGAGTTGAGGGGTGGGTTTGAGAGGGGAACCTGTTTCTTATGCCGGCTGAGTAGAGTGCCCCTCACGTATGTCTGAACTGCTGGAAAGCAGAAAGGTGGGGGGAGAAATTTCTGGGCATGAAGCGGTAGGTTTTAAGAACTTGTGATGTGCTCCAAAACTACAGATCTGAGGCAATTAGGTATATTTTATGTAAGGTCACATATAGGTGGAAGCACCACATGAATCAGTAAAGAGTAGAAGAGGAAGTGTTCAGATGATTGTAACTACTAGCATATTAGTGATATTTTTTCCTAATTGTTATGGTTGAATGGGCTGTGCACTGCAAACAGTCTGGTGTTAGCAGGCATAGCATTGTACGTATTATATTGTAACAGTATGTATACTTGACTGAACTAATAAATCTGAGTATCTAATAATGACATCTGGAAGACTTCAGTGCGTTTGGGTGTCATGTGTTTGGTGCGTGGTCGGACAATAAAGTTCGCGAACTCATTGCTGTAAAAGTATGTCATTGCTGAATACCACTGTGGTCGCCTTCAAAGTACTCTGCTTGGGAAGTTGTGCACCGATGCCAGTGCCTAGTCCACCCTTCAAAACAATTTTGGAACTGGTTTTGTGGAACGGCATTCAGAGCTGCCGTTGTATTACTCCTGATGTCATCAGTGTCATCAAAATGCCTTCCTTTCAATGTTTCCTTTATCTTCAGGAACAGAAAAAAGTCATTGGGGGTTAGATTTGGTGAATAGGCAGGGTGTTCCAACACAGTTATCTGTTTAGTAGCTAAAAACTCCGTCACAGACAGTGCCGTGTGAGCAGGTACATTGTCGTGATGCAAGATCCATGAGTTGTTGGCAAAAAGTTCGGGTCATTTCCATCTAACTTTTTCACACAGCCTTTCCAGTACTTCCAAATAGTAAACTTGGGTGACTCTTTGTCCAGTTGGTACAAATTCATAATGAACAATCCCTCTAATGTAAAAAAAAAGTCAGCAACATTGTTCTGACTCTTGATTTGGACCGACGGAGTTTTTTTGGTCGTGGGTAATTGGCAGTCTTCTATTGTGCACTTTGTCGCTTCGTTTCAGGGTCGTATTGGTAGACCCATGTTTCATTACTGTGATGACATGGCCCAAAATGTCATCTTGCCTCTCTAAAAGGTCTTTGCAAATTGTGACTGTTCTTTGCTTTTGTTCTTCGGTGAGCTCCTTTGGGACCATTTTTGCACACACCTTCCTCATGTCAAGATCTTCAGTTAAGATTTTCCTAACTGTTCCTCTGTCAATGTTCACTTGCTCTGCTATGCTACTGACAGTCAGCCAACGATTTTCACACACAAATTGACGAATTTTTGCAATGTTTTGTTCAGTGCTGCTTGTTGCTGGCTGTCCTGATCTCGCTTTGTCAGTGACACTTTCTCTTCCCTCAGAAAAACCTTTCACCCACTTGTAAACTGCTGTTTTCTTCATAGCATTATCCCTGTAAACTTGCACTAACATCTCTCTGATTTCGTTTCCACTATTTCCAAGTTTAACAAGAAATTTGATGTTTGTTTGTTGCTCTAATTGAAACTCCGACATTCTTGCAGCGGCACACCAAAACACACGCAGACAGTAATAGATGCCACTCAGAAAGAGACTGCCATAGATCAACAACAACACAGGTGTGAAACGCTGATATGTCAACATCATCAAACCATACTAAGGCTTTTGTCCAGTGCTGCCACGGCAAGCACACGGTGACAAGTTCGCAAACTTAATTGTCCCACCACGTATCTTCTCTGCTAGCCTATACCATTCCAACTCACCTGAATTCATTGACAGGTTATAGACTGTATTTAATATTTCATAGCGCAGAATATGGTTTTCCAAAAGTGTTGAGTGCCTAGAAATTAAATTCTCTTTGCACATTATATTAAGTGGTCCTATTCACAATGTAACTTTTATTTTAGTGGTGAGTTCTACTAGCTTGATAGATAGCATGTGCCATTGTAATCTTGAAATATTTGTTATAACATATGAGCTGTTATATCCCAAAGTTTTTGAGTCAGATAATTTTGTTGTAGAATACCAACTCTATCCGTGCTGTGTTGTGTGTATACAGGTGAGCAAGGACAGCTGCCTCCAACTGGCTACTGTGCACCCTACAATGGAAAGATATGCAAACATTATCTTAATGGAACAGGTCAGGTTTGGTTCAACGTCTCACATGATAATGCAGGTGGCTGGCAGAATGAACAGATCACAACTAAACTGTGGGCAGAGATGGTGGTGGGGTTGAAAGAGCCTTGTCGTAGTGCTGCTGAGGTACTGAAAATTTTTGAATCTCACAGACAACTTGAAACTAAATTGTATTCATTTTTAAACTGTGTAAAAGTGATCCTGCACATGAAATAAATTCAGAAGCTTTATCTGCAGTTAAGTCTCTGAATTCTTAACCTTTTGGCGGCGGAATTATTTTTTTAATTTTAGCACACCCTGTATATAAAATGTGAATAATACAGGAACCAAACAAGTTATAATTATGAAACAAACTGCATTTTGAAGTGAAAAAAACGGAGAGTATATACGATGTTTAAAATATTCAGTAACTATATTTGTTATATTTGTTGAATAAATACATTAAATGCAACATTTGGAGGTTAGCGTCCTAGACGGTAGGGCGCATGGGCTGTAAAGGTTAAGGAAACAAATGTACAGGATGGTCCAGAATAAACTGATGGTTTTAGGTTGGCAACACTGGATAGGTGGGTGGCATCATGAGGCAAATTGATGTACGATTGTGTATTAGGTAGCGTTGGATTTACTGTGCAGTGGAGCGTCAGCCAAACAGGCACCTTGTGCTTAATATTGAATGCTTTGTAAGAACCAGTTCTGTAATGAATGTGCTGCATGCTTTTTGGAGGGAATTTGGAAACCATGGTAGAGGGCAAGTACCAGCATGCACTGCTGTTCTATCATTGATGAACCAGTGGCATGAAACATGCTTTGTTCAAACTTGAAGAAGTCTGAGAGAAGGGGAACGTTGAGAACACCTGTAAACGTGGAGCGTGGAGTGCATTAGAACTACCCAGGAGAGAAGTGTACATCCTTCTGCAAGGTGACATGCCTTAGCTGTGTATATCACAAAGAAGCTTGTCCATAATCCTCCATGCCAACTTAAAGTGCCATCCTTACAAAATGCAAGCATGCAGTAATGGAATGGTGGTGATATGATTTTTTTCCCAGTTTTATTACCTATCAGTTTTGTGATGTCATGTCTATGGCATTTGCCTGACCGAATGGCTCCAGACTACTTCTTGTGGGGTTACCGTAAAGGGAAGGTGTTTGCACATTCTCATCACACCATTGAGGAGCTGAAAGCCCACATTTGACCTGAGCTTACTGCTGTTTCCATGGTATTTCTAATGAGCAGTGAGGTAACAGCAGTGTATTGCAGGGGAGAGTGCACATTGGGTGACACAGTTTGTAAGGAGTGATAAGTTTACGTATAATCCCTGTGTGCATGTTGTCTATTCCGGTACTTGAATAAATCCTAGTGTAATCTGTTGACCAGTTATGTCACTTTCAATACCATCACCTTATTCTGGACCTTTGCCTATTGTGTTGGAGGATGGGTAGGTTAATGTGGCTAGTATGTTATTGCATACATTAACAGTTTTGAACAGTATGCTCTGTCTAGGTTATTTTATTCTGTTAAATGACCACCAGATCTCTAGATAATTATGGCAGGTATATCTTTCAGTTGTTTCCATAAAGAATAGTCCTTCTTGAGAAGCTAATAGTGACTTAATTTTTAAGAAATGTTTTACATTTTATGGATCCCAAAGGCTCATCACTGTCCTCACAAAAGCCCTACATCAAAGGTTATGCTTGATTGGGTAGCATTGCTGCTTTGTGTTTGGGAGCCACCACATTTGTATTTTGACCAAGAGACCAGCACTCTTGACTGAGGTTTTTGATGGTTTTCCTCATTCTCTTCATGCATATGTTAGGAGAGCATGAGTATTTCTTTCTACATGCTTTCCAATTCAGTATTTACTGGTTATTGTACCATTCAGTATGTAATCTTCAGCTGCTGACAACATGATTAATTAAATCATAAATTAAGAGTAATGCTCATTGTGTGTTCATGTATGTTGAGCAGAAACTTCTGTGTACTTACGCATTTCCACAATGCCAGTTGCGAAATGGGAGTGCAATGGCATTGCCACTGTGTGCAGAGGACTGTTTGGCTGTGCGACAGTTATTCTGCTATAATGATTGGGCACTTATTGAAGATAACAAACAACGCGGGATTTATTTCAAGTCACGTGGCCACTTCCAGCTGCCAGACTGTGAGTCCCTTCCAAGCTTTCGAGGTACCAACCCTCCTGCCTGCTCTCATGCCAAGCTTACAGAGATGAAGATGGAAGAGGTGACATGTAAGACTTGCATATAAAGTGTATTTTAATTCTAACTAAATGTAGTGCAGTACAGGGAGTTTTTTTATTTGCATGCAGCCTGTTGACTGCCATAACTGTTGAACTTCTTCTGTTTTGCAAGTACACACTTAGCTTCCTGGGTAACTTGTTGAAATGAAGTTGTGGTTATTCTTTTGCGGTCTTCTGTTGGCTGTCCTTAGTAAATTCAGATCCTATTTCTTCTTGACACTATCAGTATGCACTTTACAAAATAACTGAAGCATTAGATAGGAAATACACGTTTTTATATTCTGACATAAATAACAGTAAAAAGGGAACATAGAATCTTATTGCTTGCTAGTAAGGAGGTTGATCTAGAAATAAAGTAGAGAAAACTTGGATATACATGTACGAGGGTTAGTCAATAAGTTTCCGGATTGATGCCTTAAAACACAGAAAGGCTTACCTTAGATATTGGGGGCCAGCATCACCTTCAAAGTAGTCCCCTTCTGAGGCTTGACAACGATCCCAGCGGCTCTGCCAGTTTTTGAAGCATTCCTGGAAGTCATTTTCTCGTAGCGTGTTCAGGACAGCCTGCGACTCTGCTTGAATTTCCTCCAGCGTCTAAAATCTTCGCCCCTTAAGCTTCATTTTCAGTTTTGGAAATAAGAAACAGTCACTGGGTGCAAGGTCGGGCGAGTAGGGAGGATGTGGCACCACAGTCATGTTGTTATCGGTCAAAAA